>ERZ1106930.162-NODE-162-length-23037-cov-4.502611_pt1 | contig 23037 bp, 17 predicted proteins | sample MGYA00403663_ERZ1106930 | MGnify/ENA primary metagenome ERZ1106930 (study PRJEB35170, sample SAMEA104062438) | human gut metagenome | biome: human gut; feature: human-associated habitat; material: faeces | place: Denmark | collected 2012-06-26 ... | reverse complement strand
GTAGCTTAAATATCTATGAAAGTCAATTCAAAATATCCCTTCCAAGCATTTTGAACTTTATTCTTTTTGAACAATTTTATGATAAAAACCTCGAAGTCGGCTATAGAATAAAGCAATTATTAAATTTACAGCCTCTATGCTCACGTTCTCCAAACGGTCGGAATAAAAACAGCCGCGGTCAAACGACCGCGGCAAACATATGCTTCAAAATATAAAATTATAATTCGTAATGCATGGGATTTGTGAGATAATGGATCTCGTCGAGCTCGTCCGCCGTAACGTACCCCGCAGGAGCGTTCAAAAGGGAAGGTATGCGATTGACGACCGTCGCACAGGTATGCTCTACCGTAGCGGGCTTTACGACGTGGAATTCGGTATTCGGTTCGCCCGTGATCTTCCAGTCGCACATATCGCCGTCTTCGGGCCCATATACTTTGCCGATCGTCTCCTCTTCCACAACGATCCCCTGATACGTTTCGATCGTAACGACCGCCGACATACCGATACATTTCCCCGCTTTGATTTTCTTTCCCAAAGTCGAGCTGTAAATATCCTTATCGACGATATAGGGAACGTTTTCCTGCTTAATGGATTTAATCGTCAGGCCGAGCTTATTGCAAATCGCTTCAGCCGCGTTCCACGCATAGGAAGGAACGACTTCCGCAGGATGTGCAAGCTCCTTTTCAAATTCCTCTTTCGTCAGATCACAGCCGTGTGCCTTGGCGAGCGCCAAACCGTATTCATCTACATTATAGCTGTACGCGCCCTTGATTTTTTTAATCTCATGGCAGCCGCCAGCGACAAGCGCGACCATATTGATCCAGAAAATATCCTGCATGCCGCTTCCCGTGACCGTGCAGTTGTTTTCCTTGGCGAGAACGTCCAGCTTATTGGTGAGCGCGGCCGCCGTAGTCCAGGGATAAATCGCCTCCTCGCAGGTCGTAATGACGTTTATACCGCGCGTAACGCACTTTTCAACCTGTTCGTAAATATCCCCGACAAAACTGAACAGCGTTACGATAGCGACGTCCGCGTCACATTCGTCGAGAACCTTATCCGCGTCTTTAGAAATCTGAACCCCCGTTTTTACGCCAAGCTCCGCAAAGTCGCCGACGTCCATGCCCAAAATTTCGGGATTTACGTCGATAGCCCCTACAATTTCCGCCCCTTTTGCGTGCAAATAACGCAAAATGTACTTGGACATTTTGCCGCATCCGTACTGTACTACTCTGATTCTTTTCATGGCATTGCTCCTTGATTTTTTTGTATCGAAAGATACCATATACAGTATAACACGGCAATATGCCTCTGTCAATCCCTATTTTTGGAAAATTTTGGTGATTTTTGTTACAACGCAAAAGCTTAAATCCTTAACACTCTTTTAAGGAGCAACGCTTGCAGACGAAGTATCCCCTATTTCCACTTCGAAATAAATTCTGAAATTCAGGTCTTTCAGAGATTTCCCCTGAAGGCCGTTATAATTTCCCTCCGTCAAGACAATTCCCTGTTTCGTCAATTCTTCATACGGCGCCATTTCTATCTGCACCCAGAAATCACGACGATTTCCGCCGGCCTGCGCGGCAATTCCGCCGTTTATTTCAATTTTTTCGCCTGCGGGCATCAAATCCAAAATTTTGTTATTTTCTCCGCTTAAATCCTTTCCGAAATATTTTTTTTCGTAAAAAACCACCGAGCCGTCCGCTTCCACCGAGCCGAGGCGCACACTTAAAGCGTTAAGCAACTGCGTATCCCCCGAAGCCACCGAAGTATCGTACTTAAAGGAAAGTACGTTTCCCGTATCGCTGTTGTTGACGAGTTTGAATTTATACGTAAATACCTGGGAGGGAAAGGCGGCCGTTATATCGTCTTTAAGCGTCAATTCCGCGACGGGGTCTTCCGACTGCGCATAATCGGTGCCCTTTTCCGCAAAATTATATTTTTCCGTATAGTAAGACGGGTCGGCCGAATCGGGGTCAAGAGGCGTATCGAGCAGGTCGGGCACGCCGTTGCGGTTGGAATCCACGGCGGCGTACATCGTCACCGTCGAATTGATTTTGAGAATGGAAAAATTCATTCCCTCGATATAATCGCCCAGAGACAGCCACGCCGCCACCGTTCCCGCCAGCAGAACGACGGAAACGATCAAAGCGATTACGGGTATTTTTCGGGCAGCAAGCTTTTTCATGATTCACCCATCCCTATGCCCAGCCTGCCGATCGAAAATTGCTTTTCCGAAAGCAGGTTGGAAGTCGTCCCCTTGAGTTTGGCGTATTGTTCCAGATCGACCGACAGGCGGATCGTCGAGGAAACAAATTCCTCCACATTCGGCCATATCTCTGTTTTCAGCTCCACTGTGCCGTTGTTTTTTTCCTCTACGGTCTGCGAGCCGTCCGCATTGTCCGTAACGGTATATTCCGAAAACCAATGTTTTTCGGCAGGCTCCGCCCCGTCTTTGTCTAAAACATTCCACCTGTATATTCCCAAAATACTTAATTCCTTGTCTTTTACCGTAAATTTTCCGTTGCTGTCGGTTATATTCGTAAAGTAGAGACGATATTTCGTGCCCGCAAGGTCTGCCGAACACTTGTACGCAATTTTGATATCGAGATATTCGCCCGGGAAAAGCCCCTTTATTTCGAAAGGAATTTTATTGCCCTCTTCGTCGCGGACGAAAGCTCCGTCTTTATATTCGTAATACTTTTTTTCGTCCTCGCCTTTGTGATACACGACCGTTTGCGTATAAGACCCGCCGCCTTCAGCAGCGACGCCCCGCACCACCGTAATTTCGTCGGAAAAGGTAATAAAACGATTGTCCACGCCGACAGTCATGCCGCCGCCATCCACCCGATCAACCATGGAAAACCACGCCAGAGAGGACGCCACCAGCATAAGCCCCGTGACGATAAGCGAAACGAAAGGCATGATTAATTTATTTCTTTTCAACAGAGAGAAAAATTTTTTCATTTTATACCTCCGCGCCTCGTCATATCCTCGTAACGTGAAATTTAATCACTATTTTGACAGACGTTCCGTTTAACGTCAGCGAATACGTAAGAGTAAACGTATCGCTCGTATAGGGATCGCCTATATGTCCCCATGTCAAAGTTTGGTTGCTTGCGGAATATGTTGTCCCCTCCGCCGTCTTGTAAGAGCGTTCTATTCCGTAATCGCCCAGCGTTGTACTGAAGTTTTTATAAAGATCCGCAATACTTACGCCCTTCTTCAGTTTGGACTGATACTCGACGCCCTTGAGATTGATATAATCGTTTACCTCGTCGGACTTTTCAAAAAGAATGGGATTGGCGTCCGCTATCGTATTATAGACGGAAACGCCGTTATCCGTCAGTTCCTGAAAAACGGGAAGATTAGCCAGCCCTGCGGAGCCGTAGAAAATCCCATCACCCCCCGAAGCGTTGTTTTGATATACATAGACCTCGTTTAATGAAGGAAAGCTCAAAAGCCATTCAAACGAATATACGTTATTATTATCAATATAGAGCGTTTTGAGGCTGGGCAGCTCCGCCAAGCCGCTTAAAATGCCGTTATCTTCGCTTGCGGCATTCGCGCGGTCGGTAAATCCGTTTCGGGAAAGAATCAGCGTTTCCAGCGCGGTCATTTGGGAAAGATAGCCCGTAACCGCAGCCGCTTCGCTTCCCGAGAGGTTTTTACCCGTAAAGTCCGCCTTTTTTGTACCGACCAGATATTGCAGGCCGTAAAAGTTTGTTACCTTCTGCAACGTAGCATCGGAAATATCAAAGGTGACGTTTTGCTTCAGCCAATCGGTATAAACGAATTTCGTCGTATATTGCCCCATCGTATAAACGTCGTTGCTGACGTTAAAATTGTCGTAAATCCATTTATAAAGATTTTCGTCGCGGATTGTTTCGCTGCTCTCCGTAGCTGTAGGAGCGTATTTCAAAACGCCCGCAAGCGTAAAGCTGCTCACAATCGGCTCGCCGTCCTTGGCGTATTGCGTCCAGACGAGACGGCTATCGGCGCCATAAGCAAGCTCGTTAAAGCTATAGATATAATTATAAACGAGCTTTATCGTACTGTTCTGACGGGGAATTTTGTTTTTATCGATGACGAAATTCCACTTCGCGTCACCCGAATCGATAATCTCGCGCAGTTTTGTTTTGGCGGCGTCGCCCGTGCCCAAATATTGGTTAAACGCCGACGTGCAGGAGCCGTATCCCTCAAGAGAAAACGTCTGTTCTACGTCTCCGTAGGTCAGCTTGAGAGAAACGGCGCCATTCGTATCGCCCGTAATATCGTAGCATACGATAGGGCCGTTGCTGCCGTAACAAAACGGCATAGTGAAGCTTTCGACCGTATATCCGCCGATCGTCGAATACAGCATATCGTTATAGTAAGTATAGTAAGGCAGGAAACCGCTGATGTTATCTCCTCCCGCAGGCGGCGCGTACGCCACTTCCAGCTGAATCCGTTCCGTCGAGCCGCCCGCGCCGCTAAACGTCACTTGAACGTCGAGAATCACCGACTGGACGTAATCTTCGGGCTTTTTGCCGTCGGCCACTTTCAGAAGATTGTCGGCCCCGACGATTTCATATACCCCGAACGTATTATTCATCAATTCGTAATCGAGCGTAACGTTTCCGTATTTCTGACGGATCTTCTCGAGCTGCTCTTTTTTCTTTGCGTCGGTTACCGTTTGGATATATTCGTCGGTCAGCCGATACAGAGGTTGAGAGGTATAGCCTATAACGGTTTCTTTCAGTTCGTCTAAAATAGGATTTATCGTAATTCTGCCGCCGTACAGCTCGCTGACGATATCCCGCGCAATCGACGCATTTGTATTAATAAGCTCCGTATCGCCGCACAGCGTGGGCAGAACAAACGCATACTCCGCCCCCGCCGCCAATGAAGTCAACGTTATTTTTAGGCTCTTGATATCCACGGTCGGTTGAAATTTGATTTTATCCGTATTTTCCACATCGGAAAAATTATCCGCATAATTGAGCCGCTCGCCCGTCCCGTTTTCGCTTTTATACGCCGAATAAGCGAACGTAATGCCAAGGTCTTCCATTTGCGAAGGCAAAAAAAGCTCGCGGTTAAAGAGGTACCCCGTCCAAGCGACACCTCCGACGGCCGTTTCAGAATAATATTTTTGCAGATAGGATTTAAGCAGAGTTTCCCCCGCCGCCCGCGCCGCCGCGGCGTTCGTTTTATCGACTATGTGGAGAAGAAATTCGCAGGAGGCGACGGGCGTTTCGTCGATGAGAATTTCCGCCGTCAAGGTAACGTCCTCTTTCCCGACTGAAAGCTTGGATATATCCACTCTGCCGTTCGGGCTGACGAGCTCCGCATCAGAAGAAGTATAAAAAATTCTAACGTTTCCGTAGCCCAAATAATGCGTGGGCAAATCGAGATCGCGGAAGACAAACGCGCAGACGTCCTCTGCGCCGTTCGCGTTTTTGCCGTGACAAAACAGCCGCTTCTGCAAAAACAAGGAGCTGTCAAACACATACGGAGAAGCCGAACCGTCGCCGACAATCAAAACCGCTTCGGCTGTTACGCCGTCGTAATCCAGCCGTTCGGGACGAGCGTCCCCTTCATTGACGAGGATATCGGAAACAAGTCGGTAAGCATTGTAACTCACAAGCTTTTTATCGACGGAAAGCACTTGCTTAAAGGCCTCCGATTCAGCGTCCGTGTATGACGCGCCCGCGTTGTTTTCAAAGGTTACGCGGTCAAAAATCACGTCCGCATAAGGAACGTCGGCATAAATTTTCCCGAAAGCATTTTCTTCTGACGAATCGGAAGAAGCCGAAAGAGCGTCGGGCACGATCGCGCCGTTGGAAATCACAAAACTGCCCGCGTAGGAATGGGAGATCGTGAGAGAATGCCCCGCAAGGTATAGTTTCTTTGCGTTCAAATCGATATGGCAGTCCGCCGTAACAATCAGATCGGAAAGCAAGGTAATATCGTTTTGAAGCGTGAGCGTCATTCTTTTTCCGACGGCGCTCGTCTTATCGGGGTCGTTGTACGCCTCCGCCTTAGAATAGGAAAACAATTGCTCGAAGGAAGAAACATTTACCCGTCCTCCGTCCGTAATCTCGGCGGAGATATGCTGATTACCGCTTTCGGACGTATGACTGAAATAGGCATACGTCCCCGTGGCCAGGCATGCGGCCGCGACCAACGAAAGGACGGGTATAATCCATTTTTTATGCAGCTTTTTCATGCCTGCTCCTTTTTGTGTTTTTTCGTCAGCCTTTAACATCGACGGTAAACTTTCGGACATATTCCTTGCCGTCCTTTCTGACAATCGCGGAAATAACCACCTGCTGAGTGCCGCCCGTTCCGCCGTAATTACTTCCCGTATAATATCTTTCGTTATCCAGGCGGATTACCCCGTTTGCATCACTTATCGCATCTACAGCGCCGAAACGCTTCATATAATACGCGCCTGTCGTTTCGTTGACCGTGAGGATATAAAATTTATTCGTTTCATACGTTCGATCGGAATTTCCCGTATAATAATATACGTTTCCGACCGAATCCGCCGTTGCGTTTAGCGCAAGGCTTTGTAAATCCGCAATCGTCGTAATCGTCGTGCAGAAGCTCATTTTTTCGAGATCGTGTTCGAAATAGAAGTGTCCCGACTCGTTAATCAACAGTCGATAAACGCCGTTTTGAACGTAAGTATTTCCCAACGCCGTAGTCATTGTAGGGCCGTTATAGTAATAATACATTCCGTAATATTTGCCGTACAACCTATCGTTTATATGGCTGTTGGCTTCGGATAGAATATCGTCCAGCGTGGTTGTAGCGGACGGAAACGTAATTGTCACCCGCGTCCAAGAATATCCGTTGCTGTCTATGCCAAGACGATAGTAATAATTTCTGGTATAAGAAAACGAATTTGGCGTTGTGGCTTCGGCATAAATATCACCGCTTCCTGTATTTCCCGTGTATCGGTAATACGCAGTCCCCGTAGCAGCTACTTTTGCGGCTTCGTCGATTTTTGCTTTATCGGCGGAAGATAATACCCCGACGTTGCTTATATAGGTATCGCATTTCGTTATAGCATTTACTGTCTTTCCACCTGAATCGACAAACGTTGCCGTTGATTCGTCCAATCCCCCGCTGGATTCCTCTTTTACCAATTCGTTTATTTTATGAGCGGTATAGTTTGACAAGCTATTATTACCGATAGGATTACGTCTATCACCTCTTACAAAATACATCGTATCGCAAGCACTGTAATCCGGGTCATCTCTAACATACGTTTTAACTTTTTCCTCATTTGATATAAAGTAATGCTCTCGATAGGTTTCCTTTCGTGTTTCCGTGTATTCGTAATATCCCGAGGAATAGCTAAAATAATTATACTCACAGGTAATTACACTGTTTCGGATTAAGGACATGTTAAGTCCGCCTATAGTAGCATTTTGACTATTACCCGTATAATAATAATACTTTGTAGAAACAAGTTCTTTTACATTTGTGTACTTATGTTTTCTATAAGTATTCGTTACCGTATATTCTACTTCATCGTATCCAAAAGAATTAGCATCCATAAGACTAAAATAGTTTTCCCGAGTTCCATTTGAATAGAAATATAAAACATACCGACTTCCACCTGTACCGTTTGCGCTAATTTGGTTGTTCGAAGAAATTAGACTCCCCGTAGTATCTTTGTCTGAAGATCGGAGCTCAATTTCATCATAATCGTCTTTGGAAACGGCAGTTTCAACCTCTTCCGCCGTCAATTGAGAAGGAACAGACGAAGCATTGTCATAAACGGCGTCAATCACAATTCCGCAATCTGTATATTCCAAACTTCTGCCGATATAGGAAATCTTGTAAATATGTCCCGCGGAAAATAATTTTCCGTCGCCGGAAACAAATGTAGCGTTACAATAATAGTAATTGGCAAGTTTTTCGTTCATGCCCTCGACGGAAGCTATCGTCGGCACTGCGCCCGCCGAAGTGACGAGGGTCATCATGTTTCCCGATTCTATCCGCCAATATATTTCATCTGCTCCCGTATCCGTGTAAATTTGCTGACACAGCTGCAGATATTCGCTGCGGATTTCGCTGAATTCGTTGAGATAAGTCAGGCTTTCCGCCGCATCTTTGCTTCTCCCCTCGGCGGCATAATCGCGGAAAATTCCGTCGTCATCCGAATAGTATAATTGCTGCGCAGTCGTCCCCGTATAATTGGCGTACAGGTTGGAAAGCGCGTATTCCTGATATTCGAACGTGCAGCTCGGATTGATTTTCCTCACGTTAAGATACTGTAATTGGGCCATATTCAAATCAACCAACGAGTTTATCCCCTTGATCCCCATATTGAAAGAAAGATCAAGATAAGTAAGCCCTTGCAGGCGCGCAAGATTAACGATCTCGAACGCCACATAATTCTGCGCGCAGTTGCGCATGGTAAGACGGCTGACCGTCGGATGACCGATGGTAAATCTGTTAATGAACGAGGTGAGCGAGGACGTATTCAAAAACGCAGAAAGCCTGGGCGTCGCCGCACTATTTTCCGCATTTCCTTCGATTTCGCCGTAGATATTCAGCGCCGTAAGCGCGGAAAAATAGGAGAGCCCCGCCGTGATTTCGTCTAAATTGGTAACGTGCGGAATTCCCTGCGTAAGCTCGGCCGTAAAGGAAGAAGCCGTTTTTCCTAAGGCCTCGTAAAGCTTTTGCGCCAAAAAATTTATTCCGTCCGTCTTCAAATAGGTGGGCGTGATAGTAGCACTGTCAAAGGCATTATTGAATCTATTTCCCACAGTACTATCGGCAACATTCTTCCAATAAGTCTTTAATGCCATTGTCTCGATTTTAGAAATATAATCCGTTCCGTCTTCCACATAATAAATCCTCACCCCATTCTCGGTATAATAAGTTCCGATAATCCCGGTATTAGGCGGCCCTTGCGCTCCGCCGCCGGCATTATCGTACTTCTTTTCGTTGGTCGCCCACTGCAAGATTTCCACGTACTTGATAAGCGAAAGAATCATCCTCCGCTCCATTCCAAGTTGAACGTGATGCGATTATTTCCGCAATCGTCGCATTTAGAGCCGCCCCGTCGGCGATAATAAGGCCGGGCGCCTGTTCCGTCGCCTCCGTCCATACGGCGTTCCAATCCGCGCTTGGCGCTATACCGTTAAGATACGCTTTGATTACGGAAATTTCGTCGGGGGTAAGATATTCCTTGCCGTCCGACTGAACGGAAGCCATGGTTCCCAAAAGATTAAGATCCCCCGCAACGGCGTTCGCGGCTTTCTTTTCCGTACCCGTCGCCCACTGCAACAGGAGCATGAGCCTGTAAACCTCGTAATTATCCGTCTCCGATTCGGTTTCACCGATATAAAAATCGAGTTTGGAGCATCTTTCCGCGTCCCAAAGCAAAATATAGGCCTTCGTCGTATTTTCGAGGATAGTAGCGCCCGCATTTATATCAAATCCCGTCTCGTACCGCGTATTCGCGCCATAGGGCGGCAAAAGAGCCAGCCGCGCCGCGACGTCGTCGGAAATTGTCGTTTCGGATTTTTCCGCCTCAGGAAGCTGTGAAAACACCTGATATTTAACCGAATTGAAAACGCTTAAATTGGAAAATCCCTCGTCGTCGGGCTTGAGTACGGGCGGAACGGTAAAATATAAAATCCGCGTTTCCGTATTTGTCGTCGAAGATTCCAGCCGAATGGTCACGGAAATGCCGATTTCCGTTTCCGAAGTATAAAATCCCTCGGGATTTATTTTTATCCAATATCCGTCGGCGGTCTCCTCTATCTCGGAGATAATCCCCTGACTTGCGGGCGGAACAGCGTAGGAAAGCGAAAAGGTCATATATTTTTTATCGAGATAAAAATCCCCGCGCTCGTTTTTCAGTCCGTATTTCAGCCGCGTGTCCAAAATATTTTGAAGAACGTCGATTTCCTGAAGTCGGCTGTCAACATAATTGAATACGAGATCGTTCAGCTCTTTATTTTCGCCGAGCTTAATAATTACATTGACGTTGCCCGTATAAATCGTTTCGTCGCCTTGAAATTTTCCCGTCACCTCTATCTGAGCATAGGTATAAAACACCGCCGTATTAAGATAGACGGCGCGTTCGTTCCCTGTTTTGTCAATCGTGATATAATTATACGTGTTGCTTACGGAATACTCTATTTTTTCCAAACGAATATCTTTATAGGCCGACCAATTCAATTGCGTCGCGGCGCTCGTCGGCGTGGCAAAGTTTTTCCGATAATCATAAGCGGAAGCGGCGTCCACGACGGGAAGATATAAAAAAGCATCACCTTTATTGCTTCCCGAATAAACGTTTTCCAACGTTATGGGGCTGAGCTGGGCAATCAGATACGCAAATTTCGTTTCATTGTTCTGACTGGTGACGCGGAAGGAAAACGTGTGGGTAAACACCGATGAATTTACCCGAATCGTCGCGTAAAGGGACACTTCCCTGTTCTCCGTAACGGAATCGGAAATTTTTCCGTCGTCGGAAATCGTCGCGGGATCGCTCGATTTCCAATCGATTGTTATATTTTTGGATTTGATCGATTTCGGCAAAAACAAATCGCTGGTTACGCTGTCAAAAGCATTGTTATTTGCCGTTACAATATGATAAAGCTCGCCGCCCGCTACTAAAAGAGCGTTTTTTGTCGCTTCGGCGTCCGAACCTATAAGCTTGAATTCCGCGGTAACCGCTTCGCCGCCGTCGGGAGTGATCGTCAGCGACGCTACGCTCGTCACGTTCCCCGACGCAGGCGCCGAAAGAAGCCCCAACGTCTCGTTGTAGGTACAGTTGTTGCCGACGCTTACCGAGGGTTTATAAAAATACAGCGCGCCCAGCTCTACACTTCCCCCGAAAGGGATACCTCCGCCGATATTATCGAGAAAACGTAACTTTATCAGCTCCGCCGCGGCCGCTTTATCGTAATTTGTCGGCGATACTTTCCCCGCGTACAGCTTTCCGATATTTGTCCCGCCCGTTTCGGCATAAAAATCCTCGATATCGAGAAGCGCCGAAGCGCCGTCGAGGACAATCTCTCCGCCCGAAGACGAAAGCGCCGCATAACCGCTTTTTATGGAAGATTTCAGTTTGACGAGACCCGACTGCCCGAGCGTAAGCGTTTTTCCGTTTAAGTCGAGCTCGTTCCCCTTGAGATCGATCGTACAGGGCTGCAAAATCGTATAATCGCGCGAAAGAGAAATTTTTCCGTTTACGACGACGGTAACGTCGCTTAAAAGCCCCGAATTGATATCGTCAACGGCCTTTTGAAAACCCGCTTCGTCCCTGACGAATATGTATTTCTGATAATCGGCGGTCTCCGTATAACTGATTACTTTGACATCGACGCTTTTTTTATCGAACACGGAAGCCTCGGCAGCGATATGCAGTTGAAAGGTAATGAGGTGCTCCGCGCTTTCCTCCGCCGCACTCCCTTTGGCCATAACGAAGTCGTCGCCGTCTATCCGTCCCTCGCCGTTTTGGCAAAGATGCGCCAAAGTATCGATAAATTCGCCGTCGTAATAGACGAGGATTGCGCCGGAAAGCCCGTTCGCCGCCGTTTCCACGCCGACAGACACCCCGTAATAGTAATGTAAATTTGCGTCGGAATTGTTGGTGATCCTGACCTTGAAATCGACTTGATCCCCCGCCTTCGAAAATTTTAATTCGGCTTGTTCGACCGTCACGCTATGCGCCACCAGGGCGTTATTTTCCAGATCGACGATCGCGCCCGTTCCGAAATCGGTATTTCCCTTGACGTGGGAGGAGAAAAGAACCGCCGCAAACACAAACGATACGGACGCAGCAATACACAATACAATCAACACTATCGATTTAAGATGTCGGGAAATAAAGGATTTTCCCGTTTCGACTTTTTCATTTCGCATAATTCCGACTCCCGCGTTTTTATGATTTGATTTGCCTGTCCGTTTCGTCGTTTTCCGTCGGAGACGTTCCGCTTTCAGCTTCGAGCTTTATCCGCTCTTTCAAAATTCGTATCTGCCGCGCGGCGATTTCAGTCAAAATTGACGCCGCTATGAGAAATACCCACGTGAGCGGATGGCGCAGAACGACAAGTATCCTGCCTAATACATATGACTGAAACACGCTTACGCCGAGAAGGTTTTCCGCAGTAATCTCGGGCTGAAGGTCGGCGGACTGCTGGTCGGTGGGAGAGCCTTCTTTGTCTCCTCGGGTAGTGAGATATACAATGCCGTCTTCCGTGCGCTTTTCCACGGCGCGGTGCAGGATACTTTTTCCTTTCAGAGCCCCCGAACGCGAACGGTAACAAATGACGTCGCCCGTCTTTTCCGCGGCGTTTACTTCGTTTATATCAGCCTTTTTGAGAACGACCAGAGTTCCGATCTTTATCGTGGGTGTCATCGAATCCGTAACGACAATTTCCAGTGAATAACCGAACAGATAAAACTTTTCGCCCTTCTTTTCCGCAACAAGCTTCCCGATCAGCCCCCATAAAACGAGCAGCAGACAAACCGCCGAAAATAAGTAAAAAATTATTTTTCCGATTCTTTTACCTTTCATTCTCAACCCGCCTATTTTCGGTCGCCTCCACGTTTTTTGATAAAATAAAAGCCAGCCGCATCCGTTCCTTATCCCAAAGAGGATAAGACCGTAAATGCAACTGGCTGACTTCGTCGAAGCGAAAGCCCCTATAGCTTTGCGTCACTGCGTTACCACAGTTTTGCCCATTGACACAGCAATTTGTATGTTTTATAGAACTATTATAGTATATTTTATTTCTTTTGTCAACAATTTTATAGAAAAATCACCGATAAAAATTCAGCTTCTATTATAATAACTATGCGTGGCACAATAATTACGTCACGCATAGTACGCTTCCTATAAACTTTTGAAGCGGGAAATCGACTTTTTCAGATCATCCGAGCATTTCAGCTCCAGCAGGCAATCCGCCCCCCGCCTTTCGGCGGCATGTTTGTAAAAAGCTATATTTATTTTGCCCTCGCCGAGCGCGACATGATCCTTTTTTGAGCCGTTTTCTTCTTTTACGTCGTGAATATGAAATTCTTTCACCCCGCAGAAATCCGTTTGTTCGAAAATTTTTAAGGGAAGATTGCCGCACACCTCGTCGTGTCCGATATCGAAGGTAAAGGAAAAACCGTCTTTTTTCAAAACAGCGTAGGTTTTTTCCATATACTGTACGGTTTTCGAATTTTCCAAGGCAAGGACGACGCCCTTTTCGCGGCAAAAGTTTTCTACACGAAACAGCATTTTTTCCAGCCGCGCGATATACTCGTCAAACTCTTTTTCATAGACATAATTTTTTACGCCGCTGATCGTGACCACAGGGCCTTCGATCAGGTGCACGACAAGGGTAGATAACCCGCATTCGGCCGCGGGCGTTACGTACCTTTTCAATAAAGTAAAATAGCTTTCCGCAACTTCTTCGTACGTTCCGAAATCGGCTTCGTCGAAAAAGTGCAACGTAATCCCCAGCCCGTATTTTTCTTTCAGCTCCTTCATGCGCCGCCTGTCGAGCAGCTCTTTCCGACAATAGGAAAAATTCAGATTGAGCTCAACGAAATCGAAGCCGCCGCGCGCCGCGAAAGCGAAATTCTCCTCCAAAGAGTCAAATTCATATAGAATCGGCATTCCGATTTTCATTGGATCGTTCTCACGCGGTAAACGTTTTCGATTGCCGACAGCTCCGCCGCAATCCCTGCGGGATCCGTTTCCGTATCGATGACGGTGTAGGCGTTGTTGCCCTTGCTTTTATTGGCCATATTGACGATGTTAATTCCCTTTTTGCCCAGTAAAGCAGTAAATTGTCCGATCATATTGGGGACGTTTTTATGCAGAACGGCGATACGGTACCCCTCCCCGACGCTTCCCGCGTCAAGCTCGGGAAAATTGACCGAATTTTTGATGCTGCCCGTCGAAACATAGGCCATAAGCTCCGTTACCGCCATTACGGCGCAGTTGTCTTCGCTTTCCGTCGTCGAGGCGCCCAAATGCGGCACGACGATCACCCCCGCCATCGCCCGAACCTTTTCGTTGGGGAAATCGGTTACGTAACGGTGAACCTTTCCCGAAGCGAGCGCGGCGCGCATATCGTCGTCGTTGACGAGCAAATCGCGGGAAAAATTGATGATGCTTACGCCGTCTTTCATTTTTGCGAAAGCATCCGCATTAAAGAGGTATTTCGTGCTGTCGAGGAGAGGCACATGTACGGTTATGTAATCGCACTCGGCAAACATTTCGTCCAGCGATTTCACCGCAACGACGTTGTTTTTGAGAGCCAGCGCATGCTCGATAGAAAGGCTGACGTCGTAGCCGTAAACGGTCATTCCCAGCGATATCGCGCTGTTTGCGACGAGGACGCCTATGGCGCCCAACCCGATCACGCCCAGCTTTTTCCCCGCGATTTCTTTCCCCGCAAACGCTTTCTTGCCCTTTTCCACCGTCTTGGAAATATCGCTTTCGATCGTTTTCACCCAATTCACGCCGTCGATAATATCCCGGCTGGCAAGCAGCAGAGCGGCGATCACCAATTCCTTGACGGCGTTGGCGTTCGCCCCGGGCGTATTGAATACCACAATCCCTTTTTCGGCAAATTTATCTACGGGAATATTGTTGACGCCGGCTCCCGCACGCGCCACGGCAAACAGCTTTTCGCCCGCGTTCGCTTCGTGCAGAGACGAGCTGCGCACTAAAGCGACATCCGCCTGTGCGATATCGTCGGTAAAGGAATATTTTTCCCCCAGCGCGTCAAGCCCGCATTTCGCTATTTTATCAAAACATTTTATCTGATACGCCATCTCTTATTTACTCCGCTCCTTTTCGAATTTTTCCATGAAATTCACCAGCTTTTCCACGCCCGCTTTAGGCATCGCGTTATAAATGCTCGCCCGCATGCCGCCGACCGTTCTATGCCCTTTAAGATTGAGCAGTCCCTCGTCTTTCGCCCGGGCGACGAACAGCGCGTCGAGCTCCTCGCTGCCTGTGACGAACGGAACGTTCATTAAGGATCGGTCGCGTTTGACGACGGTGGGCTTAAACAGCCTGCTCGAGTCGAGGTAGTCGTAAAGCACCTTTGCCTTTTCCTCGTTCGCCCGCTTCATTGCCTCGAGCCCCCCGCGCTCCCTGATCCATCTGAACACCTTTCCGCAAATATAAATTCCGTAGCAGGGCGGCGTGTTGTACATGCTGTTTTCCTTCGCGTGGACGGAATATCTCAGCATGGTGGGCGTCCCCGGAAGAACGTCTTCCGTGATAAGATCCTCCCTTATAATCACCACCGCCGTGCCCGCGGGACCGATGTTTTTCTGCGCGCCCGCAAAAATCAGTCCGTATTTTGTCACGTCGAAGGGCTCCGAAAGAAAACACGAGGACATATCCGCGACCAGCGTTTTTCCCTTTGTATTCGGCAGAGTATGAAATTTCGTGCCGTAAATCGTATTGTTTTCGCATATATAAACATAGTCTGCGTCGGGCGACACGGGCAGATCGGAACAATCGGGAATGTAACCGAACGTTTTATCCTCCGAAGAGGCAATCACATTGGCTTTACCGAAAATCGACGCTTCTTTTGCGGCCTTTTTGGCCCATACCCCCGTCAGAATATAATCCGCAACTCTGTTCTTCATCAAATTCATGGGCACCATTGCGAACTGCGTATTTCCGCCGCCCTGCAAAAAGAGCACTTTATAATTTGACGGAATCCCCGCAAGCGCGCGAAGCTCGGCTTCCGCGTCGGCAATGATCCTTCCGAAATCCTTGCCTCTATGGCTCATCTCCATGACGGACATTCCCGTGCCGCGATAGTCGAGCATTTCCTCCCGAGCCTCTTCCAATACCTCCAAAGGCAGCTGCGCCGGACCTGCGGAAAAATTAAAAATTCTGTTCATAGCGACCTCCACAATAGAAAAAATCGGAAAATAAGTCAAGTAAATTACTTTTATTTTTGTTAAGAAAAAAATCGACGCCCGTTGCGCGGAGGGAACGGGCGTACTTTTGCCGTCGAAAAATCAAGCGTCTTTCAATTGTTCGTACAGCGCCACGAGACTGCGCGTGGTTTCGCCGTAGCTCCGCGTTCCGCTTTGTACGCCGTTCGCCTTCAGAAACAGGTTGTTGAACAGGGAAGAAATACGGTCGAGCAGCCCCTCGTACTTTTCGTAATGCTCGTTTTCGTTGCGGTATTCCTGTAAAATTTCGGGCGCGAGACGTTCGCGGAGCGTTTTGGCTTCTTCTTTAGGCAAGGCATTAATCAGGTTGGCGGCCGCGCGCATGAGGCCGCTGTAATTGAGATAAGCGTCGTCGGCGCGAATGCAAAGCGTATAGGAAATAATATTTGCTTCGTTTTCACGGGAAACGCCTTTGGCATGCGCCATCTCGTGAGCCATGGTATTCGGAAGCTCGAAAGCGGGAATATTCATATTGACGTTGGATTCCGCAAAAAACGGGAAATAAATGCCCGTGATGCCCAGATAGCTCATGGGTACGGAGAGAACGACCTGTTTCGGACGAACCTCGTAAGCGGCAAAATAATCGGAATTCAGCTTGCTGAATTCCGCATTGAATATGTCGGAAAGCTCGGAAAAGGTATGTGTGGGAATTACGTTCCCCTTTTCGTCCCGTTCGAGCTCCGCCGATACTTCGTTGAGCGAAGCGACGTAATATTCGGCCGCTTCGTACAGCTTTTCCTCGGTGAAAACAGCTTCGGAAAGTCCCAGCGCCCCGAGCGAAGATTCCCGCTCATACAAAGGCGCATAAAGCACCCCGAACGCCAGAAGGACGGACAGAACGGCCACCGCGAGACGATAGAGACAGACGCCCGCCTGCGCAAATTTTTTGCGGCACAGCAAAACGACGAGAAATACGAGAAGCGTTATTCCTCCGGCAATCAGCAGCACCGCCGTCCATTCGTAAAAGGATACGGGAATATAGTTGGTCGCACGGCTGAACAGAAAACCCAGCCCGCGCGTAATCCCGCGGGCGAAGAAATACTCCGCAACCACGGGAATATTTGCCAGCACAAACGTGACGATTACCGTCAATGTCAGCGCTCCGAGCGTCAACAATCGTATGAGCAGGCGTTTCTTTTTGCCTTTGTCCATCTTCTGCACCCCGTTTATCGGAATAAAATTCCTTTTCTATGCAGGAATTATACCACGCGCGGGCGCTTTCTGTCAACCCTTTCCCATACCGTCGGTCCGAAGCCGCACGGATACTCCGATGGATAAGCTTCGGATAAAGGACAAGGCTTTTCAAATCATTGCTTTTTTTCCGAGGAGCGTTTGTCGTTGATTTCTTTCATGTGCCGTTCCTCGATCGTAGTGACGCCGTGTTCTTTCGCCCACTTCACGCAGCCCTTTAACGCGGTATTGAGGAAGATCCGCGGCACCTTCACCATCTGCATACATGCTTCTTTCGTAAATTTGATTTCGGGGTCGATACGGTTTGCCGCATACATCACCGACTCCACATCCACAGCCTTCGCCTGAACGGTTTCCGCATACGGCTTTTTCTTTGTGGCGATCCAGAAATTTTTGGAATCGCGGTAGCCGTAATCCACGGGCACGGGCGGGAAATCTTTTGCGCGCACGCCGTCGATAATTGCCCGGCGATAGCATTCCTGCATAAGAATTTTATCGATCCGCAAAATGAAATGCGCGCCGAATTCCGAAGTGATCCCGTTGCAGGTATGATACGGCGGCGCATAGCTTTCTTTGACGGTATCCCTATCCGCGCCGTCGATTTCCCTCATCCAGGTACATTCAAATGCCTGATAGGCTTCCTCTATCACTTTCGGGAAATTTTCGTCGGGATTTTCCGCCTGCCGCAATCCGTCGCGCATGGTGAGACAAAAATCTTTCATCTTTTCTCCGGCGGTATCGCCCGGGAACCCGAGACGCACACATTCCTTGAGTATTCCTTTATCGGCGGGGACGAAATTCAGCGACGCCTTTCCCGTTCGCAGAATGTTTTTGCACGTATTGGAGCTGTTGCGGCAGTTTAACATCATCGCGTAATATTCCTTTCCCGCCACATAAAACGGAAAACACAGCGAATACGCGCCGTACGTCGTCGAACCGTCCTCCGCCAGCGTGCCGATCAGAAGCGTCGGCATCGGGAAGTAAGAAGACGTCTGATAAAAATTGTCCACGATCCTCAGTTCCTGCATGTTTGTTCTCATAATTTTACCCTCCGCATTGTTTTATAAGCTTCCGGCGACGAATATCAAGAGTAATATATTCTCCGTCGGTACCTTTTAGTATCATTTGCCTTGCGTTTTTTCTAAAATTCCAAGGCGCAAGCCTGGAAATATTAATCGGAATTTCCGTCTTTTTCCTCTCGAAAGACATAAAAGGCCGCTCCGAACCGCATACTACCGATATGAAAATACGAAAATTTTTTTCTTCCCTCTATAAATGTTCGCTTAAAGTTTTCGCGCTGATTCTCGCCCTGTTTTTCGCTTTAGGCGTTCCCGCCCTTACCCGTACGGCCGCGGCTCCCGCCGTTTCCATGCGCACGGTCAAACCGACCGAACCTATCGAGCATCTTTTCACGCATTGTCTGATCGCTCATCCCGAGATCGCCTTTGCGAAAAACAACGAATACGGACGGCATTTAGACCGCGACTGCCTGACCCCCTCGGAGTTTCGCCGCATTCTGCAATTCCTGTACGAAGGCGGTTACGCGCTGACGGATATCCGCGACACCTTTCGGGAAAAAGGTGTTTACGCAGAGCGGATCCCCTTCGACTTTCCCGCAGACAAAAAGCCTTTGCTCCTTTCCTTCGACGACGTCGTATATGCTTCTAAAAACCAAGGCAAAGGCATGGCGGACAAACTCGTCGTCACCGAGAGCGGAAAAATCGCGGCCTACACCGAAAATCATTTGCCGAAAGTACACGGCGAAGAATTTGTTCCCATTGTGGAGGAATTCGTTGCAAAACACCCCGATTTTTCCTATCGCGGCGCGCGCGGAACAATCTTTCTCACAGGATTCGACGGTATCCTCGGCTACCGAACGCAAAGGGATTCCCCCAACCGAAAACGGGAGACGGAAAAGGCAAAAAAAGTAATTGCCGCTTTGAAAAAAACGGGCTGGAATTTCGGAAGCCATTCCTACGCACATGGACACATGAAAAAATACACGGCCGAGCATATGATCTCCGACGCTGAAAAATGGAAAAAAGAAGTGGAACCTTTGGTTGGAAAAACGCAGGTTTACGCTTATCCTTACGGCGAATGGATTTTGGGAGAAAACTGCTCCGACCCCCGCCAGCGGGCGCTGATTGAAGCAGGCTTCCGCCTTTTCTGCGGAGTCGGGGAAAATCCCTTCTACGTCAAAATGCCGCTCGGCGAAAGCAGTACAAAGGTTCTTTTTCAGGATCGCTGCGCCCTCGACGGCTTCTCCTTGAGACAAGGCCGCTGCGCCCGTCTGTTCTCCGCCCGCGAAGTTTACGACGCCTCGAGACCCGTTCCCTATCCCTCTCACGCATCTTAACCCCCTCAACAATTACTATGCGTGTCATAATTATTATGTTAGACATAGTAAAAACCCCGACCAAAAATAGTCGGGGCTTTTAAGTTCAGATACGAACGTCGCCCTTTTCGCCGAGCAATTTTGCATTGGCGGAAAGAATCGGGTCGATTTCGTCGCGGATAAATTCCACGGTCTGTGAGGGCGCTCTGCCGATGAATTTCTTCGCGTCGAGGATTTCGTCCATGCGATCCCATACGGGCCTGAACATCTCGTCTTTGAGAATGAGTTCGATGAGATTGTTTTCGCCGCCCTCTATCTTCACGTTTTTACCCGCTTCCATCGATAAAACGCGGATTCTTTCGTGCAGCTCCTGCCTGTTTCCGCCCGCTTTGACGCATTCCATCATGATGTTTTCCGTCGCCATGAAGGGAAGCTCCGCTTTGATGTGACGGGCTATTACTTTATCGTACACCACCAAATTTTCGGCTACGTTCATATAAATATTGAGGATCGCATCGACGGACAGGAAGGCCTGTGCGTTGACGATGCGGCGGTTGGCGGAATCGTCGAGCGTACGCTCGAACCATTGCGTCGAAGCGGTAATCGCGCTGTTCAGCGGCAGGGATACAACGTATCGCGCCAGCGAGCCGATACGTTCGCAGCGCATGGGATTGCGTTTATAGGCCATGGCGGAGGAACCGATCTGATTTTTTTCGAAAGGCTCCTCGATTTCCTTCATGTTTTGAAGAATACGGATATCGTTGGAAAATTTATAGGCGCTTTGCGCGAGCTGGGAAAGCACGCAAAGGACGTTGTAATCGAACTTTCTCGGATACGTCTGCCCCGTGACGCCATATACTTTGCCGTACCTCATTTTTTCGACCACTTTTTGCTCGAGCCGTTTAACTTTATCCTCGTCGCCGTCGAATAGCTCGAGAAAGCTGGCCTGTGTGCCCGTCGTGCCCTTTACGCCGCGGAGCTTGATATGCTCTTTGAGGTTCATGAGGTTCTCGTAGTCCATTTCGAGATCCTGAAGCCAGAGCGTCGCGCGCTTTCCGACCGTCGTCAGCTGGGCGGGCTGAAGGTGCGTAAAGCCCAGCGTCGGCATATCCTTGTAGGTCAGAGCAAACTTCTTCAGCTTGTCCATGACGTTGACGAGCTTTTTCAGAACGATATCGAGGGCGTCGGAAATCATAATAACTTCCGCGTTACAGTTGACGAAACAGCTCGTTGCGCCGAGGTGAATGATGGGCATGGCGCTTTTCGCCTGCGCGCCGTAAGCCTTCACGTGCGCCATTACGTCGTGGCGCACCTCTTTTTCGTATTGTTCCGCCAGATCGTAATTGATATCGTCGGCATACTTTTTCAGTTCCGCCACCTGTTCGGGCGTAACGTTCAGTCCCAGCTCCATTTCCGACTCGGCAAGCGCGATCCAGAGCTTTCTCCAGAGTTTGAAACGCTTGTCGTCGGAAAACGCGCGCTGCATTTCCTTACTTGCATATCTCGTGATCAAAGGGTTATTGTAAATAGTATTATCCGTCATATCGCTTCTCCGATTTATAAAAACTTACGGCTCTATTATAACCGATCAGAAAAAAAAACACAACAAATTGCGTTGCGTTTCTCTTTATTTTTCTATCCGATTTCATGCGAAAGGCCTAAAGATATTTTTTGATACTGTTCAGCCATAGCTCCATCGTCAGCTTTTGCGGCATCAATTTCACGTTGAGATGCTGACATTTGACGTAAAGCGAACAAACGGACATATCCTTTCCCTTTTTCGCGTCTTTCAGTGCTTTCGCCGCCACTCGTCCGGGGCTTACGATGCCGTGAAATTTTACCTTGACGCCCTTGATTTCCTTTGTCAATAAGTCCGTATCCACCCAGCTCGGACAGACGGCCGTGACGGTGATTCCCCGCGCTTTCAGCTCCGCGTTCAACGCCCGCGAATAGCTCCGCTCGAAAGCTTTCGTCGCGGCGTACAAATTGATGTACGGGGTGGGCTGGAATGCGGAAGCGGACGAAATATTCAGGATTTTGCTTCCCTTCGATAAAAACGGCAGGCAATAGTTCATCAAAAGCACGGGCGCTTTACAGTTCAGATCTATCGTCCGCTCTATTTCTTCGGGCGAAAAATCCTCCGAGGGAGCCATGCGGGCAATCCCCGCATTGTTCACGAGATACCGAACGTCCGCCTTCTCTTCTTCAAGCAGAACGCTTACGGACTTAAGCTGTTTTGTATCGGTCAGATCCTTACATACGGGAATTATTTTATCGCCGAAAAGTTCCTTCAAGCGCGCCAGCTTTTCCCGATTCCTGCCGATTGACCAAATCTCGTCCAGCAGCTCCTCTTTGATCAATTCCGCGACGAACGCTCTGCCGAGTCCGCCCGCCGCGCCCGTTACCAACGCAATTTTTTTCATTTCCGCCCTTCCCGCGCGTTACGCCTTTGAAGGTTCGGGGTATTCGGCGCCGAACGTCTCGGCCGTAACCGTTTTGAGCTTCTGCTCCTCGTACGGCCGGTCGTTCCAATCGGTTTTGACCGCCGCAATCGCGTCCACCGTTTCCATTCCCTCAATCACCTTTCCGAACGCCGCGTACTCCCCGTCGAGATATTCTCCGTCGCCGTGCATCACGAAAAACTGCGAGCCGGCCGAATCCGGCATTTGCGCGCGCGCCATGGACAACACCCCGCGTTTATGGGAAATATCGTTCGCCTTAAAGCCGTTATGCGTAAACTCGCCCTTGATGTGATACCCCGGGCCGCCCGTGCCCGTTCCTTTCGGATCGCCGCCCTGGATCATGAAACCGGCAATGACGCGGTGAAAAATAAGTCCGTCATAAAATCCTTTTTTGACGAGCGATAAAAAATTATTGACCGTGTTGGGCGCCTTTTCGGGATAAAGCTCCGCCTTAAAGCTTTTGCCGTCTGCCATTTCAAACGTTACGATGGGATTCATAAAAATTTTCCTTCCTTTTTAATTTTTTGCTAATTCTCCGTCCCCGATTTCCTCGGAACGGTATTTTTCTACTTTGACGTTCGCTTCCTCAAACAGCTTCAAAGAAAAATCGTCGGGATAGCCGTTTTTATACACCACGCGGGAAATGCCCGCATTAATGATCATCTTTGCGCAGATAACGCAGGGCTGATGCGTGCAGTAGAGGGTGGCGCCGTTGACGTTTATTCCGTATTTGGCCGCCTGAATAATGGCATTCTGCTCGGCGTGGACGGCAAAACAGATCTCCTGTTTCGTTCCGCTGGGAATATTCAGCTTCCGCCTTAAGCATTCGCCCTTTTCCTCGCAGCTCTTTATCCCCGCGGGCGCGCCGTTGTAGCCCGTCGTCATCACCCGCTTATCCCTGACAATGATTGCGCCGACGTGACGCGTCTCCTGAAAACAGCTCGACCAGCGGGCCACCGTTTCCGTCAGTTCCATAAACCGCTTGTCCCATTTATCCGTCTTTTCCATAAAACGGCTTCTCCTTTTGTATGTTTCGTCTATTTTAGCATATTTTTTGAAAAATTGCAATGTTTTGAAAGAAAGATATTTTATCTCAATCGCCCGTATAAGGAAAAATTT
>ERZ1106930.160-NODE-160-length-23342-cov-610.441620_pt1 | contig 23342 bp, 21 predicted proteins | sample MGYA00403663_ERZ1106930 | MGnify/ENA primary metagenome ERZ1106930 (study PRJEB35170, sample SAMEA104062438) | human gut metagenome | biome: human gut; feature: human-associated habitat; material: faeces | place: Denmark | collected 2012-06-26 ... | reverse complement strand
AATATATGCCGTTGCAGCACAACAAACGGAGCGCTTATATCTGCGTGATCGCACAAACGCCCGCCGATCTGATACATGAAGGCGAAACCTTACATCACTGCGTTGGAAGGATGTGCTACGATCTTCGTATGGCAAACGAAGAATCGCTCATCTTCTTTATCCGTACCAAAGCGCACCCCGAAAAACCCTTTGTAACGCTGGAATATTCCCTGAAAACGCACAAAGTATTGCAATGTTACGGCATTCATAACTCCAAACCAAACGATGAAACCCTGCACTACATCAACAAGATCTGGCTGCCGTATGCAAACAAGACGATCAAACAAATCGCCGCTTAAAGGAGGAACCAATGAAAAACTATATCGATGAACTTTGCCCCGTTTCCGTATTTAAGCAAGAAAATCCCGCTCTTTCAGAGCAAGCAGAAAAGGCGATGCAATACTTGAAAGGCTATTGCCCCGGCATCGAAGAAGAAAAATATGTCGTAATCGTTGTAGAAGGATATCATTGTATCGCTTACGTATTGGATGACTTTTGCCCTTATACTTTGGAGTCCGAGATAGCGCCCTTTGACGAAAATCGGATTTACCCGTTACAGGGACTTGTTACGACATTTTCATTCAAAAAATATTAAAAAGGAGATCTGACAATGGCAAATTACTTTCGTATCACCGCATACAGTCCTGCCGAGGACATCGGGATGATCGTTGATTCCAACGGGAAATTTGAAAAAATCTGGCAATTCAGTTCCTGCCTCGTCAAAAAAGGCTTTGACATTCTGGAAGTCAGCAAAAGCGAAAACTTTACTGACGGAAACATCCCCCGCACACAAGAAAGCGACAAGATCCTGCTCCGCGCCTGTCAAAAAGGAGAACCCCTCCGAAACGGCTCCCGTATTGAAGTCAGCGGCCAATCGACTTCTCAAAAAAGTGCCGTTTTTGCCCAATTTTAGCCCAAAAACCGCCGTTTTCGCACTTTTTCTGAAAAAGTTTCCCCAATTTTCCCAAAACACTGACTGAGTTAAGCATAAACAGGAAGAAATTTTAAAAAAATCGGAAGAATTATCTCCCAGAAATTCATAATTTCAGCATAAATTTAATTTGCTCGTTTAACGAAATCTTTCCACCTTTACATGTACCCTAAAAGACTAAGCAAATAATCCTATTACTTTAAATATCGAGAAAAATTATCTCTCCCTCAATGACAAGAACAAAAATTTTACGCTCGAAGGAACTCTTATCCCCCCATCCACCAAGGCCATACTTTGCTGTAAAGGCATTGCCGTTTTAGAACTTTTAAAGTACAGAGATTGGATTGTCGGTGAACTTACTACGGTTCCAAACCCACCACTAATGAACCCTTTCTTAACTCAAGTATAAAACCTTGGCCATTTTCCCTTCTACTTTTTACAATATTCATTTGAAAGAAAATGCTGCACTCACCAAGCGCATTATACAAAACAGCGCCTTAAAGAATACGTGTTTAAACCTACAATGCGCATTTCAAATGAATCAAACGATTTGTCGAACGGAACTGATTGCAGGTGATGCTTGCACAAAACTATTTTTAAATCGCAAGTCATTAGTCATTACTTTATGAATGCCGTTTCCCAAACAATTCAAAAACGAAGCCTAGTTTTTTTGAATTTAACTTATTATGTAATTTTGCACATATCCGTTTCGTCATCCATAAAAAGACACTTAATTTTATATTTAAAAAAATGCACACATTATGGTCATCAGAAAAATAAATCAACCATAATTTGCTATAAACTGGTTTCACAAAGAAATTTCAAAAATTGAAGTTCCTTCTGTCAATTTTATTTCATTATAATACGCATTTATATTGGGGGGACAAACAATTTTCAATAGTATTTTATTCCCTTGTTTATACCACTCCACTTCGATATCCCCTTTACGGGTTATATACATTCGACCTTTTGCATAATCAATACCTTGAACATAATGTGGCGCGATTTCAACTCTGTGAGCCATTGCGCGAATACCCAATATATCGGTAATAAACCATACAGTCATAGAAGAAAATAAATGATGATTCATGGAGAATGTTTTTGCATTATCATCGTATGTTTCCCACAAAGTTGTTGCGTTTGTACGAATAACGTTTGCAAAAATACTATTTTCCGCTTTTAGAATTTTATATAAGATTTCAACTTTACCTTCTCGCGACAACACGAATGGCAAATAATACATCGCCATCATGCCATAATTCGGTTTATAATTATTTTTTTCCAACGCGGAACACAATTGATTCAACAGCGTTGTTGTATCTCCGATTTCATAAAATAGCAAAAACGAGATCACAGCAATGCTGTTGTACCTACTTTCACCATTACCATCTAGGCAAAGTTGAATAATCTGATCACGTACCGATTTTTCAAGAAAATCATATTCTTCTATCCTTTTTTTATCTTCCGCCAATTCCGATGCTTTTTTTAATACAGCAACAAACTCTGCACAAAACAGTTTGGATATTAGTTTTTTGGGTGTATCGCAATCATAACTTCCATTCCAGTCTCCCAGAGGGAAATCTTTGTCTGTTTTTTTATAAAAACCATAAAAATGTTTTTCTAATACAGATAAATTTTTTATGAGATACTTTTTTTCGCCCGTAAAGCGGTATAACAAATACGGAATTCTATACAATGTAGAATCAGCTATGGCACCAATATCTCTCCCCCAACCCGGCGATGGAGCTATTCCCGTAATTGTTCCCGCATCGTCCATTGTATCGAGAATATCAAGATAAAACTTTTCAATTAATGCCTTTGCGTCAAAATTGACAAGCATTTGATAAGCAGAATTTCCGGCATCGTTGATCCAGCCTAACTTTTCCCGCGTGGGACAATCGGTTATGATCGAAAACAAATTTGAATAGGTAGCCATAACCGAACAACCGTAAAGCTGATTTAAAACAGCATCCGAACACGAAAAATCTGTAAGACGGCGTATATCTTGATGAACAAAAATACCCGTAACAGCTTCATCCGACAATTCTTCCCGTATCCCCTCGATTTCCACATACCGAAACCCATGGTATGTAAAGAGAGGCGACCAACAAAACGGCTTACCGTTACATAGAATTCGATCTTCCTGAAAAGGCACGGAAGGATAAAAACATCCCAAATTTCGATCATCCAGTTTATCGTTTTTAATATTTTCCGCATAACGGATTATAAGTTTATCCCCGCATTTACCCGTATACCGAAATCTTATATAACCAGAAATATTTTGACCAATATCAAAAATATACTTATCGCCGTCTCTTCTTATCACTTTTGCAGGGTAAACCGCGCATTCACGAATCGGTTGACAATTATTTCTTTTAAATCTTCCCTCGGGGATATCGATTGCACACTGCGCATTTGTCCAAAGCGTATCATCAAAGGTATTGGATCTCCAATCTTCTTGCCATACCCTTAGGTCATGATACTCCCCGCTTCGCAGCATATTGTAAACAATAATACCACCATTTGTCGCTTTCCAGTCTTCGTCAGAACAAAGAACTGTCTTACCATCCAATTCCAGGCGTAAAATAAACTTTGGAACCCCACGCCAAGGCGCATGCTCATGCCCCCAGTCACTTGGGAAATTTTCGTTATAAAACCCGTTGCCGCAACATACAGAAAAAATATTGTCTCCGCTTTGTAATATATGGCTGACATCATATACATCATACCATACAGTTTTCATATAATCGGAATGTGCTGATGCAAAAATATCGTTACTTACGCGTCTGCCGTTGATCCAGCAATAACCATATCCTAAGCCACAAAAATAAAGCTTTGCTTTTTTAAAATCGTTTATTTGTATACGACGGCGAAAATATTGTGCCCCGACAGCATCGTTCGGACTCATGTCCTTGGAAACCGTAATAAATTTTGCTTTTGCAAAAATCATTTTTCGCTCCTCCTTGGTATCAGCATGTCGTTAAACGCATTGTAACAATTTCATAAGGACGAAACATAAAAGATTGTTTTGCCCGACGCAAATCCCTCTCTAAAAGATCGGTTACCGTAACATCAATTCCCGCCGTGTACAATTTTGAAAATACTTTTTGAGCCGAGGAATTATATGCCCTGACAATAATACCCCTGCCGTCCGCCGCCGGTTTAATACATGTAATCAAAATCGAAGGATGATCAAATCGGATATCCAACTTTTTTTCTTTCGAGCGCAATACGCGAAGAGGTTTTTCCAAGCGACTGGATTCACGCTCCGCCTCCCACTCGTAAAACTCCGAATGAGGCCATAGAGCATAACGAATGGTATGGCGACCAATATCACCTCTGTTGCAAGGGTGTTCCGTGCTTCGCAGCAAATTTGCAGATAAATATTTTTCTTCTGCGCAAAAGCCGTGAATATCCCCACACAAAAAAGTTATTCCGCACTGTTGTTCCGAATAATCGAGCCAGCGTTGCGCGCATATTTCGTATTGAGCCGACGCCTCTGCCGTACGCGGACGAATATCACGTTTGACATCGCCGAATTGAATACCGCATCGAACATGATCCGTTTGTATTTCCGGATAAAAATCCGTACGCAGCATATGTCTTTGTTCTTTAAAATCAATGTTGCATTCAAAAACAAGCCTCGGTGAGTCAGGCTCCATAAACACTTTTTGCTCTAAAACGGTTTCATTTTTACGATAGCGGAAGATAAAACCTTTGCGCGGGCCCTCTTCGTACAGTTCAAAGTTTTCCGCTTCCCAAACAACACAAGGCGCTTTCGCATAACCAGAATAAAAATCCCATGCATCTCCCATATCGCGATACCATTTAAAAACATTTCCGGTTTGAAGGAGAACCCGCCCCGTCCGTTTATCCGTTAAATAAGTTATTTGTCCTGAATGCGTAAAACGAACGCTGCAATACGCATTCTCTAATGTCATCCCCTTACGCTGAACGCTCTTCCTCTTCGAAGGCGAATCACGCAAAACTGTGATTGAAAAGGGCTCGACCTCGGTCCAAATCCATTGATTGCCGCAGTGAATATATTCTTTGCGTTCGAAACATGTTGGATTAAATACACAATCAACACCGTTTTCTTCGTTCAACAGAGAATTGCAGGCTAATGACACTTGTTCGCTCATACGTTTATATGCCGCAGCATTTTCCTTGTACACACGCGCAATAGACGAACCCGGTAAAATATCATGGAATTGATAGAGCAACGTTTCTTTCCATAAAGAATCGTACATTTGCCGATCAAATTCTTTGCCCGTAAGAGCAGCCGCGCATTCAAAATCGGAAAGCATCAGCTCCATCTTGCGGTTGTTATGCTTTGTTTCAGCCTGCGAAGTGTAAGTACCTTGATGCCTTTCCAAATATAATTCGCCCTCGTAAACGGGCAAACTATCTCTTTCTTTTGACAGTTTTCCAAAAAATTCATCTGAAGTTGCACTCTTTACCTGCGGTATCCCATATAAATCCGCTTCGCGCACAAGAAATTCGTGATGATCACGACCCGGCCCGCCGCCTCCGTCACCTATGCCGTATACTAACAGCGCAGAATGCGCCAAGCCACGTTCCTCGTAATTCTTTCCGGCAGAAACAAGCGTTTTAGGATTTGTTCCACTATTATAAGACCCGGATGGAGGAATATGAGCAAGAACTTCCGTGCCGTCCAACCCCCGCCAAAGAAAAGAGTTGTGAGGAAAATGGTTTACCGTATTCCAGCTTAACTTGATCGTAAGAAAATTTTCACATCCGCAGCCGTGCATAATTTGCGGCAAAGCAGCGGAAAAGCCGAACGCATCCGGCAGCCAAAGGGTTCGAACATCTTTTCCAAACTCATCAAGCCAAAACTTTTTTCCGTAATAAAACTGCCGAACCAATGCCTCTCCCCCAGTCAGATTTGTGTCTGCTTCCACCCACATCGCCCCGTTCGGCTCAATTTTTCCGGCACAAACGGCCTCTTTTATCCGTGCATACAACGCAGGTTCTTCTTCTTTGACCCAAGCATACTGCTGCGGCTGACTTGCTCCAAAAACTGCGGCGGGATAATCCGCGGAATTGGCAAGAGCCGTAGAAAACGTACGGATCGCCTTACGTTTCGTTTCGCGGATAGGCCACAACCACGCAAGATCAAGGTGCGCCTGACCGACCGCGTAAAATTTTAACAACGCATTGCCGCTCTTTCTTTTTAAATACGGTGCTAAAATTTTCCGCATGGCTAAAATTTCCGCACACGAAAGGTCATCGTGCACACGAACGGCAACTTTTTCCAATGCATACCAAAGTTCTCTAGAGAGCGGATCTCCGTCGTCCGTTGCTTGTGCCAAATCCAATAAAACGGAGTAGTCATAGAACAACGCCCGCAAATCAATTCGGCATACAACTGTACGAAGCTGCCTGACTGTACCGCCGCAAAACTTGCCAAACAAGTCATTGTTTCCCGCGTCAATCCAAAGCTCAAACTTACCGTCTTTCACACCTGCACGACGCATTGGTACATATCGCTTGCCAGGCATCCCGAGATTGCGATCAAACTCGCTCGAAACATTGGTCAAACCGCAAACAGGATTACCGCACACATCATAGATGCACCCCTCGCCGTCGATATCAATCATGAAACAAGGCTCTTCGTTTTCTCCACAGCGAGGGACTTCACCCCAGATATGAAACCAAGCACATTCAAACAACCGCTTGCTCCACGTCTGTCCCTCCGTAACGGGAGAGTATGAAAGAGACAACCGATCTTTGTATTTTATCGGCTCTTCCGTTAATGCATATTCTGCACTTATCGACTCTCCACGCACGTAAATACAATCTTTTAAAATCCGCGCAGCGGCACAGACATTCTCACGCAACGGACGCAAGCCAACGGTTTTCATATAAATTATCTCCCCTTATGCAATCTTTTCATTGTGTTGACGAATTAAATCCAAATATTGTGTAATCGTTACAAACTCAAATATATCAGGATATTTTTCCGAAATTGTTTCTGTTGCCGTCTTCATATCCAGAATTGTGTTTTCTCCTCCCCAAGCATTGCCCATGATCGAAAGAAAAATCGGCGATTTCCCTTCATCCATCATATACGACAGATAAGCATCCTCCATCATATTTGTGAACCATTCATCAGCATCATCCGAAGGAGCATACGGTTCGTCGGCTCTGGCAAAAGTAATATGTTCGATCGTTTCATACGGTTGGGAATAGCATTGATCCAAAATACCCGTAACGTGCTTTAAATTTTCAACATATGCCTTTTTCAAATCTTCCGTCATCGGATTCGCCCAAAGCGGTCCCGCCTCATTCCATGTATTCAAAACATTCAAATCGGCAGCCTCCATATATTCATCCGTTACGCGAATATAATGGTCTCGCCAACTTTTATCCTGAATTCCAGGAAATGTATATGCCGCACCCGTCGGACCTGAAAGAAAATCATCCAATTCGGCATCTGCCTCATCATAAATCGCCTGCAAAACGCGCGGCATCAAAAAAGCGGCATTGGGCGAAATTGTCCAAGAAATGGGGAAATCACGTTCAATATCAGAAAAGAGCATCTGCGGGAACGCCTGCTGCATATATGAGCCCATATTGTCGCCATCGGTGACCCCATACATAACATAAATTTTATTTTCAAGCGTCATTTCAGAACTGCGTTTGCGCTGTATTTTTTCAACCTTTTGCCCCGACAAAAAGGGAATATTCGTAAAAAAGTCCGCACTTGTCATTACGATACCATGCTCGGAAAGGAATGTCACCATGGCCTCTTCGTTTCCGGCCGGGAACCAACCAGCATATTGGCTATATCCTTTCGGCATCAAGTCCGCATATTCTTCCAGAAGCGCCTTATCCTCTTCATTGTTGATATCAAAATACACGCATGCACAACCGAGCGCCATCGCATATTCGCGCAAGCAACCGGGAATTCCGGGATCAGTCCCGAAAAGTATACGCTTATTTACATACCCCTGCGAAAACCAATGCTCAAAAATATAGCGGTTTACATCCTGCCCTGTTTTAAACATTCCGGTAAAATCTTGTAATACGTTGAATTTGTACCCAAGACTCAGCAATTTCTGATACAAGTCTGTCGTTACGACAAGAGAATCGGTAATACCCGCCAAAGTACTCGCCGCATTGATACTTTCGACTACCGCAGAATCGCTGATGACAATATTTTTTATCTCTTCTTCTTTGACATATTTATCAAATAACTCATACGGATCCGCATAAACAGTGACTTTATCTTCGCTATACCCGATATACGGAAGCCAATCGAAATAATCTTCCACACGGTCGCGCGAATATATGCGCGGCTGTTCGGCATTTACGATCGCTTTTAGGGAAGTCATTAAAAGAATTACTTCATCCGAAAACTCCGTAAGATCAATAAAATCAATGTGTTCCGCCGGTTCATTGACAAAGGTCGGCATATACCGATCTTCCGGCCAAAGATAATCCAGCCCATCTTCTTCTGTTATGACATCTTTCGGATCAGGGCCACTATTTGAATCCGAACACCCCACAAACGAAAACACAAACGAAAACGCCAACAAAAATAATACAAACTTTTTCAATCTATTCATTTTTCTCTCCTCAACGCAAAATCGTTTCAATTTCCTGCTGTGAATTTGTTAGCAAATCCGTTATATCATCGGTCGTCGTAACAGACAATTTAATTGCTTTTCCGAATTGCTGCCAACAAGCCAAATTACTTTTCGCGAATGTAGGCAAACTGTGCAGCGAATCGGATTTCAAATAATCATAGGCGTATACTTGCACCGGACTTTCCTGTTTAAAATCTTCGCTCTCGCCGACCTCTTTATTAACAACGGGGCGTAGATTGAATCGCCCGATTTGCCACTGCACCTCTTTTGATAGAAAGGACTGAATCACTTTAAATGCCAAATCCTTATTGGTGGCATAATTCGGCACCGAATAATAGTTCGCACCCATGACGACGTTTATATCCGAATTTCCCGTGGGTGAAGGCAGACGGCCGTAACCGATGTTTTCGATTCCCCCGGCAATGGAATTTTCGTAGCGCCAAGATCCGTCGATGATGTAACCGACTCTTCCCATATTAAACTGTTTATAAAGCGCCTCTTCGCTGGAGGAGAGAATACCTACGCGTGAATACGCGGCTACTTTACGAAAATATTCCAAAGTTTGCACATTTTTTTCCGAATTCAGAACAACTGTATCCCCGTCGAGAACATCGCCTCCGTTCATAAGTATAAACGGATAGCTGCGCAAATAACCGCCAAGATCATCTCCACAATATAGCCCCCCACCGGAATATCCCTTGTCTCGCAAAACTTTTGCCACAGCCAAAAATTCATCCCATGTAGCTGGTGCTTTCTCGATATATTTTTCATCTACGCCGGCATTCCGAAGAACCGTTTTGTTCCAGAAAAGCATAGGCACGGAAGGATACGGCGTAACCCCGTAAATTTTTCCATTAAATTCCATTGCCTTATACGCGGCAGGAACAAGATTCTCCCTGCACCACTGCGCTAAATCATCGGGAAAAGGAGTGAGCAGCCCGTCTTGCGCGTAACCGGGCATCTGCGATTCTCCGACGATAATACTCGGCCCCATCTGAGACACAAATGCGGTTGAAAGTTTTTGCGTAAGCGAATCGCCCCATCCCCAATTCAAATAATTTAAATGTACGTTATTATTTTCAATATTATAATTGTGAATTGTCTTTGTTACAAAATATTGCATAACGCCATTGGCACCTGTGCCGTTCCGTTCAAGCGCTTCTTTTGCTTTGGGCAAAAAGCTTTCCGGATATCCGCTGTCAGGATTAATTCCCGAATCAAACAAAATTTGAATTTCCGTTTCTTCCCCTGTGGGTTGCACCAATTCAAAATCATTTTCCAACCACTGCTTCACACGCTCGTCTGCGCTTTGCGTAGGTCCGCCACAACCGACAGAAAATACAAGCAGAGCGAGCAAACTAAAAAATACAATTATTTTTTTCATAAAATTTTTCCTCCTCATCGAAAAACCGACATATTCAGTCTTTTAACCCAGCCGTCGCAACGCATTCGATTATATTCTTTTGGAATATGAAGTAAATGATCAGCGACGGTATGGTACAAGCCAAGCCAAGCGTAAGCATCTGCGGATAATCGGGCACCGCGCCGCCAGAAGCGTCGACATTCAGCTTCGTGATAGCCGCGGGCAAAAGCGTAAGCTCCTCGCTCGAAGTAAAAAAGAAACCTGTTGACCAATCTCCCCAAACGCCAAGCGCCGTAGTAATCAAAATATAACCCATGGCAGGTTTGACTACAGGCGTTATAATTTGAAACAAAATCCTCCATGACCCCGCACCGTCGATCTTGGCAGCCTCATCTATGGCATCGGGAATCGTTTCTATATACTGTTTTACAAAAAACGTACCCATTACGTTAATTGCAGGACATCCGATCACGTACACCCACCACGTATCCAAGATACCAGTGCCTCCACTGAAAACATTGTTGCCTCCTGCAAACGGCCAGTGTGCATACAGCAAAAATGTTGGAATCATAGTAACAGTGCCTGGAATCATGGAAGTAAAAAGCAATGCCATAAAAAATATTCTTTTTCCAGGAAAATGCAGCCTTGCAAATGTAAAACCGCACAAGAGCGTCGTAAGCAAAGTACATACGGTGACGATAACGGTGCGCGCCAGCGAATTGAAAGCGTATAATCCAATTGTATTATAATTTGCAGGATCGAAAACCGCTATAAAATTCTTGAATGTCGGATATTCAGGAATGGGGAATATTCCGATTTCGGTAAGGTTGTACTCTTCCGCCGTATAAAATCCTGCCATGACCATGAAAATCAAAGGATACAGTACGACCAATCCCCCGCCGATGAGAATTGCATAAACGATAGCCTTTTTTGCTATCCAAATCGCCTTATATTGCAAGGCACGTCTTTTGGCAACTTGAATCGAAATTTCCGTATTTTCTTTCATCATTTCACATCCTTTGCCATTAAGCGGAAAGAAGCGATCGTAAAAGCAAACGTTACTAATGCCATAACCAAAGACGACGCCCCCGCCATACCGAAATTATTTTCCCAGAAAGCATCCCGCATGATCTTATATGCGAGCACTTCCGTTGTGCCAAAAGGTCCTCCGCCGGATATAAACATAACCTGTTCATATATCTGCATTGCGCCGGAGAATCCAGTTACAAAGATAAACAAAGAAATTCTGCTGAGTTGCGGAATTGATACATAAACCAGCCGCTGCCAAGCATTGGCACCATCGACCCGTGCGGCCTCCAAAACGCTCTTATCGATACTTTGCAAACCGGCAAGCCACAATAGCGCCGAACCGCCAACCCCTTTCCAGACAGAATAGATCAGGATCCAACACACAGCCCAACCGGTCGAATCCATCCAAAATACTGGTTCCCCGCCCGCATCCATAATGATGTTGTTGATTACGCCTGAAAACGGATCCAAAAATATATTAAAAATCTGCGTTGTTGCTACTGCACTTGTGATAACGGGAACATACCAAACCGTACGTAATATCCCCTTTCCTTTTGTTATACTGTTCAACCCCAAAGCGACGAAAAATCCCGCTAAAGTTGTCAGTATAAAAGACGATATTCCAATATAAAAGGAACGCCAAAGAGCCAACAGATATGACGGAGAAGTAAAAAATAAAATAAAATTATTCAGTCCGTTAAACGTTGGCTCAGCCGCAAGCGATGTCCAATCCATAAAACCGAGGCTGATACCCCAAATCAGCGGGAAAGCACCGATTACAAGCCACCATGCAATGGGTATACCAGCCATGGAAAGTGCCGTTCGAAAATCACGCTTGGCATTCTTTGTCCATATTGAACTTTTTTGCCCGTACATCGCGTCCTCCCCTCAGTGAAATTTCGGAATCCAATCCCCGTGCGCCTCAATCATATCGTTGCACATACGTATGGTATCATCGATATCCAACTCGCTTCGGATGTGCGGATCCAGCAATGCCGCTGTATAGAGATCTTCTTTTTTACGGGTTCTGTACGCCTGAATCGTGAGCAAATGTACATTGATATTCGTACGGTTGAGAGCTGCGCACACTTCGGGTAAATTCCCCACATAACAAGGATGCACGCCTCCTCGATCGATCAGCAAAGGCACTTCGACGCACGCCTCTTTCGGTAAATTGGGTATTAACCCAGTATTGATCACGTTTCCGTGGACGCGCATATCATGTCCGCACTCTTTGGCCTCAATAATATACGAGGCAAACTCACCGCTGCGCTTATGATTTATGTAATCTTCTCCGCCCAATTTTGACTTTTCGTTTTCCCACCACTTGATCTGATTTTCACAACGATTGATGTATTCGTCGATCGGTATATTATATTTTTCAATGAGATCCGGATATTTATCCTTGATAAAATACGGATGATATTCGGAAGAATGTTCGCTCGATTCGGTATTATAGTAACCGAATGTCTGCATTATTTTCAGTCGGACAAGATCTTTCGAAAGATCGTATTTATCCGTTTGATACGAACGTTTTTTAATTTCCGGATACAAATCGTTGCCTTTTAAGTCTGTAATACTCAGAAGCCATGCCATATGGTTAATGCCGGCTATATTCCATCGTACATTGTCGCTATATTCGTCCATTTGCAACCGTTTTAAAAGATCTGGCACACACGATTGCACGCTGTGGCAAAGCCCAATCGTTTCCACGCCCGTGTATCGCTGCATATACCCGGACAACATAGACATAGGATTAGTATAGTTGAGGAAAAGCGCATTCGGACAAACTTCCTCGATGTCTTTGGCAAACTCGTCCATTACAGGCAACGTACGCAATGCGCGAAAAATTCCGCCAATGCCGGTTGTATCGGCAATCGTTTGTTTTAAACCATATTTTTTGGGAATTTCAAAATCGGTTACCGTGCAAGGTTTATATCCTCCTACCTGAATAGCGTTTACTACATAATCTGCTCCGCGGAGAGCTTTTCGGCGATCAAGAGTTTTTTCAACCCGCGCCTTGGAACCATTGCGTTCGTTAATGGCGGAAACAACCCGATATGTTTCATCCAGCCGTTGCGGATCGATATCATACATAGAAATTTCAAATGCATCAAAAAGTCCAGATACGATACAATCTCCCAAAACCGTTTTAGCAAAAACCAAACTACCTGCACCTAAAAATGTTATTTTCATAAATGTTATCCTCTCTCTTTTTCTTTTTAAATATTTTTCTTTTTTCTGAGGGCAATGAGTGCAATTCCAACGACAACAGCCGCAGGAACCATTGCTAAACCATGCAAAGAGTTGCTGCATCCCTCTCCACTGTCTTTCGCCGGAGTAGGATCCTTATACTCAGGAGCCGGTACTTCTTCTCCGGAATAAGACATGATACCCAAAGCCAGCACCAGCCCCCCGTTTCCGTTATCATCAACCGAGTCACTTACACGCACATATACATTTCTGTTTCCTTCGTTAAGAATCAAAGAAGTCACATCAAAATTCAGATGTAAATTACTCTTATAAGGATTTACTCCGGTGGGAAGTACCTGTACAGGTGCCACGGCAAGTTGCGTCCAATTCTCACCATCGGGCGAAACTTCCACCAAATAACTATTTCCGACCGTGCCGATCAGTTTGACACCGGTTGCGCCCTCAGCAACGGTAAAGCGATATATTCCGTATGAAGTTTCATCGAAAAAGCGTCTATGCTTTGATTCACCCGCCGCCTCGCTGATTTCCACCGCGTAATTCGACTCGTCGATTGCCGTATCCGTCCAAATTTGATAATCCTCATTCGAATAATATTTATCATTTGCATTGCGCACTGCACTATCGTTATAAAACACTATCAAACGCTCAAAAGTAACCCCTGTACCCTCTTTTGCCGCAGCGGAAAAACGAAGCCAAATAGTCTTTCCTCTCTGCAGATAATCGGTAAGATAAACCGAATATCCCGTGCCATCGGCATATTGGCTTCCCTGTAAAAATAAGGAACCGGGAACTTGTTCAAACGCAACTCCGTCAAAAGATATCTCTACCGACACAGAATTATTTGCTTTCATAGCAATCGAAAGAGAATCGGCTGTTTTGGGCAAATCCAACTTATATGTAAAACTGGCCTTGCCCTGCACGGAACGGAAGAACCCTTCCCGCACTGATCCGTCATTCTTCGCAAGCAACTGTTCTGCGGATAAATCGACATCCGTCTTCAACCCGCCGGAAAGTACGTTTTGCGAACCCGACCCACGGTAAATTTCACGGATGCCTAACCACCGATAACTTCCGCCATACCCAGTTTCCTCTGTATTGTCCGCCAAACGAACATAGATGCTTTCGGGCGATTTGTCCAGAAGGAATGAAATATCAAATACGTATGCGCCCGTGTTACCTCCATCGGCAATGTAATTTTCTTCGCGATAAATATTATATTCTATATCGGCAATGGCTAGCTGTTTCCAGTTTTCGCCGTCGGTCGATACACTGATAAAATATCCGCCGCTCATGTAAACGCCCAGTTGTAAACCCAAAAGGTTAGATTGAGTCAAATTATATTTATATATGCCAAAATTGATACCATCAAAGAACACGCTGCCGTTTTCACGACCCATACCTTGTTTTTCGACAATAAAACGATCGTCGGACGCCATGGATCGTGTAACAGAAGACCATGCACCAATCGGATCTGCCGGAACTTCATGTTTAAGCTGACGGAAAAATCGCAAATTCCACACATCCGAACCGTATCCGTCTTCCGGATTTTTGTCCCCGAACCAAATATAAATATTGGTCGATTTATCCGCTGACAGATATTCCATTAAATCAAAATAATACTGACTTCGATCTGCTTCGTTTTCGTTAATATAATCAGCTCCGTCTTTAGAATCTTTTCCGACATAAAGCAGATCTTCCCAAGTCTGTCCGTCTGTAGAAATACGAACATATCGGTCATTTCCCGTAACGCGCGTATAAAAATAAGCCGCTGAGAGTTCATCCGCTGCCGGATACTCGACCTTATAAACCAAATAATGGTCATTATCCATAAAACGTGTGCCGTGATCGCTGACAGTGGAATGATCATCGCTATAAATTGCTGCACCGTCCAAAATGTTTACATTCAAAATCAAATCATCGCCAAAGGAAAGTGCTTTCTTTTCCACCGCGCTGCGGATTCGTATTTTATTGATTCGGCCACCCCAGCCGTCATCTTTTTTGGCGTCACCGATCTTAACCAATAAAGCAGACGCTTCTTCCGTTATATTATTTTTAATAAAATCGGTTGCATCGTAAGAAAAAGTTCTCCTATCCGTTTCCAGCGCTGACTGTGTGTAACATTTACCGATAACCGTCCATCCCGTTTTGGCAACACCGTTTACCCACTGACCGTCTGCGCCCTTTGTGCGAGGTGTACCGGCGGCAATACTAACCTCATATTGTCCGCCGACCCAAAAATCCAGGATCGTCTGTTTTGCTGAGGCATCGACAGGGAAAACATATTCGCCGTATTGCTCGCCATCAAAATAGCGCGCGTACAGATTTTGGTCGGGATCCAACACATCCCAGCCGCCTTCTCCCCCTTCGCGGTGGTTGAAATAGCCTTCAAAAACTTCGTCTTCCGTCTCTTTGACACCGACCTGCATAACGGTTTCGTTGATCGCCAGTTCGGGATCAGTTTGCATTTCTGGCGCAGAAACAGCACTACGTACCTCAATTTTATGGACCGTACCTCCGTTCCCATCTGCGCGCGTAGCATCGCCAATTAAGAAAAACAAAGAATCAGCGCCAGTCTCCCGCATTTGCGCAACCAATGCGGATGCATCGTACCGAACGTAAATCTTATCCCGATTGATTTCTGAGTAATTTTTCGGGGAATCGGCAACAGCTATCAAAGAAGCTGCACTCTGAACTTCACCTTTATCCCAATTTTGCCCGTTCCATGAAGCGCTCGTTCCGTATGCCGCTTCGATGCGGTATTGCCCCCCGACATAAAAATCAACAATTACCTTTGTTGCACTTTCATCAACAGGGAACGTGTACACCGCATATTTTGTCTGGTCGAAATAGCGATACCTAAATACGTTCGAACCGCCGTCATACCCCGCATCTTCGCTCATTTCATGCACATATCCGGGGAAGGAACCATCCTCTGCCGCCGTTTCGCTCGTCCCCACCAACATAGTAGTGCGCTGTTCCATTTGCGCTTCCGTCAACTCCAACTCAGCTGCCGCTGCGTAGGTCAGTTCGATATCGATTCCTGAAAGGGAAGGTCCGTTCCCGTCGGCGGGAGAAGAATCCTCGATTTTGATATATAACGAAGAATTTTCCTGCGTAATACTATTGTTGATAAATTCCTTTGCTTCTTCCGTCAACGTAAGCTGTGGTTCGTTACGGTTTTCATATGTATGATCAACAGATCCTTCCGCCTCGGCCATCTGCGTCCAAGTCGTCGGAAGTTCGCCCTTTTTCCAGGATACTCCATCCCACATGGTACGCGGTCCCGAAGCAAAAGAAACTTTCCACGTTTTCCCGAAATAAAAGTCTATCTTTGCCTCAGCCACATTGGGTGCAACATCAAAATTATATACCATGTTTGATCCGCAATCAATGGATCGCAAATAAAAATTTTCTCCTGGATTTGCATAATACACATGCGATCCGCTACCCACTGCGGTAACATCTCCGTCTTCGTCACTCCATAACGTATGCAGATACCCCTCAAATGTTCCGTCAGCCGCAGCACCTTCGTGCTGTCCCACGCGCATAGAATGCGATATTGTATAATTCGGTTCCGCCACGCCCTCCGCATACACTCCAAAAGTGTTACTTACCAGCATTATTAAACCTATTGCAATACATATTGCAGATATTAACGCCAGCAATTTTTGTAACCGATTTGTTTTAATCATGTTCCCTCCTTATTTTTCGGCAATCAGCCATGAATTGCCCTCATTATACACCTTCATTTTATGTATTACAATAGGCATGATTTCATTAAGTTTCATTTTTTGCGTAAATATTGAAACAAATTGAAACTATTTTTAATTTTTTATCTTATTCCCCTCTTGTATTTTTTTGAATTGTATGTTAAATTATTGATATAAGGAGAGGCTATAATATGCAACAAGAAATGCAATGGTTGGCACCTGTTATGATAGAAACAAATAAAACGAGCGCTTTTGGAATGGATCCGCATTCGCACGACAGGGTTGAATTCCTTTACTGTAAAAGCGGAGAAATGTCCTGCATTTCTTGGTACGCAGAAGCACTTCCTCCCAAAATAGTAAAATGCCACGAATCGGAATTATGTATTATACCGCCTAATGTAATTCATTCTATCCAAACAAGTGCTCCCGTCGAATATCTTGTTATGGAATTTATATCGGCGCCAATTCCCGAAACCTATTACAACATCTGTAAAAATTTTAACTATAAAAAATTTATCGGCAATAGTTGCTTAGTGATAAACGATACAACAAATTTTTATGCACTGCTGAATGATCTAAAACAGCATTTTTTCGACCCACATCTTCACGAAAAAAATGAATATACGGATGCACTTCTGTTCTGCATTCTAAATCGGCTAGATCAATCTTTTACAAATCCAAAAGTAAGCGACCGCGGCAATATTTATATAAACTCTGCATTATCTTTCATTGCAGAACATCTTGTAAAAAAAATATCCAAACGCGATTTAGCCTCACACGTGGGTGTTTCGCAGCAATATTTAAATCGATTATTCCGGCAAACTTTCGGAATGAATGCAACCGAATATATTAATCAAAAAAAACTCGAACTTAGTTTGACTTATTTATATAATACAGATTATTCAATTGAACAAATTGCCACACTGTCGGGATTCGGGTCTATTCAAGCATACGATAAAATTTTTCGGAAACAGTACAAAAATTCCCCTTCAAAATTCAGATCAGAAAATAGCCACCAAGTACTTCGCACTTCCAAACTAAAAGAAACAAAATATCAAAGCTGCAATATTTTTATTGACATGCTTTAAATGACGGAGAGTTCTATGAAAACATTTAATATTAAATCATTCGGCGCAATTCCTAACGCTGATTACAATCAAAAAGCCGCTATACAGGCAGCTTTCGATGCATGCAGACAAGAAAACGGCGGCATTGTAGAAGTGCCCGAAGGCAGTTTTGTCTGCGATAGTTTGAAGATGTATTCCAACACAACTTTACTTCTGCGCAAAGGTGCAAAACTTTTGGGAGAAACTGACGTTACGCTGTACGATATCCCTGTGATCCCCAATCATCTTCAGTCGAGAAGCGACATGGAGATGATCCCATATTATTACGCCCCACCCAAGCCCCCTATCCCACGATATCGTTGTTCACTAATTTCCGCTTATGGTGCAGAAAATATTAGTATTATTGGAGAAAATGGCTCTATAATTGACGGCAGAGACTGTTATGATCCTGAAGGTGAAGAAGGTTATCGAGGGCCACATGGAATTTACCTGACTAACTGTAAAAATGTTATCCTGCAAGGATACACAATACAGCATACGGGTAACTTTATGCATCAAATTGATAACTCCGTGAATATTACACTGGAAAAAGTAAACTGCTATGGCGGTTCTGACGCAACCCATTTACACTGTTGCCGTAACGTGGAAATAACAGATTGCGATTTTCAAACGGGAGACGACTGCATCGCGGGCATAAATGTTAAAAACCTGATTGTAAAAAATTGTTCTATCAATACTTCCTGCCAAAGTTTTCGCATTGGCGGAGTCAACATGCTTGTTGAAAATTGCCGTTTCTATGGTCCAGGAATTTATCCACACAGAATGACTATTGTAAAAAACAAAGATGAAATTCTTCCCATAACGGAAGGAAGACACAACACTATCAGCCTTATCATTTTCTTTTCAAGCGAAACGTTTCCGCCTGAATACCCTTCCTGTAACTGGCTATTTAGAAATTGCAGTGTTGAGGGAATAGATACATTCCTCTGCTATCAGGAAGGATCAAGATATATGTTAAGCTCTGGCTCCACATTACAATCAATACGACTCGAAAATGTAGACTTTAAAGGCATCAAAGCAACTTCTCCCATTGAATGTACCCAAGAACATCCCTTGTATATTTACATGCAAAACGTGACCGGTGACAAAATTATCGATGAAACTAATCCTAATATCCATATTATAAATGAAAAAAATTAAAAGAATTTGAATATTTTTCCAATCAGTAAAGAGAAACCAATTAACTGCTTTAATAAAATAAATTAGATTGAAGCGGGTTTCCCGCATGTTCGAAGCGAGCAAAGAACAAATAGCACAGAGGGGACGGCAAATGCCGCCCCCTCCGTGCTGTTTATAAAGACATGGCGAGCGCACTCGGAAGTGGCATTTTATCCCATAAAATGACCAATTCCCTTATCCTGCTTAGGCATCGGTTTTTGTTGCATTTTGTCCCACTTCTTGGTATTTGTTCTTGATTAGGCATCGCCCTATTCATTCGCAAAATTTTATAAAAAAATTTTAATAAATATGACTATTTCTGTCAAGTTTTCTATGTTACAATAAGTTCATGGATAAACAAGCTTTAACTGATAATTAGTTATATGTTTTTCTTCAATCAGTTCATCGATCCGTTTTACTATGATTTTCTTATCCATATATACGCACCAAGGTGCTTTTCATCATTATACAATGTATTTTTACCCCTTATAAAGTGCATCATACATTTGTTTTGGATGATTTATCATCCCCCATCTACCGCTATTATACTACAAAACGTCCGAGCCATAAAAACGAGAGAACTTCTTCATCCCCACTTTATCTTTAACTATTAAATTTATACTTTCCATCTTCTTTAAACCTATAAAACATTTGGCAGATTATTCTACTGCCTTTTCCTTTAAGTCCGCTCTGCATTAAATTTAATTAAAGTTACCTCCGTCTTTTGCCTTTTTCGGTTCGACTATCGTAGCATAGCGCCTCGCAAAAGTCAACGGGCGGATAAATTGCAGCTTAAAACATTCCTCCTTACTATAAGCCGGACAGGTTCTCCTGTCCGGTCTTTTTCTTTTCTTGCAATCTTTCAATGCTATAAACGCAGCAATTTATCCTTTGCCTCGTTGACTTTTGCACCCCGTATTTGTATTTAACCCGTCCCCTACCGGCCTATGCTCCTCCGTCTCCGCCGAAAAAAGGCAAAAACAAAATTCGGAGGTTGTTCCAAATGAAGAAAGTTGTTTACTCCGTTTCCAGATTCAATAAATTCGGAAACAACAAATTGACCGGTATCGGTTTTATCACCGACAAAGATCTCATCATCGCCTGCGTCAGTCAGAAAGGCAATCCGTATATCCGCGTGTTTGAAGATTGCGTTAAAAACTGCCATGCGATACCGAACCGCGACGGCGAGTTCAAAGGCGCACATTATGAGATCCGCGAAATCGAAGTCGAGAAAAACGGCTCTTACGAAACACACGAAATCGAAATCGAATATTCCGTATGGTACAAGCTGGTCTGAAAGGAGGCACGATATGAAAAACAAGTTTTATCTCAAAGAGTTTCAGTTCTTCGACGGGGAAGATACCGTCGTATTCAACATTGTAGCGGTTGACGGTGACAAGATCACCGTCGCCGTTACCAAATGCGGTAAAATCAGCGTTTCGGATTATGACCTGCATACCGATGAAAACGGGCTGTACTTCGAGTACGGCGTTGCAGGGAAAGAGCATATCCACATTGATGACTTTGAGGAGGCTGAATAATGGAAAATTGCGAAAAACACAGTAAAAAAATCTGTATACAATGCAAACATTATGACTACTGCGACAGAGCAAACCGCTGCAATGGGGATTGCGGACGCTGCGACGACGATTTCTGCGAAAACAATCCCATATACAAATTAAAAACACCAAAGGAGGATAACTGAACATGAAAACCTTGAAAACACCTATTTACGAAAATTTAGAGTTCGCTTTTACGACAAACACCTATTCCACCACAGGCAATACCTACGTCGGGATCCACTGCAAAGAAAATGATTGTATCGAACCGTACTGCAATCTGACGGTCAATCTGGATATGTAGCTCGGCAAAGGACTTGCGTTCATCGATGTGAACAACGCAGACAAAAAATTGTTTCTGTTTTTGGAAGAACAGGGCTTTATCTCTCCCACGGGCGTGGCGAAGCCCTCCGAGTTTGTCGTCTATCCCCTCTATCGGCTCAACCTCGATAAAATCGGGGAATACAAATTTTAGGAGAATACAGTTATGAAAGAAATCTTTATGATACAACTGGATTGGTCTACCACCGATTCGGACGGCATTGATACCGAATTGTACGAGGATTACGGCGATGCCTATGACCGCTATAAGGAGATCATAACCGAACAGCTCAAAAACTTTTGGCAAGGCGAAGTCGTATTCGATACGGACGGCGATCCCGGCGATGAATATGAGTTTTCCAAAGAGGATAACAACTCAAACGAATCCGAAGTTTACTGGCATTTATCGCTGAAAGACGATTATTACTTCCATACCTTCGTTGACCTGCTCCGCATTCCGCTCTACACGAAACATGAAGACGGCCCCGTCTTTACCGTCCGTTACGGCGGTAGCGAATATACTTTCACGGAAGGCGCGAAAGCCCTCATCTTCCATGCGGGCGCCGACAGCGATGCCGTAAAACAAAAAGACCTTCCCGATTTTACGGAAAAAGTTTATGCGTGTTACATTACCGACAGCAACGATACAAACATACTCAAATTAGCGGACTATGTTGCGGAGCACTGGAAATCGCTGCAAAAAGCCGACAGGTACACAATCCTTGAAAAATATTATTCGGAGGAAACCTTATGAAAAAACTCGACGAACTTAAATTCTTGCTTACGTCCGTATTCGTCATAAACCAGACGAACGGGCACAAAGACAACGTTATTTCTTTGATCCTTGATTATGCGTTCCGCAGGTTTTACGGCGCGAATACGAACCTTTTTCTTCTCGCCTGCACGGGAAAGACGAAAGAACAGATCATGCCCGAAGTGCAAAAACTTTTGGAGCATACGCAATACAATAATTATCTGAAGGACAACCAATGAAAACAAACCATGAAACACTTACGGCGGAAGCCGTGGAACTGTTCGGACAGAAAGCGCTCTTTACAAACGGGCGCGTTCCCCTCTCCGTCCTACCGAAAGGGCTGTACCAATACGAACTGCGCGGCGACGAAAACGGGAATTTTGTAACTGTCGAAAGCAACGTCATCGTAAACTTTGCAGGCACGGTCATCACAAAATCCCCTCTCGGTCTCGGTGAACACGGTTATTGCGGGTTTACCAACGGCACGAATCTAAACTTTTTAGGCTATGAACTGACTATTAAAGAATTTTTAGAAAAATAGGTTGTATTTTAGCTAATATTCGTGTATAATAAAAGCGGAGGTGAAAATATGCTTGTCAATACAAATCAGATGCTCTCCGTGAGCGAAGCAAATCAAAACTTTTCCAAAGCGGCGAAGCTCGCCGATCAAAACGGCAGCATCATTCTGCTCAAAAACAACCGCCCCAGTTATATGCTTATTTCACTGCACGAAAATCCGGAATTTGAATTGACGGACGATGAAAAAATCGACGTTGTGGCAAGACGCGTACTCGATCGTCACCGCAAAGCGTTTGAGGAGCTTGCCAAATGATCCGATTCAGTAAAGAAAAAGTCTTGCTGCTTCATCAAATTCTGATTGAACAAACCGGCGGCGAAGACGGTGTACGCGATACGGGACTTTTAGAATCTGCCCTCGCCGCCTGTTATGCAACGTTTGACGGCAAAGAACTTTTCCCGTCGAAAGAAGAAAAAGCGGCACGACTTTGCACGGGGCTAATTTCCAATCATGCCTTTGTAGACGGCAACAAACGCATCGGCATTTATGTAATGCTGACTTTCTTAGAGGTCAACGGCATCCGCCTGCAAGTAACCGACGAAGAACTTATTGAAATCGGGCTTTCCATTGCGCAGAGCAATATGCAATACGAAGAACTCCTGCAATGGATCCTGAAACACGAAAACTAAATATTTAACATATACGGCAGCTCAGAAAGGAGCTGCCTTTTATTTTACTTTTTCGAGGAACACAAAATGACAAAAAAGGAAAAAGCACTTGCCTTGATGAAGGAACTGAATATCTATCGTCCCTATATCAAGGGATACGCCGAAAAAGACAGAGTATGCTTCTTTGAAGGCTTTGGCGGATACAGGGTCGATCAGAAAAGCGAGCTGTACGCAAAAATGAAAGAGCTTGAAGGAAAGCACAAATGCAAAGTATATGCCATAATGCACGAATATACCGAGTTCGGAGAGCTTTACGACTTTCTCATCGTGACCGATTAT
>ERZ1106930.155-NODE-155-length-23873-cov-67.979847_pt1 | contig 23873 bp, 24 predicted proteins | sample MGYA00403663_ERZ1106930 | MGnify/ENA primary metagenome ERZ1106930 (study PRJEB35170, sample SAMEA104062438) | human gut metagenome | biome: human gut; feature: human-associated habitat; material: faeces | place: Denmark | collected 2012-06-26 ... | reverse complement strand
CGTATGCCGCCGTCCCGCCGTCGTCGACGTATATCTTTTCCTCCTCCGCGCCCAGCCCGAGCAACGTTTTCCTCGTCTGCTCGTCCTCTTTGCTCATGTATCCGTAGATGCTCATTTCTCTCTCCGCGTCCCCTTTCGACTTCCGTAAACGTACACTTTTACGGCATGAAAAACATTGACAGATTTCCGCCTTTTTGATACAATAATGGCGTAAAATAATAACAATTATCTGTCCTTTTAAGATTTTTATTGACTTCCGTAAAAGTGTACTTTTTTGGAAAAAACAAAAAAAGCGGCCGCGATCGGTCGCTTTAGTCGTATAAAGGAATAAGAAAGGCAAAAAGAAAAGGGCGGCGCGTCGTCGGACGGCCGTCCTTGCTTGTGTTTTCCGCTGTTTTGCGGGTAGTCGTTTACTTTTTACCCTTTAATGTCGTTTGCGTTTTTTGATCTTTTATCGATCGGCCGCTTTGACTCGGCTCGGGGGCGGAGCGTTTTGCGCGCGTTTGGCGCGTCGCCGCACGACGGGCCGGTCAGGGCTTGTCGTCGGGAGCGGGCGGGGCGGGTTTTTTACGCCTTGCCTTGAAGAAATCGGTGAGCAGTTTTGCGCACTCGCATTCCATGATGCCGCCCTCGGCGGGGGCGCGGTGGTTGAACACGGGGTCGTCGGTGAGGCTCTTGACAGTACCGCCGCAGCCGAAACGGCGGTCGAACGCGCCGTAGCGCACGCGTTTGATGCGGGAGAGAACGATGGCGCCCGCGCACATCACGCAAGGTTCTTTGGTGACGTATAGCTCGCAGCCCTCGAGGTTCCAGTGGCCGAGTTTTTTACCCGCCTTACGCAGCGCCATTATCTCGGCGTGAGCGGTGGGGTCGCAGGCGGTGGTGCGGACGTTGTGAGCGCGCGCGACGATCTTACCGTCCAGGACGACGACGGCGCCCACGGGCACCTCGCTTTTTTCGCCCGCCTTGACCGCCTCGCGGAGAGCGGCGCGCATGAATTTAAGGTCGTCGGGTGAGACGTCGGCGGCGACGTGCAGAGAAGGCGCGTCGGGGGTCAGTGTCCGCGGGTCGCGGGCGGGGGCTGCCACGCTCGGGCGATCGTTTTGAGTATCCATAGATTATTCTCCTCGCCGTCAAGGTCGCGCTCGTTCAGCGGGTGCGAGCGGTGGGGCGACACCGTTTCCAGCGTCAGGGCGGTGATGCCTTGGGTTATGCACCAATCCTTATAACCGCCCGCGCTGCCGAGGTCGCCGGGGACGAGCGTGTAGCCCAATTCGTCGGCGACCAGACGCGCGATGCGTTCGTCGCGGGCCAGACGTTCGCCCGTCTGGCCGAATTCGTAATACACTTCCCTGCCGAGCGCGTGATAGCTCAGCGTTATCGCGGGGCGTACGGCGCGGGTGAAGCGCGCGAGCGCGGCGGTCTCCGGCTCGCTTTCGGGGTAAGGCCCGGGGTAGCTCTCGGGCGCGGGCGCGGCGACGTTGCTCGCGCCCTTGCCGTGGCGGGCGTCGAAGTTGCAGTTGAGGTCCACGCCGCGCAGGTTGGCCTTCCACAGCGCGAAGTCCGAGCCGCCGCCGTTCAGCCGCAGCAGTTCCGCCTTATGTTCGGGAAAAGCGTCCGCGCCCGCTTGAGCGAGCGTGCAGCCGTCGGGGTTGGTCATGGGCAGGAAGAACACGCCCATGCCGACGTCGGAGTTCCGCGCGGCGAACGCCATCCGCATCACGAGCAGGGCGGTCACCCACTCGCGCGCGTGGATACCGCCCTGGACTATGATCTGATCGCCCGACAGCGGCCCGACGTGGAAGCATATGATATGCGCGCCGCTCACCGAGCGGCCGATACTGCCGCAGTCCACGCCCTCGCCGCACATACGGCAACAGTCTTTGCGCAGGTCGTCGTACACATACATATAAAGAATATATGCCGCCGCCCGCGCGCGTAAACACTCATTTGTGATATTGCACGTTTTCCGATATGGTGAAAGCGCGGTAGAGCTGTTCGGCGGCGATGAGCCGCATCAGGCGGTGCGGGAAGGTCATGCGGCCGAAAGCGACGACCGCGTCCGCGCGGGCGCGCACCTCGTCGGTCACGCCGCGACTGCCGCCGATGACGAACTGCACTTTGGGAGCGCGGAGATAACCGCGTTCCAGCGTGGCCGCCAGCTCCTCGCTGGTCAACAGCTTGCCGCGCAGGTCGGAGAGTATGACGAAGCCGTCCATGCGCGAAAGCAGCGCCTTGCTCTCCTTTTCCGCGGCGCCCACGTCGTCCGCGAGGTCGGGTATCTCGACGACGGACGCGTCGCAGAACCGCCCCAGACGTTTGAGGTATTCGGCGATGCCGCCGCGGTAGTAGCTCTCCTTTATCTTGCCCACGCAGAGCAGTTCCAGCTTACGCACTCAGACCTCCCGCGAGGGCGGTGACCCACATCACCACGCAGATGATCGCGCCCACGACGTACATGATGCCGCCCGCCATGGATCCGCCGTCGTCCGCGTAGTTGCGGAAGTCCTCGGCGCGTTCGGGCGAGTCGGGGTGATGTACGGGCGAGAGCAGCGACGCGCCGCCGAACTTACGGCAGAGCGCGCGCACGGCGAAGCCCGCGCCCACAGCGAGCGCGAGGCTGACCGCGACGAACGCGGCTATCGTCCCGCCCGAGCCGAACACCGTTCCCAGCCAGGACGTGACCGCGCCGTCCACGGCGGGCGCGGACAGCACGAGGCCGACGGCGTTGTTGAGTGCGTGTATGACGATGGCGGGGATGATGCTGCCGAAGCGGATGACGGTATACGCCAGCGCGCAGCCCAGCAGGAACTGATAGACCGTCTGCATGGGGTTCATGTGTATGAGCGCGAACATCAGGCCGCACATAGTGACCATGAAGGGTATGCGTTTGCCCTCGTTCATCGTGCCCATCAGCCCGAGCGAGGAGAGCACGCTGCCGCGGAAGAGGGTCTCTTCGCAAAGCGGCGCGACGAGCACGGTGCGTATCACCGCCAGCACGACGGCGAGCGCGCCCGTCAGTTCCACGACGCCGCTCATGTCGTAGCCCGCGCCGAACACCAGCGCGCAGTTGAACGCGAGGGAGATGCCCTCAAAGCCCGCGACGCACACGATCGCGATGAGCACGCTCACGCCCAGCGTCCGCGCGGGAACGGGACGGAAGGAGTAGGTCATGCGGCTGCCGAGCAGGCGCGCGGGCAGCAGCGCGGCGGTTATCATGACCGCCTGTATCGCCAGGCCGAAAAAGAATTCCGCCAGCGTCTTGCCCGTCGAGCCGTCCTCGATCCCGCCCATGACGAAGGACGCGACGACGGACACCACGACGTAAGCGAGGATGGCGCCCAGGAAGGAGAAGCCGCCTTCCACGGCGGAATAGCGTTTTTTCTCCTGAGCGATCATACTTCTATCACCTCGCTGGCAGAGGACTGCGACGCGACGTACAGCCGCGTCTTGCCCGTCAGGCCGCACTCGGCGAGCGCGCGTCGGGCGGACGACAGCGCCGCGTCGGGTGTGTTGTTGTTTTCGGATAGATGCCCCAGCATGATGTGCCGCACGCCCTTTGACGCGAGGTACGCCACGCACTCGGAGGCGGCGGGGTTGGACAGATGCCCGCGGTTGCCCGCGATGCGCGCCTTCAGATATGCGGGGTACGCGGGGTTGGCGCGCAGCATGTCGGGGTCGTAGTTGGACTCGATGAGCACGGCGTCCGAGTCGGATATGCTCTCGAGCGTGGACGAGGGCATGATCCCGAGGTCGGTGACCACGGAGATCTTACTGCCGTCGGAGTACAGCGAGTAGCCGCAACACGGCACGTCGTGCGACACGGGAAAGGCGGACACCGTGATGTCCCCCACGTGGAAATCGCCGTAGAACGGCTCGAACGCGTCGCCCACGTCCGCTCTGACCGCGCCCGCGAGCGAGCACGGCCCGTGCACCGTCATGCCCAGGCGCGCGACGGCGTCGGGGACGTAGCGGTAATGGTCGGAATGGGTGTGCGTGAGGAGTATGTCGTGAGGGGCGGCGCCCAGAGCGGTCACCGCCTTACCGATACGCGAAAGGCACACGCCCGCGTCGATGATGAGCGAGGAGTGCTCGCCCGATACGAATATGCAATTGCCCTTACTGCCGCTGGCTATGCTGCAAAGTCTTAACATTCCCTGTCCTTCCGCGTCCGTGAGTCCGGACGTATATATAATTATACCAGCGCGGCGCGCGTTTGTCAATCCAATACCCGCCCGCTCGCGGGCGCGCGCGGGGTTTTGCCGCCGTGGCGTTGACAAGCGTCCGCCGGCATGATAGAATATAACCATGTACGCATGCGAAGACATATCCGCACGGCTGGCGGAGCACATCGACCGCGCGCTCAAGCGCGTGGACCCCGACGTGCTCGCGCTGCTGGAGAAGGCGGAACGGGAAGAAGAGAACGAACGCGCCCGCTGGGCGCTCGGGCAGATAGCGGAGAACGACCGCATAGCCGCCGACACGGACTGCTACCCCTGCCAGGACACGGGTCAGGCGATGCTGTTCGTGACGGTGGGTCAGGACGCGAGCTTCGACGGGCCGCTGACGGACGCGCTGCAAGAGGGCGTGCGACGGGGCTACCGCGAGGCGCGCAAGTCCGTCGCGGACGCGCTCACGCGGCTGAACACGCACGACAACACGCCCGCGGTGATATACTACGACCTCGTACCCGGCGACGGGCTGGTCGTGCGCTTCCTCGCCAAGGGCGCGGGGAGCGAGAACATGGGCGGCGTGAGGCTGCTCACGCCCTCCAAGGGCAGAAAAGGCATAATAGACGCCGTGACGGACATCGTGCGCGAGGCGGGGGCCAACCCCTGCCCGCCCATCCTGCTGGGAGTGGGCGTGGGAGGCACGATGGACAAGGCCGCGCTGCTAAGCAAGGTGGCGCTCATGCGCAGGTGCGGCGAGAGCGCGGCGAGGTCGGACGCGGCGGAGCTGGAGCGCGACATACTCGCCGCCGTCAACGCGCTGGGCATAGGCGCGCAGGGCTTCGGCGGGCGGCACACCGCGCTGGCGTGCGCGGTGGAGGTCGCGCCCACGCACATAGGCATGTTGCCCGTGGCGGTGACCGTGCAGTGTCACAGCGCGCGGCATTGCGAAGTGGATTTCGGAGGCGGCAGATGAAAGTTACCGAGATAACGAACGACAGCGATCTCACGGCGCTGCGTGCGGGCGACGCGGTGCTGTTTTCGGGCGTGGCTTACACCGCGCGCGACGCGGCGCACGGGCGCATCGCGGCGGCGCACGCCAAGGGCGAGCCGCTGCCCTTCGACCTTGACAAGGCCGCGATATACTATGCGGGTCCCACTCCCGCCCGCGCGGGCGAGATAATAGGCTCGTGCGGACCGACCACCAGCGCGCGCATGGACGACTACGCCCCGCTCACCATGGAACTGGGCGTTCGCATCATGATCGGCAAGGGCAAACGCTCCCCCGCCGTCGTCGAGGCGATAAAGAAGCACAAGGCCGTCTACCTCGTGGCGGTGGGCGGCGCGGCCGCGCTCATAAAGAGCCGCGTCGTGAGCGCGGAGGACGTGGCGTACCCCGACCTCGGCTGCGAGGCGGTGCGGCGTCTGACGTTCGACAAGCTGCCCTTGCTCGTCGCCATCGACAGCCGCGGCGAAGGGATATTCTGATGTTTTCCTTCAGAGTAAAAGACGTGGACGTCAGTCATCGGCTGGACCCCCGTCCCCTCACCGCGCCCGACGTCGCCAAGCACTACCACGCGATGTACGAGATATTCTATTTCGTGAGCGGGGACGCCTGCCTGATAACCGAGCGCGGCCAATGCGCGCTCCGCCCGGGCGACGTGATGTTCATACGCCCCGGTCAGCACCACATCGTGGCGCTGGACCGCGAAACGCCCTACGAGCGCTACGTGCTCAAATTTTCCGTGGGCTTCGTCCCCGAGCACGTCATCGACCGCTTCGGCCCCGACGTGGACTTCTTCCGCGCCAACGACCGCGTGCGCGAGCTGATGGTGGGGCTGGACGAGCTGTACGAGAAGTTCTACGGCTTCGACCTGTACACGCTCATCAACTGTCGCATAAACGAGATAACGGTGCTGCTCAGCCGCGACACCGCCATCTACAAGAGCTTCACGCGCGACAAGCTGGTCACCGACATGATCGACTACATCGACGAGCACGTCGTGGGACACCTGGACATGGCGGCGCTGTGCGAGAAGTTCGGCAAGACGCGCGCGTTCCTCACCGCGCGGTTCAACCGCGTGATGCGCTCGCCCGTCATGCAATACGTGCGCGCCAAAAAGCTGATCGCCGCGCACAAGGACATACTCGCGGGCGCGCGCCCCACCGACGTCGCGCTCAAATACGGCTTCACCGATTACTCCACGTTCTACCGCGCCTACGTCAAGGTGATAGGCGACAAGCCCGCCCGCCGCTGAACCGCCCGCAAAGAATAGCATGACAGACGACTCCCGTGTGTGAAAAGTCTTTTTCGCACACGGGAGTCGCGCTATAAAAGTTAAGGGATGACTTGCCGACGAGCGGCAGGGTCTTCCCGCATGACGGAACGCCATCGCGTTCGGTAGCGCGGAGCTCAAAGCCCTCGCCGCCCGACGCGCGGCCGTTCCCTGACGCAAAGCGTCAGTTCTTGGTCGCGGTCGTCTTCTTTGCGGACGTACCCGTGGCCTTGGCGCGGGTGGACGTCCTGGACGTCGCGCCGCAACCCGTCGTGGTCGAGCATCTGCCCGAGGACATCTTGGCGGCCTTGGCCGCGGTCTTCGTCTTGGTCGAAGCGGTTCTTGCCATCATGTCACCTCCTTGTAGTCTTATTATTGACCGCTCCCCGCCCCTTTATAGCCGATATGCCGCCGAAGAGAACGGGGAATAAATGGAAAGGCATTTTATTTCGCGCCGGTTGTCGGTCTGCTGTGCGCGCATTACCATGCGCGGACATCGACCGAGCGCGAACGCCAAAGGAAGGTCGGACAGCCTGTCCGACCTTGTGTTTTTATATTCAAGACAACATCATTCGCAAACGCTCCGCGTTTGCTCTGTGATGTTTTCTTGGACTTTCGCAGTCGCTCCGCTCGCAGCCGCTCCGCGACTTTTAAAAGGTCGTTCGGTCGGCAAAGCGCTCCCTCACTTCCGCAGTGAGCCTTATGTTGCGCTTCACCCACGAAGGGGGTTCGCTTACATAAGGCGCGTATTTGCATACCGCCAACGCTCGCCAAAGGCGTGCGCCCAAAAATTTCCGCAAAAGAATAACCTTTTAACTAATAGCCACGAGAAGCGGCGTTTTTGGAGTATAGGTTTAATAATTTCACAAATATTTTTTTGTGGAGCGTAAGCATCCTCATATAAAAGCCACGAGAATGGCGAATCGGAGCCCCTGATTTTAAGATTTTTTTAGAATAGCCACAAAAAAACAGCTCCATGCAAATGGTAACCAAGTAAGGAGCCATTTTTATGCGTATACCGATATTTTTCTTTTGGCGCAAAGGTCAATTCAATGATTTATGTCTGCAAGCAGCTACCGAAATTAGAAAAACCCGCCCGGACGTAAAGCCGATTTACGTCCGATCGGGATACCCACGTATCAGTGAGTATTACAAAGATTACTTATTAAATTTTTACTATGATATCTTTTTGAACGCGGACAGAGCCGCCTACGGTGAGCGCGATTTTTTGCATTATATACAAAGCCGATGTTTGTATTTTTTATTTCGGCAATACTTACTCCCCTCCCCGCGAACAAATATCAAACAATACTTTGGCGATTCCAATAAAAACGATCAGCGGTACAAAGCTTGCTTATGATCATGCCTTATACAAAACAGAGTTATAATAAACCTATGTTATTATAAATGATTGAATTGTAAAATCACTACAATACTGGGTTGCAAATAGTTGATGGATATTATATATTATGATGAAACGTATGGAAAAAGCTATTTAGTTTTAATACTTATAAAAAAATCACGTTACTGTTAAGCTTGTGTAACGTGATTTGCTTGGATTTTTTTATATCATCAATAAGCAATAACATTCAGTCACGAAACCTATAAGCCAATATATCTATAATCTGCAACATATTGTCTATTATTTGTGATGTAGCTATACCCGGCGTATTTAATTCCAAGAAAAGTGTTTCAACTTCAATTGGAGTATCGTTATACGCCTTATAGGCAGCAAGCACTTTATCGGCTAATAGTTTTGCCGCGCCACCAGTAACACCAATAGGAAAAACATATTTACCTTGTCTATGCGCAATCTCAAATTCTTCAAGCATTCCACTGGCAACAACGGTTTTGCCTGTTCTTTTATCAGTTTTTGTTCCGAACATAAAGAAAGCAATGCCGCACTTGTCTATCATTTTTTCCCTATAATGTACAAAATGCTCCTTCAATTCTTCAGATCGCTCACTATCAGGAACATTATAGTACATCTTAGGGAAAGGATAAATCAAAATTCGTTTAGCAAAATCTAAATTATTTGTAGCGACAGCCTCAGCTGCTCCTTCCACCAAGAAAGACCCCACACCTAAGCCATATCCGGAAATAAGATCTACTGATTGCTCTTTATTTTGGTCAATTAAATTGTACCCCAATTTATAAAGCATATCTTGAGCTACTTCTTTCGTATATGGGCCATAATCACCATTGCTACTTCCGGATATAAAAACCTTTCTTGCCATGTATTTTTTATAAATACTATGAAGTATTTTTCCTACTTCACTATAATTATCAATGAAACATGTTATTATACCTTTTTTCTCCAATTCCTTCATGCGATAATTTTGCAACGCTTCAGATTTTTCATCTCGCTTTAATATCAAAAAGTGCTGATTAAGTTCAGTATTTTGCAATTTCAGGCGATTTAAAACATTGTATATATCAGGATCATTTAATGAATAGCCCAAAAACAACATACAATTAGTGGCAAATTCATTAGTTAGAGCTGTAATAAAATGGCTATGCGTGTTAGGATAATTATCATAATCATCTCTTAAAATCACAATATCTTTCGGTGTATTTACATCTCCGTGAAGCTTATAAACAATATTATCTCGTCTTTCTTGAGCCGTAATAAAAGCGTCGTTATTATTTATTACATCCCTTTTTAAATTTACCTCGGTAATACTGTCTTCCATAATTGTATCAAAATTTGTAGTCCAATAATTACGAATAGGCAATTTACTTAAAATTTGATGTCTTGTATCACCTTTCAGCCCCAAAAAATGATCAGATATTTCCTTTTTAAGAGCGACCGGCTCCACCCCATTTGATGTTTGATAATACTGCAATGCATCAATAGGATCATTCACATCAACATCCAACTGTTCCGCATATGGTTTTATCAAATTTACCCAATCCAAATGACACGCATCATATGACATCCCCGCTCCCAAAAATACTGATAAAGATTTATCTTCTAGCCGTCGAACAACTTCATTAATTAAATCTTTCTTACTAATACTCGACATATTTAACTATTTTGCCTCCTCAATGGAGCCGAATGATCGTATTTATTGCTTTTTCTTCTGTTATAAGCATTATCAATGAGTTCTTTCAATTTACTTGCATCATTCGATATAACATCCCAATTGACTATTGAAATTTGCACATTGTCTCGTGCCAAGTTTTCTATAATGCGCTCCGGCAAATATGGATATTTTTCTTTTAACGGACCAAGATCTTTATTCAATGGCTCCCAATTGATAAACGGGCCCATTATTTCCTTTTCGCTTTCACTATTTGAGATCATTGATTGAGATATGGTAGGTAAATTTATAACTAAAATACCCATTTGAGGATTCACATTGCTGTTATACATTGCGGCATGGATTTCCCAGTCAATATGCTTTCGTTTTTTTGTATTTTGTCCACAAAGCAAGATTAAAACTGTCGCATCTTTTATGTACTCATCCCGTATAATACATCGTATCTGTTCTGATGTTAAACCGGTATCATCTATATCATTTTCACGAACCGAATAATCATCAAATATGCTTTGTGATTGCCATGTTTGAGGATTCCATTCTTGCATGTTAATTAAGCGATCTTTATATTGCTGATCATCCTTATGATAATAACTTATGAAAACCTTATGTCTTGGGACACCCATCACCAAATCCCTCCCTGTTTGTGAACATTATAGTAATTGATATACTGTGATTTTTCATATGTTTCTTCGATATACTTACTGGGATCTCTAAGAAATGTATCTTCAGAAACAATATCTATATAAACAGATGGATATGACTTAAAATATTCTTTCCCTGAAAAATCATCAAATCGGCCCTAAATCAATTCGCGTCAAAATATTTTTCTTGTCTCAACGGCATTGGCTTTCTACGATTATTGACTGGAATATTTCTGTTCCGACTATTATTCAAGGCCTTATCCAACGCTTCTCTAAGTCTATCTTGTAATGAAGCATACTGCTCTATAACTATATATTTCTCATTATCTTCTAATCTGTTGGGGAAAGTAGCGTAATCAATATTATTTTTACTGTCCCCACGCTTTTCCAACATAACGGCTAAAATACCCTTGCGAGTTTTAATATCACCTTTCAATGCTTCATGCAGCTCCCAATCGACATGTGGTCTGGTATATGTTTCTTTACCCACTATACATAAAAGCGCCTCACAATCGTTCATCCTTTGCAATATCGTATCTTTTATATACTGGTGATTTTTGCCATCAAAATCCACATTTTTAGGGGCTGCATAACATCGAATATCATTATCTTTCAATAAATCTTCAATATGATCCCTGGCCTTTGTATCCGCTCGATGATAACTTATAAAGACTCTCATATCCATCCTCCGGTATTACTTATGTTTCAATATGTCCAGCTTATTTCATCCAATTGGGTCAAATAAAACTCTCCCTTCGCTTTATTAACCATTTTTACAAAGTAGGCTATACCATATAGATGTTCTTTATAAAACGATCGCAAGCAGCCTATTTTTTGCATATGACTTTCTACGCCAAATTTCTTGCAATAATAAATAGCATTATCTATTTCTTTCTGCAACTTTGGCGAAATGCTGATCTTTGTGTTCACCACCAATCCCGTTACTTCTTGTCTTTGATTTTTATACTGAAGCCGAACTTTTTTTTCGTTTACGGTAAACTTTTCTTTGGCTATAATTTTTTGAACTATTGGCAGAATATTTTTTATATTAGCACGGCCTGAAAAGGTAATATCGTCTGCATAGCGGGTATAGCTACAACAATATTTATCCGATAGCCCCTTCAAGCGTTTATCCAATTTCAAAGAAACTATATTTGATATAACGGGACTGGCCGGAGAGCCTTGCGGCAAGACATTCTCTTTATTTGTGCAGAGTTGGGTTAACAGATGTGCTACCTCTTGCGTGTATCCTATATAGACAAATATTTTGAAAACTTGCGAATATGTAATAGACGGAAAGAAGTCTTTAAGATCAACATTAATTACTAAATCTTTACAGACATGCTCCTTTGCGTTATCTATAATTGAACATGCCTTTCTAAATCCTCTCGCTTGGTCTGATATATGGACCTTATCGAGAATATTTTCTTTTATCCATAATTGATAAGACTTCAATCTATCCGACGGTGCTTCTATTACCCTTTGGCCTCCGGATTTTTTGGGAATTATAAATTTATGATATTGGTTGCGTTTTTTCCCAAAAAACTTATTCTGATCTTTCTTTCGTATCTTTAAAATCTTTCTTAAATGCCTTAAATTATAGATCACAGGGAAGCCATTCTCATTTAATCTATCATTATATTCTTTAAGTGCCGCCGCCGTTTCATTCGATATAATACCTTCAGCAGCGACCTTATCTATCATCTCATTAGTAGCCATATATATGAACCATAGGGATTAACACTTACTTGATCTGTGATTTTATGCAAGACGTGTGATGCGAAGCATCATATGTCTTGCATGGGCTAACGCTGAACTTGTGAAGCGGGAGCCCAGGTTTAACTTAAATGAGAATCATTTGAGTTAAACCTAATATTGGTAAATGCATTCTGGCGAAGCCATATGCGTATGCTTGCGGAGAGGGATGGGTAAGGTTAAGTGAGCGTTTACGCCACTAACCACCCTCCCGCAGCAAGCATATGGCTGAAAGTAGCCTGAACTTATAGGAAAACTACTTGTTTTCCGTTTTCTAAGCGTTAATCCCTATGTATTCACCTCCTTAAACCAAACTTTTTAGGTATGTATGTGTCGGCTTGTCCTACATCTGCAGGTAGAATGTTTTTTTGCTTCAGGTCATAGAAAATGTTTTTAAAATCAGACATTCTGCTAACGAAAACATATTTCTTCATTTTTTCAGATGCTACTAATTTTCCTTCTTCGTACTCCAAATACCCTTCCTCTATCAGCTCTTTGACGATATCGTTAAGCTGTTTTTTTGTAAATCCAAAATCGAAACACGCCCGCGAAACAGAGAATTTATTTCCCCAAACAGCGCAATATGCCATAAACATATTTAATTTCGTTTCTTCGATATTTTGAACTATGATCTTCTTCCCGATAAAATTCTTGTTTTGTTTAGCTTTTTGGCGAAGTTCCGTCAAAGTAGTTCTTTGCTTTTTATGCCTATTAAATAATGACATGAAATCGTCCACATTACTCCAAAATACCCCTAAAGTATTATTAGGCGTGTTATATTCAAACGATACCAGTGCCGCAATTTGTTTAAAACCGAAGGCATTTTCTTCACTTAAAGCTATGCGTCTGCTCAATTCACCATATTTTGTTTTATTGGTCTCCGCCTCAATAGCCGCATATATATATCCGGCATTGAATGCCCTGTCGCTTTCATGAATATAAACACACCTTACTTCTACCTCCTGCTGTTTTGCATATTCTTCAATATTCAACAGCGCGTCTTTAGATATGTGAATAGTCAAAAAGTAGTATCGAGTATTCTTTAATTCTGGATTTACTTTAATTATTTTATTTAAGTATTTAATAAATGTCGAACCAGAGCCGCTATAGTCATCAACAATTGCCACTACTTCCGGTAGTGATCTCCATGTCTTGACCTCCTCTGTAAATTTATCAACTGAGCTATCCTTCAGGTTGTTTCTAATCCAAAAGGTTTCAAACATGAAAGACGAAAAGCCCACTCCCACATCTTTTTCGATCCCCACAAAAATTGCTTTGCCTGAATCTGTTGGATATTCTTCTATAAATTTGCCATACAGCTGTCTTGCCTTATAATTTAATCTTTCTTCGGTATAGTAATAAAAGTGTTGCAAAAGCTTTAACATTAATGGCTTATCATCTTCATCAAACTGTTCCAACCAAGCATCAATTTTAGAAGAAAAATCCCTACAAAAAGACTTATTCCCCCATAATTCTGTTATTGAATGGTATTTTATATCTTTTTTTGTATCAGCCATTACTGTTTCCTATTTTCTATTATGTATTATTTCGCGTAAATACTAAAATCCAACTACTTCCTATAGACCTTCATCCAAGGTCTTACCGTCTTTGTTCTTCCATTCCGCCCAGCCGTTACGGCTACCGCCTAAGACAAAGCACGCCGCACCACTCGGAGTTTTGAACGACATGGATTTTGTTAAATAATATTTTTCTTCCTGCTTTGAAATATCTCCGTTATTTAACGCGATCTGCCTTTGGTTGTTAAGCGCTTCCGGGCGGCACTTTTTCTCTATATCGATTTGCGAGTCCTTTAATACCACAAATTCACTGCCGTCAAAAACGCCATAGGCATCTATACCGTTCGTCGTTGTGTGGAAAACATCACCCTCGTTCAGGCTTGCTCTGGCATTGTCCATCTTGTAACCCTGCGTTGCCATTATGAACTGAATTTCTTCATACACTTCCTCAATAGAGGGCATGTCGTACTCATCTATTTCATACTTTGGCTTGACGGAGTTTTCGACCTTATAGCGATTTGACTCGTGCGCCTTCATGATTGCATATTCTTCAAGACCGCTTATCATATCGAGAGAGAAAGTCCTGCTGTCTGAAAGGAACATGATCGCTTTATTCCAGAAATCCTTAGAGCGGTTATGATCGTCCAGCCTTACTACTCCGTTTCGAGTTTGCCCTATGTAAATCTGAGCTATCTTGTTCTCGTCATTTTCATTGATAAGATAATAAATTCCGGGACGATTGATTCCGGTGATCTTCTTGGCTTCGGCAAGCAATGGGCGAGGAATGACATAAGTCGTCATTGTAGAAAGATGACGCCTTATTGACCTAATACCGTCAGGCTGACCATTGTGATATATAATTTCAAGTTTTTTACTCGTTGCCATCTTGTTTCTCCTCGTTTATGACATCCATAATATCTCCCACATTGCAGTCCAGCACCTTGCAGATCTTAAACAGAACTTCCATTGACACGGTTTCATTCTTGCCGAGTTTGGCAAGCGTCGTCGTGGAAATATCCGCCTTTAAGCGCATTTCCGTCTTTGTCATCCCCTTGTCTATGAGCAATTTCCAGAGTTTATTGTAGCTCAACTTCATGAGTCACACCTCAAATAATATAATACATTATAATTATAACATATAAATTAAGCTATTTCAATACCTTATCAGCATTTATAAATATAATATTTGAGTACGCTCTTCAAAATTTAAACGCCGACCACCTTAACGCAACAACAGGATCCATACCATAAAAAAGAGACCGCAACCGAAGCGAAAACAGTCTCTTTGTGTCATTAAGTTATAAACCGCCATTGCGATGGGAGTAAAACGTGTTCTGAAGAATTTTACCCCGATACGCTTGTAATATTCCCCGGCGATCGAGGCATCAGTCGTTATTATAAACAGTGTTTTTTCTGCGAAAAGTTATTAGCCCCTCGGGTGTTTAATGCCAGCATAAACGGCGTAGAGTGCGTCTATGACGGGCAAGGAAAATATAATTTTCTTTATTTTAGCCCCACTTGCGCGGACGGCGCAGAGGGGTGATGTGGGCGGCAACAGGCGACCGACGTGTACAAAGGCGTACACGAGGGAGCACGTAGGTGGCCACATCGCCCCTATCCGCCGTCCCCTCCTCCCGACAAAAAACACGCCGCTTAAAACGGCGTGTTTTTTGTCACAACAATTTGCTTAATTTAATGAACTCCTCCGGGCTCAACCTCTCCCCGCGCACCGCGTCGGGAAGGCCGAGGGCGGAGAGGGCGGAGAGCACGGCGGGCTTGGGGTAGCCGGCGGCGGTCAGGCAGTTGAGGAGCGTTTTGCGGCGCATGGCGAAGGCGGCGCGGACGAGGGCTTTGGTGCGGGGGTCGGGGGTGACGGGACGGCGGACGATCGTCACGACCGCGCTGTCGACGTTGGGCGGGGGCGTGAACATCGTGCGCGGGACGCGGCGGGTGATGCGCGGCTCGCCCACCAGGCGCGTGGTGACCGACAGCACGCCGTAGTCCTTGCCGCCCGGGGGCGCGATAATGCGCTCGGCGACCTCTTTCTGGACCATGACCGTGACGCTCTCGCAGTCGGGGTCGTCCAGGAAACGGAAGAGCACGGGCGTGGTTATGTAATAGGGCAGGTTCGCCACCGCCTTGTACGGCTCGCCGGGCAGTTCCGCTTTCATGAAATCGCCCATGACCACTTCCAGCGCGGGGTATTCGGATTCCAGCGGGCGCAGGTATTCTTCCAGCCGCGAGTCGATCTCGTAGCTCGTCACGCGCGCGCCCGTCGCCGCCAGCGGACGCGTGAGCGCGCCCTGCCCCGCCCCGACCTCTATCACGCGGTCGGAGGCCGTGACGCCCGCGTCGCCGACGATGGCCGCCAGCAGGTTCTTATCGGTCAGAAAGTTCTGCCCGAGCGAATGTGAATGCTTGAATCCCATATCCCGTATTATACCACGTTTCGCCGCGTTTTGCAAATCAAAAACGCCAAAGGCGCATGACGGGCGCGCCCGTCTTTTTCGGCGCTCCCCCGCTCTTCCACGCTCACACGCGCCCGAGCGAAAAAAGAACGCGGACCGCGGGCAGAGCGCTCTCGGCGTTCTTGAGCGAACCGTACACGGTCAGATTGCCCGTCGTCGTGTGATAGATGAGCGTGTGCTTCATCACCTCCACGTACCGCACGTCGCACGGCCGTACGCACACCGCGCCTTCCGCGGTAGACAAAAGGACGGACCCGCCCCCGGCGTTCCCGTCCAGCCGACCGAGCGCTCGCTCCAGCTTGACCGTGAACGGAAAGTACGATACGGGCTTGACGATGAAGTCCAACGCGTCCACCTCATACCCGCTCACGGCATAGTTGGCCATGTTCGTGACGAATATGAGTATCACGTCGCGGTCCGGCGCCCGCAGCCTGCGCGACGCCGTCATACCGTCCATATCGGGCAATTGGATGTCCATGAACACGATGTCGTAACGCGGCACGTAATTTTCCAAAAACGCTATCGCGTCCGTGAACCTGCTCACGGCGAACTCCCGACCCTTCTCCGAGCCGTAACGTTCGAGAAACCCACACAGCACATCCGCCGACCGTATCTCATCCTCAACGATCGCTACGTTTACCATGGATCTTTCTCCCTTCGTTATTTTCCCGTTCGTCCTCTCCTCGATAGTTTATTTTATACCAATTCCGCCCGTCTATCAATAGCCAAACGCAAAATTTATCCTCCCGCTCCGCTCATATATAGAATGTCATATAGGTAAAAAAATCGATATTTTCTTTATTTCAGCCCCACCCGCGCGGGCGGCGCACCGTAGACATATGTTTGCAATATGTTTTTTAATTTTCTTTATTTTAGCCCCACTTGCGCGGACGGCGCAGAGTGCGTCTATGACGGGCGGTGATATTTTTATTTATCTTTATTTTAGCCCCACCCGCGCGGACGGCGTAGAGTGGTGCTGTGAGCGGCAACAGTCGAGCGACGTGTACAAAGGCGTACACGAGCGAGAGCGTAGCCGTTCACAGTGCCGCTATCCGCCGTCCTAAACACGAGGGGGCGGCGCGCTTACCGAGCACGTAGCCCGTCAGAGGCGTGCTCTTCGCCGTCCCCCCCATAGTTTGTTTGGGACGGCGAATATCCGCCGTCCCAAACAAACGAAAAGGCGACGTTAATAATTAACGTCGCCTTTTCGACTAAATGAACAAACGTCCAGTTTGTTCATTTAGTAATGTCTTTATATCGTTTGGGCCGCCGATCCCGAAACAACCCCCACTCCAGACGCGACTGCGCGAGCGCGTCGAGATCGAACTCGGCGTAGAGGATGACCTCCTCGGTCTTGCCGGCGGAGGCGATCAGCTCGCCGGTGGCGTCGGTTATGAAGGAAGAGCCGTAGAAGGTCAGGGAGCCGGAGTGGCCGTTGTTGGCGGCGCAGGGCTCCACCGTTTCGGTGCCCACGCGGTTGGCGGCGAGGACGGGCATGAGGTCGGACGCGGCGTGGCCCTGCATGGCGCGGCGCCAATGCGCGGAGCTGTCCACGCCGAGGATGGGCTCGGAGCCTATCGCCGTGGGGAAAAGCAGCAGTTCCGCGCCGTTGAGCGCGAGGCAACGCGCCGTTTCGGGGAACCACTGATCCCAGCATATGCCCACGCCCACACAGCCGAAGGAGGCCTTGAAGGGCTTGAAGCCCGTGTTGCCGGGGGTGAAGTAGAACTTCTCCTGGTAGTAATGGTCGTCGGGTATGTGGGTCTTGCGGTAGACGCCGAGTATCTCGCCGTCCTCGACGAACGCCGCGGAGTTGTACAGCGTGTTGCCGTCCTTCTCGTAGAAGCTCACGGGCAGGGCGACGCGCAGTTTTTTGGTCAGCTCGCACATCCGCCGCACGGCGAGGTTTTCCTCCGTCGGTTCGGCGTAGCCGTAATACTCGTACCTGCGTTCCTGGCAGAAGTACGGGCGTTCGAAAAGCTCGGGGAGCAGCACCAGCCGCGCGCCCGCGCGCGCCGCCTCTTCGGTGAACGCCGCCGCCTTGTCCACGTTTTCCTTTCTGTCCGCCGAGCAGTGCATCTGCACGCAAGCGACCTTGACCTTTCTCATTCCTTACCCTCCGGTATCTGCTGAGTGATGCAATGCACGTTGCCGCCCCCGACGATGATGGCGCGAGCGGGCACGCGCAGGATCTCCCTGTCGGGGAACGCGTCCGCCAGCACTCCCGCCGCGACGTCGTCGTTCTCGTCGCCGAAAACGGGCATTACCACGCCCCCGTTGGTCACGTAAAAATTGACGTAGGACGCCGCCAGACGCTCGCCCGGCACGCGTTCGTCCTCGCCCGGTTCGGGCACGAACCCCGCCGCCTCGCGCTCGGTTATGCACACGGGGCGTGCCGGCAAGGGCAACAGCCGTACGCGCAGCCGCCGTCCGCGCGCGTCCCGCACGCTCTCGAGGTACGCCCTGTCCTCGCGCAGGCGCGCGTAGTTGGGGTCGGAGGGGTCGTCCGTCCACGCCAGCACGACCTCGCCGGGCGACGTGAACGCGCACACGTTGTCCACATGCCCGTTCGTTTCGTCGCCGTATATCCCGTAAGGCAGCCACAGCACCGCGTCGCCGCCCAGGTATTCCAGCAGTCTCGACTCTATCTCCGCTTGCGTGAGCGCGGGATTGCGCCCCGCCGAGAGCAGACACTCGCTCGTGACCATGAGCGTGCCGTCCCCGTCCGAATGCACGGAACCGCCCTCGCATACGAAGGGGCGCGCGTCGTAACGCCGCAGTCCGAACGCGTCGCACACAACGCGGGCGAACGCGTCGTCCTTGTCCCAGGACGCGTACAGCCCGTCCACCTCGCCGCCCCAGGCGTTGAACCGCCAGTCCACGCCCCGTACCTCGCCGCCGCGCACCACGCAGGTGGGACCGACGTCGCGCGCCCAGGCGTCGTCCGTGACCGCGTCCAGCAGAGTGACGCCGCCCGACGCGATAAGCGGCGCGAGCAGTTCCTCAGCCGACGGGCGCGACGCGGGGCTGACCGCCAGCCACACGCGCTCGGAGCGCGTTATCGCGCGGATGACGTCGGCGAACGCGGCGCGCGCCTCACCGCCGCCGTATATCCACGAACCCGGACGCTCCGGCCAGATCATGACGGTGCCGGCGTGACGGGAGTATTCGGCGGGCATGGCAAAGCCGTCCGCGCGCGGGGTGCTCATATCGCTCATGAAAGTCTTCCTTTGAAATCCTCGTAACCGAACGTTCGTATGACTCGCACTTCCCCGCCCCGACGCAGCGCGATGGCGGGAAGCGGCATGCCGTTGAACGTGTTGTTCTTGACCATGGTGTATATCGCCATGTCGCCGAAGCGCAGGCGGTCGCCCACCGCGAGCGGGCGGTCGAAGGAGTACTCGCCCACCACGTCCCCCGCCAGACAGGTGCGGGACGCCAGACGGAAGGTATACGCCTTTTCGCCCGCCTGTCCGCTGCCTTCGAGGGGCGGACGGTAGGGCATCTCCAGCACGTCGGGCATGTGGCAGGCGGCGGACGCGTCGAGTATCGCGACGGGCATGTCCGCCTCCACTATCTCCATGACGGTCGTCCACAGCTCGCCCGCGTCCAGAGCGACGGCTTCGCCCGGTTCGAGGTACACCGTCACGCCGTAACGGTCCTGCAAACGCCCGATGATGCGTTCCAGCCTGGCCACGTCGTAGCCGCGGCGGGTGATGTGATGGCCGCCGCCCAGATTGAGCCACTTCATGCGCGGGAGGTACTCCCCGAACTTCTCTTCCAGCGCCGCCACGGTGACTTCGAGCGCGTCCGAGTCCTGCTCGCACAGCGTGTGCATGTGCAGGCCGTCCAGCTCGCCCGCGAGGTCCGCGCGGAAGTCGCGCGCGCGCACGCCCAGACGCGAGCCGGGCGCGCAGGGGTCATATATGGCGTGGGACTGCGTGGAGCACTCGGGGTTGACGCGCATGCCCACGCTGGCGTTGCCCCGACGCGCGCCGAAACGCTCGAGCTGGGAGAAGGAGTTGAACACGATGTGGTCGCATATGCGCGCCAGCTCGTCGAACTCCTCGTCCGAGTACGCAGGGCTGAACACGTGGTTCTCCTTGCCCATCTCCTCTTTGCCCAGACGCGCCTCGAACAGGCCGCTCGCCGCCGTGCCGCAGAGGTAGCGGCCGATGAGCGGATAGAGCGCGTACATGGCGAACGCCTTTTGCGCGAGGAGCACACGGCAGCCCGTGCGCTCCTCCAGCGCGGCGAGCACCTCGAGGTTGCGCCGCAGTTTGTCCTCGTCCACGACGTAGACGGGGGTGTGTATGGTGCGCGCGTCCATCAGTCCACGAGCACGGGGTCTTCGTCCACCACCCAGGGCAGGCCGTAAGCGTTGAGCGCGTCCATGAAGGGATCGGGATCGAACTCCTCCACGTTGTACACGCCCTTGCCCGTCCACTTGCCCGTGGCGACGAGCAGCGCGGCTATCATCGCGGGTACGCCCGTGGTGTAGGATATCGCCTGCGATTCCACCTCGCGGTAGCACGCCTGATGGTCGCAGACGTTGTAGATGTATATCTTTCTGTCCTTGCCGTCCTTCTTGCCCGTGAAGATGCAGCCGATGTTGGTCTTGCCGTGCGTGCGGGGACCGAGCGTCGCGGGGTCGGGCAGCAGCGCTTTGAGGAACTGTATGGGCACGATCTCCCTGCCCTCGTACATGACGGGCGTGGTGGAGAGCATGCCCACGTTGCGCAGACACTCCATGTGCGTGAGGTAGCTCTGACCGAAGGTCATGAAAAAGCGGATGCGGCGCACGCCGGGCACGTTCTCCGCCAGCGACTCGATCTCCTCGTGGTGGAGCAGGTACATGTCCTTCTTGCCCACCTCGGGGAAGTCGTACTCGCGCTTAATGGACATCGCGGGCACTTCCACCCACTTGCCGTTCTCCCAGTAGGAGCCGGGCGCGGACACCTCGCGCAGGTTGATCTCGGGGTTGAAGTTGGTGGCGAAGGGATAGCCGTGATCGCCGCCGTTGCAGTCGAGTATGTCGATGGTGTCGATGGTGTCGAAGTAGTGTTTGAGCGCGTAGGCCGTGAAAACGCCCGTCACGCCCGGGTCGAACCCGCTGCCCAGCACGCCGAGTATGCCCGCTTTGGCGAACTTCTCGCGGTACGCCCACTGCCAGGAATAGTCGAAGTAGGCGGTGAAGCCCTTTTCCTTGCAACGCTTCTCGTACACCGCGCGCCACACGGGGTCGTCCGTATCCTCGCACTCGTAGTTGGCGGTGTCGATGTAGTCCACGCCGCACGCGAGGCAGGCGTCCATGACCGCGAGGTCCTGATAGGGCAACGCAAGGTTGAGCACGACGTCGGGACGGAAAGAGCGGATGAGCTTTTCCACCTCGCCCGCGTCGTCCGCGTCGACGGCCGCCGTGACGACGCGCGTGCGCGTCCCGCTCTTGTTCAGCTTGTCGGCGAGCTCGTCGCACTTCTTCTTGGTGCGGCTGGCGATCATGAGGTCGGTAAACACCTCGTCCGCCATGCAGCATTTACGTATGGCGACGGACGCCACTCCGCCGCAACCGATGACCAGCAGTCTGCTCATTGTCATTCCTCCGCTTCTTTGAGTATGTCTTCCACGTAGCGCGGCAGCATGAACGCGCCCGTGTGCAGGTTGGTGGTGTAATACCAGGTCTTGATGCCGCGCTTGTTCCACTCGTCCGGACGGAAGTCGTAGAGCGGGTGGTATTTCTTGGACGCGAACCCGAACAGCCAATACCCCGACGGACAGGTGGGGATGTGCGCCTGGTAGACGCGGCTGAGCGGGAAGCACTTGTACACCTTGCGGTGCATGGCGCGGCAGGGCTCCTCGTCCTCGTCGTAGAAGGGACTGCCGTGCTGGTAGACCATCACGCCGTCCGCGCGGAGCGCCTTGTAGCAATTGCCGTAGAACTCCTTGGTGAACAGTCCCTCGGTGGGGCCGAAGGGGTCGGTGGAGTCGTTTATGATGAGGTCGTACTCGTCCGAACGCCCGCGCAGGAAGCGCAGTCCGTCCTGGATGAATATGCTGACCCGGGGGTCGTCCAGACCCGCCGCCGTTTCGGGGAAGAACTTACGGCTGACGTCCATGAACATCTCGTCCGGCTCCACGACGTCTATGCTCTCGATCTCGGGGTAGGCGCACAGCTCCTTGGCCACGCCGCCGTCGCCGCCGCCTATGACCAGCACTTTGCGGACGCGGGGGTGTACCGCCATGGGCACGTGCACCACCATCTCGTCGTAGATGAACTCGTCCTTTTCGGAGAACACCACTTCCCCGTCCAGGCTGATGAACCGCCCGAGGTCCACGGAGTCGAAGACGTCCACCTGCTGGATGTCGCTCATGCCGCTGAACAACTGCCGCGTGACGCGTATGTCCAGCTTGATGTTGGGGGTGCTGAAATCGGAAAACCAGATCTCCATTGACCTTTCTCCTTTATGGCCTTACGGCATTATTTGAGCACGTTGAGGTGCTCGACGGCTATGTCCGCCGTACCCTGCATGGAACAGCCCTTGCGCTTGGCGTACTCGATGTACTCGAGGATGTCGCGCGTGATGCGCTCGCCGGGCGCGAGGATGGGTATGCCGGGCGGGTAGCACATGACGAACTCGCCGCATATCCTGCCCTCCGTCTGCGCGATGGGCAGCGTTTCCTTGGGCGCGTAGAACGCCGCTTTGGGCGCGACGACCACCTCGGGGATGATGTACTCGTCCGCGAGCATGCCCGTCTTGTCGCGCTTGTACAGTCGGCGTATGTCCTCCAACGCCCCCACCAGCCGCTCTATGTCCTGTATGCGGTCGCCTATGGAGATGTAGGCCAGGATGTTGCCTATGTCCCCGAACTCGATCTGTATGTCGTACTCGTCCCGCAGTATGTCGTATACCTCGATGCCCGCCAGCCCCAGATCGCGCGTGTAAACGGACAGCTTGGTCACGTCGTAGTCGTATATGCTCGTGCCGTTGACCAGCTCCTTGCCGTAAGCGTAGTAGTCGCCCAGCTCGTTTATCTCGTCGCGTGCGTACTGCGCCATCTCCATGACCTTGGCGAACGACTCCTTGCCGTGCAACGCCAGGTTGCGGCGGCTGATGTCCAGACTGCTCATCAGCAGATAGGACGCGCTCGTCGTCTGCGTGAGGTTGATTATCTGTCGCACGTAGTCCGCGTCCACGTTCGGACCCAACAGCAGGAGCGAGCTCTGCGTCAGGCTCCCGCCCGACTTGTGCATGGATACCGCGCTCATGTCCGCGCCCGCCTCCATCGCGCTCACCGGCAACGCGTCGTTGAAATAGAAATGCGTGCCGTGCGCCTCGTCCGCCAGAGCCTTCATGCCGTGCGAGTGCGCGATACGCACGATCTCGCGGATGTCCGAGCATATGCCGTAGTACGTGGGATTGTTCACCAGCACCGCCACCGCGTCCGGGTTGGCCTCCACCGCCTTCTCCACCTCGCTCGGTATCATCCCCAGCGATATCCCCAGACGCTTGTCCGTCTCGGGATTCACGTATACGGGTATCGCTCCGCAAAGCACCAAGGAGTTGATCACGCTCTTATGCACGTTGCGCGGCACTATGATCTTGTCGCCTTCCTTGCATACCGACAGTATCATGGACTGCACCGCGCTCGTCGTCCCGCCCACCATGAAAAAACACCTGGCCGCGCCGAACGCCTCGGCGGCAAGGTTCTCCGCGTCGAGTATGACCGAAGAAGGCTGACACAGATTGTCCAGCGGCTTCATGGAGTTCACGTCCAGACTGACGCAACGCTCGCCGAGCAGCGACACCAGCTCGGGATTGCCCCTCCCGCGCTTATGCCCCGGCACGTCGAACGGCACGATGCGCATACGCCTTATGCGCTCGAGCGCCTCATACAGCGGCGCGGATTGTTGTCTTTTGTCGTAGTTCATTTTACCTCGCAAGCGAACCCCGTTCGCATCGAACTTTTCATTCCGTCATCCCCCGCCCCTCGCGCATAAACAG
>ERZ1106930.152-NODE-152-length-24943-cov-763.792711_pt1 | contig 24943 bp, 33 predicted proteins | sample MGYA00403663_ERZ1106930 | MGnify/ENA primary metagenome ERZ1106930 (study PRJEB35170, sample SAMEA104062438) | human gut metagenome | biome: human gut; feature: human-associated habitat; material: faeces | place: Denmark | collected 2012-06-26 ... | reverse complement strand
CATTGCTTTTGAAGTGGGATAAGGACAGCCCTGTAACATTCAAGGCTAACGGACAGACCATCCATGATTTTGACAGGCGTTTTCAAATGGAAGAACAGGCGAAAGTGCCGATAGATAAAACCTTTAGGTGGGAAATGATATTGGAGGATAACATCATGACAAAAAGAGTCTATACTGCGGAATCGGTAACGAGCGGACATCCCGATAAACTGGCAGACCTTATTGCGGACAGCATTCTGGACGAATGCCTGGAACAGGATCCCGACAGCCGTGTAGCGGTAGAGGTTATGCTGGCGCACAACAAATGCTTTGTCAGCGGCGAGATAACGACCAACGCAAAGGTTGACTATGAATATGTCGCAAAGACGGTAATTGCACAGGTGGGATACAATCCGAACAACCTGGAATTCGAAGTGCGGATTCACGAACAGAGCCCTGATATTGCAGGTGCAGTCAATCGTGCCGAACAGGGCGCGGGAGACCAAGGTATCGTGTACGGATATGCGACAGACGAGACGATGAACAATATGCCGCTCCCGGCAGAACTTGCGCATCGTCTGACGTACAGGCTGGAAGAATGCCGACGAAACGGTTTCATCAAAGGATTACTCCCTGACGGAAAAAGCCAAGTGACGGTGCAGTTCAACGGAGATCGATTCGATAAAATCCTGTCCGTGCTTGTATCCGCGCAGCACGAAGAGTGGAAAGAACTCGGAGAACTTAAATCAGAAATCAAGGCGAAGGTAATCGGATATGTGTTCGCGGAATACGACATGAGCGATGTTGAGATACTGGTCAACCCCTCGGGACGATTTGTCCTCGGCGGGTATGAGGCAGACACAGGTCTTACAGGCAGAAAACTCATGGTTGATACATACGGCGGGATCGGCCACCACGGCGGCGGGGCTATGAGCGGAAAAGATGCGAGCAAGGTAGACAGGAGCGGGGCGTATCTTGCACGATACATTGCCAAGAACATTGTTGCAGCGGGACTTGCCGAAAAGTGCGAAGTCGCGCTCTCTTATGCGATAGGTCTTCCGACCCCGACAAGCATTGATATCAATACATTTTTCACAGGGGCAGTCAATGAACGTCTTATAGAACGAGCCGTCTCAAAGGTGTTTGACCTGCGCGTGGGAACAGTCATCGAACATCTCGGGCTGAAAAAGCCCGTGTTTGCGGGAACAGCGGTAGGCGGGCATTTCGGAAAGGAAGAATTTGCCTGGGAAAATACAGATAAAGTACAGGAGTTGAAGAATGCAGTCATGTCGTGATGCACTTGTCTGCGACAATATTCGACTCGTGTATTTCATTTTCGGGCGACTTAAAATAGAAATGTTCGCGCCCGCTGAAAAAGAGGATATATTGTCATCCGGCGTCTTGGGCTTGGTAAAAGCGGCGAACACTTTTGACGAAAAGCGCGGGGTAAAATTTTCGACCTATGCTGCCATGTGTATTCGAAACGAAATATTCATGTACTTGCGAAAGACAAACCGTTATTATACCAGGGAAGTGTCGTTGGAAGAACCTGTAACGATGGATGACAACGGAGCAACGCTGACCATAGCCGACACCCTGGTCGCAAATGAAAACCCGCAGGACGAGTGTCTTGCGGGTATTTCGATCGAAGAATTTATGCACGGACTGCCAAGCAAAGACAAGCAGATCCTGCGAATGCGTGCGAGTGGTTATAAACAAAAGGAGATAGCGTCTGCGACAGGATATTCGCAAGCGCATATAGCCAGACGGCTCAAAGGCATCAAAGCCAGATGGCGCATATGGAATTCTAATTCTCTCGCCCGAGAATGAACTCAACGGAAGTTTCAAGATAGTCCGCCAAAGTAATGATATTTTCGAGAGTAGGAGCCGAGCGATTGAATTTCCAGTTATAGAGCGTACTCTCGGAAATAGAGGTGTCCTTTGCGACCCTGTACTTTGTCTTTCCGTAAAAAGAAAGCACATATTCGATCCTTTCAGAGAAAGGCGGCATAGGTAGCGGAACGAAGGACGCACCTGTGTCAGTTCTGCCCAGGAGAAAGTCAATGGAACAATGAAAGTAAGCGGACATCCGCAGCGCCATCGTTAGGTCGGGATAGCGAGTTCCGTTCATGTACCGAGAGATCATTTTCCTGCCGACCCCCAGTTCTTTTGCGAGATTGGCAGGCTTCATTTCGTGGTCGATAAGCAGCTCCGAGAGCCTTTCGACAAAATGTTGTAAATTACTCATAATTACGACAAAACCTCTGAAAATATTATCCCTAATCTCGGACACAAATAGTTGATTGTGTCCGCGATTACGGTTATAATGTAAGTACATAGTGAGCGCGCTACTATGATTAATCAACGGAGGTGTCTATATGACAAAAAATTCACTTGTACAGGAAGACCTGTACGACACGGAATGGATGAACGAAGAAGGAGAAATGCGAGACAGTGTAATGAACTCGCAGGAATTGGCTGCAGGGCTGTTGTTCTTGCTGAAAGAGTATTACATAGGGTCGTTCCGCATGGATGGGAACGAAGTAGTCGTAGCATTCAACAACGGACAGCGGTTCACCGTTACCGTGGAGCAGAGCGCGTAAGACAAAACCGATTAAAGTATCGGCAAAAAATACAAAAGACAACCATTTAAAGTACATAAAGCGAAAAAGACCGCCGAACATCGGCGGTCTTGGCTGTTATTAACGGTTTTAACTGGACAAAAGAAAGAAAGCACGGTATTGTTCTGGCTACGGAGGTAGTTCAGAAATGAAAAAGGGAACGGTGGAGTTTCACAGCCAAGGTCCGACGGGTAATATCTATTATATCATCGGCGCAGTGCAAACCATAATGCGAAAACAGAGAAGAATTGATGAGTATAACAAGATGTGGGAATCCATTCAAAACGCAAAAGGGTATACTGAGGCATTAAATATCATTTCAAAACACGTAAATTTGGTTGATTTAGACGGCAAATACGAACTCTGAAAAATAAAAATATTTGCTGAAAAAAGTGTGTTTTTCGGCGCGATTTCGCTGGGCTCTTTCGATTTTTTACGGTATTGTTTGATTGCAAAACGGGACAAGGAAATCCCGTAAGCAAAGGAGACACGTAAAAATGAAAGAGCAGAAGTTCGGAGTCGAAATCGAACTCACAGGCATCACCAGGTCGAGAGCCGCAGACGTCATCGGAAATTACTTCGGAACGGCGAAAGAGTACGAGGGAGGCGTATACGATGCCTACTCGGTCAAAGACAGGGAAGGCAGGGTATGGAAGATAATGCGCGATTCAAGCATCGATGCGAGAACCAAAGATGGTGAGATAGCGAGCGAAGCCTATAAGACAGAGGTGGTGACACCTGTGTGCAGGTATGAAGACATCGCAGATATCCAAGAGGTTCTGCGCCAACTTCGCCACAAGGGTGCAATCGCAAATGCAAGCTGCGGAATACACATCCATGTGGATGCGAGCAAACAAACGGCGCAAAGCCTCAGAAACCTGGTCAACATCATGGTGAGCAAAGAAGACCTGCTGTTCAAAGCCCTCGGGGTAACAGACAGCCGAGCGGACAGATGGTGCAAAAAAGCCGAATCGAGATTCGTAACGGATATAAACAGGTTCAAGCCCAAGACGAGAGATGCGATAGCAAGGCTATGGTACAACGAAACATCGAGACGCTCTCATAGCCACTATGATAGTAGCAGATACCATGCGCTCAACCTGCACAGCCTGTGGCAAGGTAAGGGAATCGAGTTCAGATGCTTCAACGGAACGACCCATGCGGGCAAATTAAAGACCTACATCCAAATCTGCCTGGCGATATGCAATCAAGCTATGACACAGCGGACAGCAAATGTAAAGAAAACGGAGACCACGAATGAAAAGTACACCTTCAGAACCTGGCTCCTGCGCATGGGAATGATAGGCGAAGAGTTCGACACGGCAAGAAAGTTCTTGCTCGAAAACTTAAGCGGAGACATCGCGTTCAGAAACGGAAGACCGAACAGGGTAGCGGCATAAGCCGCCGCCCTGCGGGATAAACACATTCGGAGGATAGCACAATGAAAACCAAATTATATGTTGCATACGGAAGCAACCTAAACACGGCGCAGATGGCAAACAGATGCCCGACGGCGACCGTGTACGGAAAAGGGTACATCGATGATTATGAACTCATATTCAGGCGGGTCGCAACCATCGATAAGAAAGAAAAATCGAGAGTACCTGTAGGCGTATGGAAAATACAGCCGAGAGACGAAATGGCACTCGACAGGTATGAAGGATACCCGCATCTGTATCGGAAAGAAACGATAACGGTGAACATGGGCAAAGAACAGGTCGAGGCAATGGTCTATATCATGAACGAAACCCAGGGCAGATATGCCTTGCCGCATAAGACCTACTATGATACAATCGATGTCGGGTACAAAGACATAGGACTCGACACAAGATATCTCCAAAACGCAGTCGTGCGGACAGCGGAAAAGATGGAGGGAAAAGAATAAAACAAATTATACGTGTCTCGGGAGAGGAGGATGCTACGGCGTTCTCCTCTCCGTCATTTATAGGGAGGAGGGGAAATGCCATACAATGAACGGCTCGCAGAGCGAGCGGCGGCATTTATCCGCTCACTCAAGCATACAAAGGGAACATGGCACGGAAAGAACTTTGACCTGTTGCCGTGGCAAGACAAGATTGTGAGGGACGTTTTCGGCACAGTTAAGGAAAACGGATACAGGCAATATAATACCGCCTATGTTGAAATCCCCAAAAAACAGGGCAAATCCGAACTCGCCGCAGCCATAGCCTTGTACTTATTGGCGGGCGATGGAGAATGGGGAGCAGAAGTGTACGGCTGTGCAGCCGACAGACAGCAAGCCTCGATCGTGTTCGATGTGGCTTGTCAGATGGTAGAGCAATGCCCTGCGCTGAAAAAGAGGATAAAGCCGATCATGTCTCAAAAGAGATTGGTCTATACGCCCTTAAACAGTTTCTATCAGGTGCTTTCGGCAGAGAGTTACACCAAACACGGGCTGAACGTCCACGGCGTTGTGTTCGACGAACTGCACGCGCAACCGAACAGAGCATTGTATGATGTCATGACTCACGGCTCGGGCGATGCGCGAAAACAGCCGCTTTTCTTTTTGATAACAACTGCGGGTACAGACCGCAACTCGATATGTTGGGAGGTACACCAGAAAGCAAAAGGCCTGCTTGAAGGCAGAAAAACGGATCCCTCGTTTTATCCCGTTATATACGGCGCGGATGACGAAGACGATTGGGGGGACGAGCGGACATGGTATAAAGCGAATCCGTCGCTTGGGGTTACCGTGGACATAGATAAATTGAGAACGGCATACACCTCGGCAAAAGAGAATCCTGCCGAGGAAAATCTGTTTCGTCAATTGCGACTCAACCAATGGGTCAAACAATCCGTTCGATGGATGCCGATGGATAAATGGGACGAATGCGACTTTGCGGTCGATGCTGAAAAGCTGAAAGGTCGGGAATGCTATGGCGGTCTCGACCTGTCGTCGAGTACAGACATAACGGCGTTTGTGTTGGTATTCCCGCCATTGGACGAAGACGACAAGTATGTTGTTCTGCCGTTCTTTTGGATACCAGAGGAGACAATCGAATTGCGAGTGCGACGCGACCATGTGCCATACGATGTGTGGCAAGCAAAAGGCGCAGTCTTATCTACTGAAGGAAACGTAATCCATTACGGATATATCGAAAACTTTATAGAGGAACTCGGAACGAAGTACAACATCAAAGAGATAGCCTTTGACCGATGGGGTGCGGTGCAGATGACCCAGAACCTCGAAGGAATGGGTTTCACGGTCGTGCCTTTCGGACAAGGTTTCAAAGAAATGAGCCCGCCCACCAAGGAACTTATGAAACTTGTTCTGGAAAAGCGGATTGCACACGGCGGGAATGTCCCGCTCCGTTGGATGATGGACAATGTCTATGTCCGAACCGATCCTGCGGGGAATATCAAGATGGACAAGGAAAAGTCCACGGAGCGAATCGACGGGGCGGTGGCACTGGTAATGGCTTTGGACAGGGCAATTCGAAATAACGGAATGACCGATAGCGTGTACAATCAAAGAGGAATTATTGTGATTTGAAAAAAAGGGTTGACAAAGAGAAAATCTGTGATATAATATAACGATTTGGGCAACCCCAAATGGGAGGCTTGGGGAAATTAACAAAGGAGTGATAGATAGTATGCATGATTTTCGCTATGTATCCAAAAGTGAGACAGCCCCAGTGAAAGCGGATTTGTTAGACATAATACATGAGGTACAGAATTATGTAAGAGATAAATTCACTTTCCAATATGAGTTTATTGGAAGCTCGGCACGTAATATGATTACGTGCGACACAAAATCGAACATAGGGTTTGATTTCGACGTGAATTTATATGTTAACGATGATAACGAGGAATATTCCGCAGAGGAAATTCGACGAACTATTAAAAAAGCGTTGGATGATGTAGCCCCTCAACATGGTTATGACTATGCCGAAGACTCGACCAGAGTGTTGACGATAAAAGTCAAAAACACGAGGCGAGCAAAGGTACTGCACAGTTGTGATTTCGCAATAGTTTACGATTGTGAAGATGGAAGACAACAGTATATTCGGTTCAATAAAGATCGAAACAATTATACATGGGAATATCAGGGCAAAGGTTTTGATTTATTGCCTGAAAAAGAAGAATGGCTGCGAGATAATAATCTATGGCAAGAGGTTCGTGATTACTACATAGAAAAAAAGAACCGGAATGTGAACCCGGAAAAACATTCTCGTTCCATCTATGCTGAAACAATAACAGAGATTTGTCAAAAGAATGGGTATTATGAATAAAGTAAGAAACCGTACTTGAAAGAGTGCGGTTTTTTCATGCAAAAAACGGAGGGAAGGATGAATATCGAAAAGATTTCTGTGGGGGAACTTAAAGCGGCACCGTATAATCCGAGAAAGGATTTGAAACCCGGTGATGCCGAATACGAAAAATTAAAGCGGAGCATCGAAGAGTTCGGATATGTCGAACCCGTAATATGGAACAAGCGAACGGGGATGGTGGTCGGCGGGCATCAGCGACTCAAGGTTATGAAAGACCTCGGCTATGAGGAGGTGGACTGTGTCGTTGTCGACCTGGACGAACAGAAGGAGAAAGCACTCAACATCGCTTTGAACAAAATCAGCGGTGAATGGGACGAAGGACTCCTCGCCAGCCTCCTCAAAGATTTGGACAATAACGGATACGACATTACCTTTACGGGTTTTGACCTTGCGGAGGCGCAGGAGCTGTTCGGCAGCGGCTCGTTTGAAAATGTGCATGAGGACGAATTCGATGCGGAATCTGCCGCCGCCGAGATTGCAGAGCCGAAAACACGACGCGGCGATCTTTGGTTGATCGGCAAACACAGATTGCTGTGCGGGGACTGTACATTGGACAACGATGTGGCAAAATTGATGGACGGCAGGGAGGCTGATGTTATGGTCACGGATCCGCCGTACAATGTTGATTACGGCTCGGCGATCATCGGAAAGAATAAGTCCAAGACCAGAGCGGAAAGTTCCATCGCAAACGACAATATGAGTGATGATGACTTCCATCAGTTCCTGCTCGCGTTTTATAAAGCCGCATACGGTGTAATGAAAAAGGGCGCACCGTTATATGTCTTCCACAGTACCAAGGAAACGGTGAACTTCACCAGGGCGATGGAGGAGGCTGGGTTCAAGTATGCCCAGACTCTGGTATGGTTGAAAAACCATTTCACGCTCGGGCGTCAGGATTACCAATGGATACACGAACCGATCCTGTACGGATGGAAGGAAGGCGCAGGGCATTACTTTATCGGAGACCGAAATCTGCCTACGGTTTTTGAGGAATTCAAGGAAAACCCGAACAAACTGAATAAGGCAGAACTCGTGGAACTTCTGACGAAAATTCTCGACATTCCGATCACAGTCATAAAGGACAACAAACCCAGCCGAAGCGAGGATCATCCTACCATGAAACCAATCACCCTATGTGCAAAACTCATATATAACAGTAGCCACGAAGGTGATACGGTGTTCGAGCCGTTTGGCGGCAGCGGGTCGACGCTCATAGCCGCAGAACAACTCAATCGGAGATGCTGTGCAATCGAGCTTGAGCCGAAATATTGCGATGTTATCGTCCGCAGATATAAGGAATTATGCCCTGAAATCGAGGTAAAACACATCAGGGACGGGCAAGAGGTCTTCGATTAAAACTTCGGAACAGCGCGGTTTGTACTGGACTTTCGCGCCCGAAAGTGATATGTTTGTCGAAAATACATGGAGGTAAGGGCGTGAAGAGTGTTTTTGAAGCCTTGTACGATGGGGATATTGACGAGCGGAACAAGAAAAAGAATCTGCCTAAAGACGATCCTGAATTTGCCGCCTACGATAAACTCGATGCAACATTGAGTGAGGAACAGAAAAAACTCCTCGAAAAGTTCTTGGAAAAATATGCCGAGAACGAAAACAGGTTCAGACAGGAATCGTATGAAAGAGGAGTAAAGGTCGGCATAAAACTCGGTTATGAGACGGCGATGTACAATCCCGAAGACTAAAAAGAGTGGTAAAAAATAATAAAAAAAGTGTGTTTTCGGGCCGTTTTCGCTGGGCTCTTTCGGTGGTTTACGGTATTGTATAGGTACAAAAACGAAAGGAGAAACACCATGGATAAACAATACTGCACAAGCAAACTCGCCGCACTCGTAAGAGACCATAACCACTATGTGAAGGTCAGATACACGGATGCGGTCAAAGACTACCGAAGAGCAATCGATAACCTCATCTATGTCGCCGCAAGCCTCGGCATCAAGATGAAATATGCGGTCGAAAAAGACGGCTGCATCACGGTGCTGTAAGGGGGATGAAAATGAAAAACATCGAAAAGTTCGAAGAAGCGATAAGAAACGAAGTCAAAGACCTGAAAGCCGAAGGCATCAACCGCACAATGTTCTGGGCATACCGAGATACAAAGGATACGGGCGCAGACGACCTCAACTTCCACGAGGTTATATGGGAAGAGGATATCGAACCCATCGTCCAGACCTGCCGCGAGGAAGGGATAGAACAAATCACGATAAGTTCCACCTTTAGTGGATTAACCGAAACGCTGTGGAAATTGACGGAACACGGATGCACGATTGCGGGAATGAAAAAAGTGCCGATGCGGTATACCGAATATGACCGTGAGACAGGAAAAACCCGTACAGCATACGCTCCTGCGCTGATTATCAGACTGTAAATCGAAAGGGATAGATCGTCCGAAAGGACGGTCTTTTTCTTGGAAAAAAAGTGTTTTTCTTTCAGGTTTTAACGCAATTTCGCTGGGCTCTTTCGTCTTTTTACGGTATTGTTGTGTTAGAAAAAAGAAAGGGGGACACCCCAAAAAGGAGAACACAATGAGACAGGAAATCAGCAAAAAGACAATGAAAGCCCTGGAGAAAATCGCAATGGAAAAGAGTTCGGTACTCGAGGAGCGCGGAGGGATCGAGCGCAGATGGAGCGACGAACTGGACTTCCCTGAAATCGCAATCTGGTCCATCGAGGAGATGCTCATCGCGGCGTACAACCTCGGCAGAAAAGATGCGAAGGAGGGCAAGTAACATGGCAAAGAACATCTTCAGAACGCTGAAAAACTACACACACGGATTCCACGGCAATGCAACGGATGAGCAAATAAAAGTCTATGACGCAAAGGTGGCTGAACTGACCGAACGAATAAAGGCAGATGTGGAATACGCGCCTGAGATCATAGCAGAGGAACACAGACAGTATGAAATAAAAAGGTACAGGGTAGCATTCACAAAAGGCTACCTCGGATTACTCGAAATCGATGCTGAATGGAAAGCGATAGACAACGTGACAATGTCATTGATCGACAGTAAACCGTTAAAATAAAAAATACGAAAAAGGAAAAGACCGCTCGAGAGAACCGAGCGGTCTTTTCGTGAATAACAGGAGGACGCATGGGGTTATTTAAGCGGAGCAGAGACGGTCCAAAGGAGAAACGAGACCGTTCGGAACAGATGAAGGATTTTATAAGAGGGGTCGATGTTGATTACATCGGAAACAGTAACAGCGGTGTTCGTGTGGACGAATTACGTGCAATGCAGACAAGTGCAGTGTATGCCTGTGTCAAAATCCTATCCGAGACAGTAGCAAGTCTTCCTCTCCATTTGTACAAGAAGGGCAAAGAGGGGCGTCAGGAACTCGCGGACCAACACCCTTTGAACGCTTGTCTTTACGAGTTGCCGAACGAGGAGATGACCTCTTTTGAGTTTCGGGAAAGCATGATGTCTTCGCTGTTGTTATGGGGAAATGCGTATGCCCGAATCATCAGGCGACAGGGTCATGTTACAGAACTATGGTATTTGAAACCGCACCTGATGACGGTAGAGCGGGACTCGGTGACCGACAAAATCAAGTATACCTATTCGGATGATGTGACGAACGAAACCTATGTGTACAGACCTGACCAAGTCTTCCATGTAAAGGGTTTATCGTTCGACGGGGTAAAAGGCATCAGTCCGATTGCCCAGGCGAGAGAGGCGATAGGGCTTTCGCTTGCTACCGAGGAATACGGAGCAAAGTTTTTCGGGAACGGAGCAAGACCGGGCGGTGTTCTCGAACATCCCGGCATCCTGAAAGATCCTGAAAAACTGCGAGAGTCATGGAATAAGGTCTACCAAGGAACGAGAAACAGCCACAAAGTGGCTGTCCTCGAAGAGGGAATGAAATACCACACGATTGGGATTGCGCCCGAAGACGCGCAGTTCCTTGAAACCCGCAAGTACCAACTGAACGAGATATGCCGTATCTTCCGAGTGCCGCCGCACCTTGTCGGGGACTTGGATAGGGCGACATTCTCGAACATTGAACACCAGTCAATTGAATTTGTGCAGCATACCATCCGCCCCTGGCTCGTGCGATGGGAGCAGGAAATCAGCCGTTCTCTCTTGGATGAGAAAGAACGGCTTTTGTATTTTGCCAAGTTCAATGTAGACGGACTCCTGCGCGGTGACTATAAATCGCGCATGGAGGGCTATGCGATCGGTCGCCAGAACGGGTGGCTGTCAATCAACGATATTCGCCGCTTGGAGGATATGCCGTCCATAGCCAAGGAACAAGGCGGGGACGATTACCTCGTTAACGGAAACATGACGGCGGCGGGTGTTGCAACGCAACAAGTACAAAAAGGAGGTAGCGATGGAGAAGGGAAAGAAGGAGATGCGAATGCTCCCGATGAAGGAACTCCGAATAAACGAAAACGACGGGTCGGCGGTGATTGAGGGACACGCCGCCGTTTTTGATTCGTGGTCGGAGACACTCGGCGGCATTTTTCCGTTTAAGGAAATCGTTCGCAAGGGCGCGTTTAACGAGAGTATCGGAAAAGACGATATTCGCGCGCTTTTCAATCACGACCCGAACTATGTCCTGGGACGAAACAGAGCAGGAACACTCGAACTCGTCGAGGATGAAGTCGGGCTTCGTGTGCGAATTTCACCGCCCGAGACGAGTTGGGCGAGAGACGTGCAGACGAGCATACGCCGCGGAGACATCACGCAGATGTCAATCGGATTTATAGTCGAAGACGATGATTGGCGAACCGAGAACGGAATGGATGTGCGGGAACTTCGCAAGGTCAAACTGTTCGACGTGAGCCCTGTGACATTTCCTGCGTACACAGCAACGGATGTCGGAGTGAGGGCGATGCAGGAATATGAAGGGTACAAGGCTGAACAACGCAGGCAGACCGAGGAAGCGGCTCAAGCTGCGGCACAAAAAGCCAGAGAGCAAGCGAAGTTCAAAAGGCTGAAAACAAAAATTAAAAATCTTTGAGGAGGAACGATATGGATATCAAAAAGGTATTGGAAATGAAAGCGAAGAGAGAGGATGCCAGGCTGAAAGCGATGGCTGTGCTGAACAAAGCCGAAGCCGAGGACCGTTTCCTCTCCGATGAAGAGCAGAAAGAGATCGACAAGTTCGAAACGGAAATCCGCTCTTGGGATGAAAGCATCAACCGCGCAGAGAAAATGCTGTCGATGCAGCCCGAAGACAGGGGTGTCGAAAAGCCGGAAGCGAAGCCCGCACCCGACAAAGGTGACGAGAAACGCTTTGCATCGTTCGGGGAGCAACTCATGGCGGTGTACAGGGCGGCGGCACCCGGCGGTCGCACGGACGAGAGACTGTCTACGAGAGCCGCACTCGGTGCGAACGAGACCACGCCCTCGGACGGCGGCTTTCTCGTACAGCAGGACTTCGTGACCGAGCTGCTGAAAAGAACGTATGAAACGGGTATCCTTGCGAGCAAGGTAAAGAAAATCCCCATCAGTTCAAATGCAAACGGACTGAAAATCAATGCCGTCGATGAGGAATCGAGAGCGAACGGATCGCGCTGGGGCGGTATCCAGACCTATTGGGAGGGCGAAGCGGAAGAACTGACGGCAAGCAAGCCCAAGTTCCGCCAGATGGAACTGTCGCTCAAGAAGCTCACGGGGCTTTGCTATGCGACGGATGAACTCCTGCAGGATGCGGCGGCTCTCGAATCGGTCATTCGCCAGGCATTCGCAGAAGAGTTCGGGTTCAAGATCGACGATTCTATTCTGTTCGGCACGGGCGAGGGCGAGCCTCTCGGAATCCTGAACAGCGGTGCAATCGTACAGGTCGCAAAGGAAAAAGACCAGACGGATATCATCACCGTCAACAACCTCATCACCATGTGGAACAGACTGTGGGCGAGATCGAGGGCGAATGCGGTGTGGTACATCAACCAGGAACTCGAACCGTACCTGTACACGCTTACGGTCGGAGATAAACCCGTGTATATTCCTGCGGGCGGGCTGTCGCAGAAACCCTACGGCACTCTGTTCGGTCGTCCCGTTGTACCTTTGGAGCAGTGCAGTGCTGCGGGCGAGGTTGGGGATATTATCCTTGCAGACGTCGGACAGTACTTGCTCATCGATAAGGGCGGTATGAAAGCGGCAAGTTCCATCCATGTCAGATTCCTGTATGACGAGAACGTGTTCCGCTTTATTTACCGCGTGGACGGCAAGCCCATTTGGAATAAGCCTCTCACTCCCTATAAGGGAAGTGCAAGCGTGTCGCCGTTTGTGACGCTCGCCAAGAGGAACGCATGACAAAAGGAGAGATGAGGGTATGCTTACATTGCAGGAAGCAAAAGAGTTTCTCCGAGTCGACGGCGATGACGAGGATGCCCTCATCTCGTCCTTGCTCGTTACAGCAAAAGATCTGACCGAAGACGTGATGCGCCGGAAATTGTCCGACTTTGAGGAAATGCCCGAACCTGTTCGCCAGGCGATGCTTATCCTTGTAGCAACTTTATATGAGGAAAGACAAGTTTCGAAAGGCAAGACGGGGGTATCGGTAGCCGATACCCTCGATCTTGTACGGCGAATGCTGTTTGCATATCGTAAAGGAGCGTTCTGATGGATATCGGAGAATTGAACAGGCGAATAGAGGTACTGCAGTATTTTGTCGAGCGGGACGAATACGGCGGTGAAGACGGCAAGTGGCGACCTGTCGGGCGCGTATGGGCAAAGATTGAACCAGTAAGCGGGACAGAGTTCCTGACAGGACAGCAAGTGTCGGCAGAGACGGTAACGCGGATAACCGTTCGATTTTATGCAGGGCTGACGGTTATGCATAGGATTCGGTACGGGGACAAGGAATATGAGATTATCGGTATAACGGACGATGGGACGGAACACCGTTGGACGGTAATCAATTGCAAGGAGATGGTCGGCGATGGGTTACAGCGCAAAGCAGAGAAAAGTCAAAGTGGGCATCGAAGGTGCGAACGAGATTGTCAAAGACCTGAAAGCGATGAATGATGCGGCGGCGGCTGTACTCATGAGCGGAGCAAAGAAGGGCGGCGAAATTGCATTGGACGATGCCAGGCAGAATTGCCCTGTTGATACGGGTGCGCTGAAAGCCAGTTTGGAACTGACAGAGGACAAGGCGACAGCGACAAAGGCAACGGTAAAGGTCGACTACGATAAATCCATCCGATATGGGACCTTTGTCGAACTCGGGGCAAGAGGGCGACCGGGGAATCAATTTCTTCGGAATGCGGTCGACAACAATATCGACAAAATAAACGACGCCATCGTGAAAGAGATTTCAAATGCAGTAGGGAGGAAACTTTGAAAGATATATGTCAGGCTCTGTATGAGTATTTAAGCGGGCAAAAAGAGATTGCCTCGCAGGTCGGAGCAAGAATTTATCCGATTGTTCTTCCGCAGGATGCGCCGCTCCCGTCTATTGTCTACGCACCCGTTCTTGCCAATTACGATTCGGCTCTACAGGGTGACACGGGATATGCAAGACAGACAATTCAGATTGTCTGTCATGCCCGAACATTCAAGTTGGCAAGGGAATTGTCACGAGATGTAAAGAAAAGTTTACAGGATTTCCACGGCGATATGTGCGGTTTACACATTCAAGCCGTGTTCATAAAATCGGATTACGAATACGATGCAAATACGTCCTTGAAATATTCAATGGATGAGTATATGTCAAGCATCGAGTTTGAAATTCATTACAATGAAAAATAGGAGGAAGAAAATGGCGGTTGCAGGAAAAAACGGAAAAGTCGTCATCGGCAGCGGCGGCGAACAGAAAGTGGTCGGTATCAAGTCCTGGTCTCTGGAACTGTCTCTCGAGACATTGGAAACCACGGCTCTCGGCGACGATTGGAAGAACTATATTGCAGGGCTGAAAGAGTGGACGGCATCGAGCGAAGGCGATTATGAAGTGCCTGTCGACGAAGAAGGACAGGCAGCGCTGCAGGATGCGTTCCTGAACGGAACGACCGTGGTGGTGAAGTTGTATGTCGACGGCGTGAACTACTACCAGGGCGAGGCATACATCAACAGTCTGTCCATAGAAGACCCTGTGGACGATGTCGTATCAATCAGTATCGAGTTCACGGGTTCGGGCGCGCTCACTTTTGAGACGGGTGAATAAAGGAGGAGAATAATGAAAAAAGGAATAACAATCCAACTTGACAAGCCGAGAACGCTTCGTTACGGCATGAATGCACTTGCAAAAATCGAGGATATCACGGGAAAGACCATCATGTCGCTCGACCTCAACTCGCTCGGCATCAAAGACCTGCTTGTCATCGTATATGCGGGCTTGTGCCACGAGGATAAAGACCTGACCCTTGAACAGGTGGGGGATTTATTGGACGAATATACGGACATCACGACCCTCGCAGAAAAGGTCGGGGAGGCTCTCACAGAGGCGTTCGGGAAACCCAAGACGACCGAAAAGGGGGAATAAAAGCCGTCGACTTTGACTTGTCGGTTTTCTTGGAAAAAGCTGTGGTACAGTTCGGAGTAGACCCGCTTATTGCGGGCGAATATACGCCATACGAGCTTCTCCTGATAGGCAAACAAGTTCAGGAAAAGTCCTACCGAGAGTTCGAAAATGCATTGACGGTCGCCTGGCACACGGAAGCCTTTGCCCGACAACGCAGACTCCCGAAATTGGATAAAATACTCAAGAACGTCAGGAAACCGCCCAAGAAAACGAACAGTAGGAGCGATGCCATCCTAAAAGCAATGGCGGCGGCAAAGGGTGTAATTATCAAATAAAAAGGGAGGGGATACAATGGCAGTTATAAGAAACCTTGTAGTAAAAATAGCGGCAGACATTTCCTCCCTTTCCAAAGGTTTGCAGACAGCCGAAAAACAAATCAAAAAAGTCGCATCAGCATTTACGGCTGCGGGAACGAAACTGACCGCAAGCGTAACTGCACCGCTTGTGGCGTTGGGATATGCGAGCGTCAATATTTCTCAACAATTTGAGCAGAGTATGGCAAACGCCGCATCGGTTTCGGGCGCAACGGGTGATGAACTTGAAAGGATGAAAGATATTGCCCGCGAAATGGGCGCACAGACGGTGTTCTCCGCATCCGATGCGGCAGATGCAATGTACTATATGGCATCCGCTGGTTACAAAGTCGACCAAATGGCAGACTCAATACGAGCGACCCTCGACCTTGCGGCGGCAACGCAATCCGACCTGGCTTTCACTTCCGACGTTGTAATCTCGACACTAAACCAGTTCGGAATGGAAGCAAGCGAGGCATCAAGGGTAACCAATACCTTCGCGGCAGTAATCGGCGCATCACAGGCGACGATGGAAAAACTTGCATACTCAATGCGATATGTCGGCCCGATTGCGAACTCACTCGGGTATAGCGTTGAGGAGGCGGCGGGTGCGCTCGGCATCCTGTACAATGCCGGATTTCAAGGCGAACAGGCAGGTACTGTTTTGCGAAGCGCGCTGTCCAGGTTGTTGAAGCCGACTGCGGAAATGATAGGGGCATTCGAAGAATTGGGATTGTCCGTGGATGACATGAACCCGTCTATGAACAGCCTTGAAGACATTATACGCAAGTTGGAAGATGCGGGAATAGATAGTACCCAAGCGGTCAAGATTTTCGGTGTTGAAGCGGGTCCGGGTATGCTCGCAATGATTTCGTCGGGCGCAGATGCTTTGCACGATATGACGGAGCAGATAACGGGGACATCCGCAGCGACCGAAATGGCGGAGAAACAGTTGGATACTCTGCAAGGTCAGATGAAAATCTTAAAATCGGAAGTAGAGGAAATAGCCTTGCAATTCGGCGACATCCTTATTCCGATCATCCGACAGTTGTTGCAAAAGTATATAACTCCGCTGACGAATAAACTAATGAATTTGAGCGCAGGAACGAAAAAGAACATTGTCGTGATTGCGCTTTTGGCGGCAGCTATCGGACCATTGCTGTTGGTGGTAGGGAAACTGATTTCGAGCGTAGGTGTGATTGTAAAAATAGGCTCGTTGCTGTTCTCGAAAGTCGGATTGATAATAGCCGCGATTCTTATTGCGGTTGTCGTTCTGAAACGGCTGTGGGATACCAATGAAGATTTCCGAAACGCAGTCATGGAGATTTGGGAAAAAATCAAAACTTTTATTCTCGATGCCGTGAATGCGATAAAAGACTGGTGGGAGAAAAACGGGGAAAAAGTCATCAATAAAGTGGTGAGTACAATGAAAGCCCTGTGGAAAGTCCTAAAACAGGTTTTCGGGAAGATCCAGAAAATAGCCGAGAAAGTATGGGGCGTTGTAAAGGATATCGTCATAGATGCGGTTACTGCGATTCAGACTTTTTGGGCAAAGAACGGGGAGACGATATGGGCAACGGTAAAGACGTTGTTTACCAACATTTGGAACATCGTCAGCACCGCATTCGATATTATCTACAATGCGGTAGTCAGTTTCCTGGGATATGTTCGTCCGATTTGGGAAAACATCAAGCAATTGTTTGCCTCGCTTTGGGATACGATGGTCGACTTATACGAGACTTTGAAACCTGTTTTCGACCTTCTCGGCGGCATTATTATGACTTTGTATGGGGTCGTGACGAGTGTGGTTTCGGGAATTATTTCCGCGCTCGGTCCGTTTGTACAGGCGGTCATTGATGTGGCGCAAGCAATCTTGGAAGTGATTCAGTTGGTATGCGCGGTGTTGCGCGGGGACTGGTCGGAAGCCTGGGAACACATGAAAAATGTCGCATCGAACCTATGGGATGCCATAAAGAATATATTCCTTGGGATATGGGAATTCATCCAGGGTTTTTGCGAGGGAATAAAGAACTTTTTCAGTAAACTCGGAGACAACATTGCGGCAATTTTCAAAAGTGCATGGGAAGGTATAAGCGGCTTTTTCGTCAATGTATGGGAAGGAATAAAGTCGGTATGCTCTTGGATTTGGGACACAATCACGGGGCTGTTTTCAAAGATAGGCGACTTCTTTTCTGACCTGTTCAAAGACGCTTTCAATTGGGGCAAAAACCTCATACAGAACATAGGCGATGGAATCAAGAAAGCGTGGGATTGGGTCGTTGACGGAGTAAAGGGTGTCGGCGAGTCAATCGCTGACTTCCTTGGATTCGGGTCACCGACAAAGAAAGGTCCTGGTCATACTGCGGATGAGTGGATTCCGAACCTCATGGACATGATGGCGCAAGGGATGTATGACGATATCCCGTTGATTCAGCGAGCCGCAATCCAGGTCGCAAATGCGCTGGGGTTGACTACTACGGCAAATCGTGCAATGGTTGGCGCAGGTACCAGCCCGAACGGTGACCTATTAAACGGACTGCTACAGGGGATTGCCTCAATGAACGGAATGCGCGGCGACCAAAGCGGAAACGAATTGGTGTTGCAAATTGACGGGCAGACATTTGCCCGATTGATTGTGCCGAGCATTACAAGAGAATATAAGAGGAACGGAATTGAACTAAAGGGGGTGTAAGGCGATGAATTTTTTCAGCATAAACGGAAAGGCAATCAAAGCACCGACTGAAATCACTATATCGCCCGAACACCTCGATAAAGCGGAACGTACCTTGGACGGAACGATGGTGATAGATGTGATCGGGACTAAGAAAAAAGTGGACGTGTCCTGGGAATATTTAGTCAAAGAAGATTTGAAGGTGTTGACGGCAGAATCCGGGAGCGACCGCTTCTCCCGGATTACTTTTCACAACGGGGAAACGGGAGAACTTGAAACCATTGTCGCAAGGGCAGAAAACCTGACGTATATGCCGTATTATGATTGGGCAAAAGCACAACTTCTTTGGAAGGATGTATCGCTTTCGTTCAAGGAAAAATAGGAGGGGTTATGGAATATTCAGATAATCCCCGAAAGGTTTACGGTAAGGTCGAGATAATATACAGCGACAAGGAAATCAGCAGCAACATGGGTGTGACGGTGAGCGGAAATTCCGAAATCAGTCACCCGAGGGAAGTGTTCGAAGGATACCAAACTCCTACCGTCAAGGCTTGCACAATGGACGGGAACTCGGACATGGGCGGGTCGTTTCAAATGCTTGGGAAAAACTGTATTCTCGGATGGTGGAGCGGAACGCTTTGTGACGGTAACGGAGTGTTCGCCGTTAAGCCGTACATTGAACTGTCATTTGTCTTGCGTCCCATTATTTCTTGGATCATACGCGGAGACGATAAACTCAAACAGTATCCCGTAGACTTTACCATTCAGTATAAGTCAAACGGAAATGTTGTCAGAACAGATGAGATAACGGGGAATACAGGGATTGAAATCAAACTCGAACCAAGAGTCAATGATATTACATCGATTCGCATGACAATTTCAAAATGGAATACCCCGAATGCTTGCGCCAAAATTCTGCAGTTTTACGATAAGTTATATGAGGAATACGTTGGGGATGCCATGCAGATGTTTGAGGTGAACGAAGAGATGTGTTCATCGGACGGAAACTACAACATCAACTCTGACAGTATGACGGTAACGCTTCATAATACGGACAGGAAATTCGATAAAGGATATCTCCGCTCCCTTATGATCCTTGGCAGAAAAGTGCAACCTTACATCGGGATAGAGAAAGAGAACGGAGTCGAATATACAAGGCTTGGCACATTCTATTCCGAGGAATGGCAAGTCGAGCAGGATAGTCAGTGGGTAAAGTGTACGGCAGTAGACAGGCTGATGAGCCTTCAAAGTCAAACATACATGGGATACCCTTTGACGGACAGGGTTTCCGTATATGAATTGGCAGAGGATGTTTTGCAAAAGAGCGGACTTGAACCCTCTGAATATGTTATTTCCGCTAATTTGAAAGAGAATGTGATAGACATGGCGTATCTTCCAAAGACAACCGCATGGGATGCATTGCAGGAAATAGCAAACGCAGCCCTCTGCAAGGTTTTTGTGGATCGAGAGGATAGGATACACCTGCGAAGCGAGGAGACGGAGTCGCTCTCGGCAGGGATAGAAATAAACCCGAGCAATATGTTCAGTTACAAATCAAGCATCACGTTGACCGAATTTGCAAACAGAATCAAGGTGGAATACACAGATGTGAGTATCGCAACGGAAATTATTGAGGTGGCTGAACTTGAGGTTGCTTTGAACCCGAATGAGGTCAAGACAATCACTTTGGAATATTCTTCCGATATAGCCTATGCGATGGCATACTCGAGTAACTCCAATGTAAAAGTGGTAATGGAACAAGGCGGGGTAAATGCTTGCATTCTGACGTTGACGAATACGACAGGTAGTGTCCAGGCAGCCACTTTGACAGTAGAGGGCAATGCGATCGAACTCAATTCGCATACCATTTATACGGAGGACGAGGACAGCGTGAACAGTTATGGCGCGGTGGAATATACGCACCCTGCTTCGGAATTGGTACGAACTGAAGAACAAGCGAAATATATCGGTTCTATAATTCTTGCCAGGATGCGAGCGGGCGAGGGTGTTATTACAACGGAATGGCGCGGAAATCCCGCCCTGGAAATCGGAACGGGATACAAATGCATAGACAGATTCGGTGACGGGAAAGATTTGGTATGCGAGTATAACAAATTCTCGTATAATGGCGGGTTAAAGCAACAGACCCGAGGCAGATTGAAATAGGAGGGTCAGGTATGGCAACATGGAAAGAACCGGAGACGAACCATACGGTCGAAGACCAGGTGACTCCGGATATTTTTAATACACTTGCAGAAAATGAGGTGTATTTGAACGAAACAAAAATAACAACAGATCAGGTGCAGGAGGCAAAGGTGATGAGCGAAACAAGCACGACTCGGGAGAATTTGACCGAGCAGGACACCATAATGGGTGCGTTCGGGAAAATCCGAAAGTGGTTTGCCGATTTACGCGCCTTGGCTTTTAAGGACATGGTGGGCGGGAATGATATTGCCGAATCAACGGTAACTACGTCACACCTCGTTGATTCAGCGGTAAGTACGAAAAAAATCGGTCATATGGCAGTGACAGAGGAAAAAATTGCCTCGAGTGCGATTACAGCCACAAAACTTGCTGACGGTTCGGTTATCTCATCGAAAATTGCATCTCTGGCTGTCACGACAGAAAAACTCGGAAGCCTTGCGGTAACAGCTGCAAAACTTGCGGCGAGTGCGGTTACGACAGACAAGATAGCCAATTCCGCCGTAACAGATGCCAAGATTTCTTCGGTTTCGGCAAGCAAGGTCACAGGTCTTGCAGATGTTGCAACGTCGGGAGACTATAATGACCTTATAAATAAACCGACGATATCCTCGGGCATAACTCTTACGCGCACGACAATCAGGTTGAACCAACAGTACAATATCCCTGCAACGGGTGTTTATCTGTGCTTTGTGAGTTACTTGAATGCGGCAAGCATGAAAGGTGTAGCGTGCTTGGGTACAATGTCGAACGCAACAAGCATTGACAACGGAACGTGTAGCGGGATTTCTTCAATTTACTATGACGGGGGATACAAAAACATTCAGCTTCGCTGTATAAACGTAAGTTCGACAGCATTTATTTACCGACTGTACATCTCAACAAATGCGACTGCCGCACCGACGCAGCTTTTTGACGGAGACGGCACAATGACTGTCATAATGTACAAAATCAGCGGGCTTTCGGCGATAACTTAAGGAGTGGGTATGGCGAGAAACAGAATAAAACTTGTCAAGGGCGATGCGTTCAGCATCGCCTTTCATAATGTCCGCTTGCCGATTGTCGTAGAAGGGGAAGGAGTTGAAAAGACCGAGATAACGGAGGAAGACCGTTTGGAATTTTCTATTACTCGGACAGATCGTGTGCCTGTGATACAAAAATACTATCCGGGCGAGATAGAAAGAAACGGTGATACATTCTATGCGATGCTGACTGCCGAGGAAACGGAAAAGCTTGAAAGCATTTTATACAGAGCGCAGTTGCGAGTAGATATTTCAAATTGCGGAGAGGAGGTTTACACGCTTGTCGATAAAGAATTGGAGGTGGTAGCAAAATGAGCGGGTTTCACGAAAAGTGTAGTTGTGTCCATGTCGAACCGTTTCAGACAATCACCAAAAAATACAAAGGGGTCGAAAACGATGCCTTGGAAACGGTCGTGGACAATAAAGAGTGGACCATAGAGGTCAAACCCAAGCCCCAGCAATACCAAAGCAAATATGCATTCCCAAATATCGGGAATCCATCGGTGCTGTATGTCGACGTTAAAGAAAATGAGACATACCGTTGGGACGAGGAAACAAGGCAATATGTCTGTATTGGTACAGACTATCGAAGCATTAAAATCATAAATGGAGGGAACGCATAATATGAGTAACAGAATTCTTGACAGTCAGATCCAGAGCAGGAACGATACAGCGGCAAATTGGTCGTCTGTGAACCCCGTCCTTTTGAAGGGTGAAATCGGTATCGAAATCGATACCAGGAAGATGAAGGTCGGTGACGGCACGACAGAGTGGAACAGTTTGAAATATCTGAAAGACGATATTGTCATCGCTTCCGCAAATCCGACGACAGGGGATAAAGACTTCGACCTGGGAGAGTTTTGGCTGAACCAGACCGACAAAACGCTGTATGTCCTGGTTGCAAAAACAGAGAGCGCGGGCGAATGGAAAAGGATCCCGAACGCCGAGGAACTCGTCATTGTGTCTGAGGCGCTCGTCGCACAAAAACTGAAAACAGCAAGAAGTATCAGTATCATCGGCGACGGGTCTGGGGCGACAACCTTTGATGGGAGTGCGGATGCGAGCATTACGCTTGTGCTGAAAAACACAGGCGCAAGCGCAGGAACGTACACAAAAGTAACGGTCAACGAAAAGGGATTGATTACGAAAACCGAACTTCTTACGGCGGAGGATATCCCGACACTCACGCTTGCGAAGATCTCCGATGCGGGAACGGCAGCATCGAGAGATGTGGGAACTTCTCAAGGTAACCTTGTGGAGGTCGGCGCAGACGGTAAAATCCCCGACAGCGTTTTGCCGCCTTTGGCTATTACCGAACCACATGCGGTAGCCGACCAGTCAGAAATGCTTGCTTTGGATGCACAGGTTGGTGACATCGCAATCCGAGCGGATGAGGGTAAATCCTACATTCTGAAACAGACCCCCGCATCGACGCTTGGGAACTGGCTCGAACTTAAATCTCCCGAATGCAAAGTCTTGTCGGTAAACGGAAAAACGGGCGCAGTCGTACTTACGACAAGTGACATTGCCGAGGGCTCAAACAAATACTATACCGAGGAGAGAGCGACGGCAAACTTTGAAAGCAATTACAAGGCTTCGAGTTCGGCAGACCTGACGGATGGCGAAACAATTCTCCATGCGACCGACACACTCGTTCTGAACGGGGGTAACGCATAAGGGGGCTGAAATGGTTTCAATTATTATAAGCATCTGTGCAAGCATCATTAGCGGTATGGTGCTTTTTTTCTTACAACGCTTTTTTAAGCGTAAAGCAAAGAAGGACGAAGCCCGCGATGCGGCAAAAGCCAAGGAAAATATGCTAATTCTGAAAAGCATTGATGCTGTGGGTAAACTGACATATGCAAATGCAGTCGCCATTCGGGATGGGAGAACGAATGGCGAAATGCACGAAGCAATGGAGACATATCAGGAAAATAAAGCCGAAATGTACGAGTATTTGCTCGAACAAAATGCTAAAAAGTAAAGGAGGTTGGGCATGGAAAGTTATTTGGAACTTGTCAGCGTCCCTGCGATAGCAGCGGTCGTTTATTGGATAATAGCAATCATAAAGTATGCCGTAAAAGAAAACGAAACTTTCAAAAGATTTATACCCCTGATTGCGGCAGGGCTTGGGATTGCGCTCGGGATTGTGGCATACTACCTTGTCCCCGGCATTGTTCCGGCAGATAACGTGGTCGTGGCGATTATCGTCGGTGGGGCAAGCGGACTGACAGCGACGGGCGTGAATCAGATTTTCAAGCAGCTCAAAGATAAGGGGGACGACGATGAGCAGAAGTGACATTATAAAATGCGAAGTTGCCAATGCCATTGTCATGCAGTTGTGGGTGAAAAACCTGATTTCGACGGAAGAGCGCGACAAAATAATTGAGAAAAACAAGCAATCTTTTCTTTCGGAATAATCGGGTTTTTCTCTGGACTTTCGTTGGCTTTCACGGTATTGTTTGTCCTGCCCTGGGATGGGCAGGACAAAATTTTTTACTCCAAATAAGCCCTGTCAGAACCCCAGGACAAAACAATAAAAAGTCTAAAAGGAGGTAGCCATGAAAAAAGCAGCGGCATATGCGAGAGTGTCTACGACGGGGCGAGCGCAGGAACACAGTTTCGAATTTCAAAGTCGATATTGGAACCAGGTGCTTGGTAACAGCGAAGAGTATGAATATGTCGGACTGTACGCAGATAAGGGTATCAGCGGAAAATTCATTAACAGGCGACCAAGGTTTTTGGCTCTCATGGGACTGTGCGACAGAAAGGGCGTGGACATCATCTTCACAAAATCCGTCCAAAGGTTCGCGCGGAATACCGAAGAACTCCTCGAAATAGTGAGGAGACTTCGAGAGAAAGGAATTGCGGTCTACTTCGAGAAGGAAAACATCAATACGCTTAACTCCGACAGCGAACTGTACCTGACAATAGCGGCGGCAATCGCAGAGGAGGATTTGACCAGATACAGCAACAATGTGGCATGGTCGATAAAGGACAGGTTCGAGCGAGGAGAAATGATACTCGGACCGCGATTATACGGGTATCGTAAGACAAAAGATAACAGGCTAAAGGTTCATCCCGAAGAGGCGAGTGTCGTCCGCTATATTTATGAGACCTACATACAGGGAGACGTAAGCACAATAAAAATAGCAGATGAGTTGACCAAGAGACAGATACCATCGCCGAATGGTGGCGAGTGGCGAAACAGCCAAGTCCTTTATATATTAAGGAATGAGAAATACTACGGCGACATGATCCTGCAAAAGACATTTAAGGAAGGCGGGACAAAGTATGTTAACAAAGGAGAAAGGGTTCGATACTACGTCGAAAATAGCCATGAACCGATAGTGAGCAAAGATGTCTGGGAAAAGGCACAAGA
>ERZ1106930.151-NODE-151-length-25090-cov-617.633233_pt1 | contig 25090 bp, 19 predicted proteins | sample MGYA00403663_ERZ1106930 | MGnify/ENA primary metagenome ERZ1106930 (study PRJEB35170, sample SAMEA104062438) | human gut metagenome | biome: human gut; feature: human-associated habitat; material: faeces | place: Denmark | collected 2012-06-26 ... | reverse complement strand
ATCGCTCTGTGCGGAGCCGTATTCAAAAACGGATTTGTCAAAAACAAAGTGCTGGAATTTATCGGGCCCGGAATTAAAAATCTTTCCATGGATTACAGAAACGGCATTGATGTGATGACGACGGAAACGGCTTGCCTTTCGTCTATCTGGGAAACGGATGAAAAAACGCGTGAATACTACAAGATTCACGGTCGAGAAGGAGACTTTAAAGAACTCAAGCCTTCGGAACCTGCATATTATGACAGCGGCATCGTGATCAATCTGTCAACAATAGAACCGATGATCGCATTGCCGTTTCATCCGAGCAATGCATTTACGATCCGTGAACTTTTGGAGCATCCCCGTGAAATTTTGGAAGAAGTGGAAGCGGCGGGCAGAAAACTTCGCGGAGACGATAAATTTACTCTCACGGATAAGATCCGCGAAGACGGCCTGTATGTCAATCAAGGGATCATTGCAGGCTGTGCCGGCGGCATGTATGAAAATATAGCGGAAGCGTATGAAATTCTCAAAGGGCATTCGACGGGAACGGATGAATTTTCTCTCAGCGTGTATCCGTCGAGCCAGCCTGTGTATAAGGCGCTTGTGGAAAACGGCTATGTCGGCGGGTTGATGGATGCCGGGGCCATTATTAAAACCGCATTCTGCGGGCCTTGTTTCGGGGCGGGAGATGTTCCCGCCAACAACGGCTTATCGATACGTCATACGACGCGTAACTTTGAAAGCAGGGAGGGCAGCAAACCCGCGGCGGGACAGTTGGCCGCGGTGGCTCTCATGGATGCGCGTTCGATTGCCGCCACGGCGGCTAACGGCGGAAAACTGACCCCAGCAACGGAAATACAATACACGAAAAAGGTCAAAAAATATTTCTTTGATGCACAGATCTATAAAAACAGAGTGTATTGCGGGGCGGGCAAGGCACATCGCGATGAAGAACTGAAATACGGCCCGAATATAGCCGATTGGCCCGAAATGATCCCGCTCGGCAGAAATCTTCTTATGAAGGCGGTCAGCGTGATCCATGATCCCGTTACGACGACGGATGAATTGATCCCTTCCGGCGAAACGTCTTCGTATCGTTCCAATCCTTTGAAACTTGCAGAATTTGCCTTGTCCAGAAAGGACCCTGCCTATGTCGGGAGAGCAAAAGCCGTAAAGGCGGACGAGGAGATCCGCAGGGAAACGGGTACCTTGCCTGAAAAAGTCCTCAAAGATGTGGAACTTCTTTCCGTGCGCGATGATACGATTTACGGAAGCGTAGTCGTTGCGGTTAAGCCCGGCGACGGTTCGGCGCGCGAGCAAGCGGCTTCCTGTCAGCGCGTGCTGGGCGGAATCGCCAATATCGCGAAAGAATATGCTACAAAGCGCTATCGCAGCAATCTGATCAACTGGGGAATGCTGCCGTTTACGTGCGAAAAACTGCATTTCAAAGTCGGCGATTATATTTATATTGAGGATATCGATAAGTACATTGCGGAGGGAGCGGAAAATATTCCTGCAAAGCAATTGAGCGGCAAGACCGTAAAAGATATCGTGCTTCAAGTGGGAGCTCTTACGCAGGATGAAAAAAATATTATTCTGAAAGGGTGCCTGATCAATTTTAACGCCGCAAAATAATCGATCGGTTGGAGGATAAGTATGCTGACTCTCAGCGAGTATAAAGATATAATCGATCTTGTATACAAGCCTCGGAAAAGAGAAATCCTGACCGAAACGGAAAAGAGTTCCATTTGCGACGAGATGCTGGGTACGCTTTTGGAAGAACGGAATGAAATTGCTGCGTTCAGCTATCCGTACAAGATCAAGCGCGATCTGATCTGGGGTTTTTTGAATCAGAGATTGCCGAATCCTGTTTCGGAGCGTTTTCTGGAAATACAGGATCGGCTGTTCGGTTCGGAAACGGAACAAAATGGCGTCATTGATGTTGACGGATTGGAGTACAGAGAGAATATTGCTCTCTGGCAGGGTGACATCACGCGATTGAATGCGGATGCTGTCGTAAACGCTGCCAATAACTCATTGTTGGGATGTTTCATTCCGCATCACAAGTGTATTGACAATGTGATCCATTCGCGTGCCGGGGTGCAGGTACGGCTGGATTGTTCGAAAATTATGGGGGCGCAGGGCGAAGCCGAACCGGCAGGATGCGCCAAGATAACTCTCGCATATAATCTTCCGTCAAAATATATTATACACACAGTCGGACCGATGGTCGGTTTGCGCGTTACGGAAGAGGATCGGCGCATTTTGCGGAATTGCTATTTGTCCAGTCTGAATCTCGCGAAGGAAATGAAATTACACACGATCGCCTTTTGTTGTATATCCACGGGTATTTTCAGTTTTCCGAACGATGAAGCGGCTGCTGTGGCTGTCGGGGCAGTCAAAAATTGGCTTCTTGAAACCGGATACGATATGCGGATCATATTTGATGTTTTTTTGGATAAGGATCTTGCGATCTATAAAGATGTTTTAAAAAATACAAAAGCTTAAATAAAAAGGTGCGGCTGCATTTGCAGCCGCACCTTTTTTGTTGTAAAATAATGAATTTCGGCGGAAAGCGAAAATCTGTCCGTGGCGCAATAGTATTTGTCGGCTGCAAAATATTTTCGGGTAACAATTTTTTACGGTTCCCACATAAACTATAGCAGTGTAAGTTTGAATGATTACATAATGTTTTGTCTGCTGTAAGGGAGGCTGAGCATTATGTAATTTTTTTGAGGTAAAAAAATGGCGATCCTGCTGCGATATACAACTATAAAAAACGGAGGCATAGTATTCACGGGGAATACGTTGGGGCTGAGCAAACTGGCAAATGCAAATTCAGCCGGGTTTGTAGGATCGATCGGCGCGTTTATCAGTTTGAACACTTCTTTACAGGTCGGAAATTTTCCGCCCGGAACGACGTTGGATTATACAAAAAACGGATCATCCGCATTGCTGGATCTGCCGGTCGGCAGCAAAGTATTGTACGCGGAATTGGTCTGGGGCGGATTGTATCGATCCAGTGTCAATAATATTTCCAATATAATAGACAACCCGATTGAGTTCCGAACGCCTGCGGGAAGTTTTTCGGTGGGACCGGATACGGCGACAAAACAGATATTCAATATTCCGAGCGGTACGATCACGATCGGGTTCTATGTGCGAACCGCCAATGTGACATCTCTTGTCCAGAGCGGTATGAGCGGAACGTATTCGGCTGGGAAGGTGCCTGCGTTATTGGAGGCGATCGATTCGAGGACGTCGGAGACGAATCATGCGGGATGGACATTGGCTGTCGTCTATGAGAATGCCGGACTTCCGCTGCGGAATCTGACGTTATGGAGCGGCGGGGCGCTTGTTTCCGCCGCTGCTGGAAATACGGATGTGACGCTGAGCGGCTTTGTAACGCCGGATACGCTGCCAATTACAGGAAAACTTTTTGTTTCGGCGCAGGAAGGCGATGCGATTATCTCAGGCGATAAGCTGCAATTCGGACAGTCTTTGTCGGCCTTGCAGACTTTATCGGGGCCGAATAATCCGCCGGGCAATTTTTTTGCGTCGCAGATCAATAACTCTTCCGGCTTGATCGATACTGCAGGTACGTTCGGTACAAGAAATGCTTCCGCCATGACCGGCACGAATATTTCGGCAGGCAGGCAGGGCTGGGATATCACTGCGGTGGATGTTTCATCGCTGATCGTCCCCGGACAGACGGCCGCCGTGATACGCTTTACTTCCGACGGCGATCTGTACGTTCCAAACTGTGTCGGGTTGCAGATCGCCAGCAAAGGTGCAATCCTGAAAATAGAGAAGAAGGTTGATAGAACCTATGCAATGCTGGATGAAGCCATCAACTATTCTTTTCAGATCACCAACAGCGGAACGACCCGTGCGGAAACGGTCACTTTACAGGATTTATTGCCGAGCGGACTTACTCTTATAGACGGATCGATACGCATCGACGGGGTGCCTTATACGGGCTCGTTGCCTGTGACGTTTGGACCTTTGAATGTTCAAACGACGGCTGTCGTGACTTTTTCGGTCAAGGCGGAGACTTTGCCCGCTATAAATCCAGTGTTTAATATTGCACGAGTCGGGTATACGTTTATGCCGCTCCCCGGAGTGACGGTACACGGCTCGGCTGAATCAAATTTTGTCTCGGTATTTATCGTGGAGATTCACGCCCAATTAAATAAAAGCGTGGATAAGACTTATGCGGTGCAGGGAGAGTACCTGACTTATACGTCCGTGTTGAAAAACGACGGAAACCTGCCGCTGATGCATCCGTTCTTTCAGGATATTATTCCGCAGGGAACTTCATTTGTGGGCGGGAGCGTTTCAATCGACGGTGTATTTTATGCGGCATACGATCCGACGGTCGGGTTTCCTTTGCCGAGTCTGACTCCGGGAAACAATATTACAATAAAATTTCAAGTACAAATTATTTCAAGCGGAGAATAAAAAATGATTATAAATAACCAATCCAATGTAACATTTGATTATGTTTTGCCTGATCAGCAGACCAAAAGCGGTGAACAGGAAAGCAATCTTGTCCAGACAGAGATACTTACATCTGCTGTTTCCCGTGTGAAAAGTTCGGATAAATTTTTCCTGAATGAAGGAGAAACTGCAAAACAAAACATCGTTGTCACCAATAATTCCGGGACAACATTGTCTTCGATGTTTTTCCAGGATACGATGAGCAGCGGAGCGACGCACGTTCCGGGAAGCGTTTCGGTCAACGGAGTATCTCAACCTTCGTATGATCCTGTCGCCGGGTTCGCGCTGGATGATATTCCTTCTGGCGGAAATGCGTCGATCGAGTATACGATCCAGGCGAACAGTCCGAAGACTGACAATACCGTGACCAACACCGGCGCCGTGTCTTATAGCGTAAACGATCCGGTCAGAGGTACCGTCTTGTATACGGAGCCTACCAATGAAGTGCAGCTGCGCCTGATCACCACGAGGATTAAGGTGGAAAAATCCGTGGATAAAGGATATGCCGTTTCCGGAGAAACACTGCATTATACGTCTGTGGTAACCAATACAGGGGACCTGGATAAAGTCAATATGATCTTTAAAGACGCGATACCGTCGGGAACGCAGTTTGTTCCGGGCAGTGTGAAAATAGACGAGGTTTCTTATCCTGCTTATGATCCGGCAGTCGGGTTCAGTATAAAAGATCTGAAACCGGGAGAAAGTACAAAAGTTGAATTTGACGTGACGGTGGAATGATGAAAACAGTATTTAATGTGTCCGCAGTGCAAGATCGGGACGGGACTGTCTATACCAGCAATCCTGTTTCGACGATGGTACGCACCCCTGTAAAATTCAGACGATATTATTATGCGCGGAATTGCTGCTGTATTTTTACGGATTGCTGTTTTTTCGGAAGATGTGCGTGCTGCGTGATTTATAAAATATGCTGACCAAATCGGGCTTTCCGGATTTTTCACCGGAAAGCCCGCTTATTTATTAATGTGAGGATGAGGAGCGGATAAATGTTCTGCGTGTTTTTTAAGCATCATTGGCAATAGAATAAGGCATTTTTTGATATTGAAGTTTTTGAAAGAATTGAATATAATGTTATTCATAAATATACTGGAATACCGTGCAGTGTTCGCATTTGGTCAGAAGTCAAACCGCACTCGTGTATTTTCAGGCGACGATAAATATTGTTGCGCATATTTAAGGTTTTGAAGGAACGCCTTTCGGAAGAATAATTTTTGCAAAAGCAATGCTATACGGACAATGCACCCTCAATCGGAAATAAACCAGGAGACGGAGAGAAAATGGAACAAGTGAAGTTTGGTATTATAGGCATGGGAAATATGGGGACAGGGCACTTACGATTTTTCCTGGAAGGAAAGATCAAAAACGGGAGAGTTACGTCGATAGCAGATCTTTCGGAAAAAAGGCTGAATTCGGCGAAGCAAAGTTTGCCGGGGGACTATCGTTGTTATTCATCGGGGGAGGATCTGATCGATCATGCAGACGTTGATGCTGTCATTATTGCCGTGCCGCATTACAGTCATCCGCCGTTGGCGATCCGCGCATTAAAAAAAGGTTTGCACGTGATTTGCGAGAAGCCTGCGGGAGTCTATACGAAGCAGGTCAAGGAAATGAACCGCGTTGCGGAGGAAAGCAATGGTTTGTTTACGATGATGTACAATCAACGCACGAATCCATTGTACAAGAAGATGCGCGAACTCGTGCAAAACGGCGAATTGGGCGAGATACGCAGGGTAAACTGGATCATCACCAATTGGTTTCGCACGCAATTTTATTATGATTCCGGAAATTGGAGAGCCACCTGGCGCGGCGAAGGCGGTGGCGTTTTGATGAATCAATGCCCTCATCAGTTGGATCTTTTGCAGTGGATCTGCGGAATGATGCCATCCAGGGTCCGCGCGTTTTGTCATTTCGGGAAGTGGCATAATATCGAAACGGAAGACGATGTGACTGCGTATTTTGAATTTCCGAACGGAGCAACCGGTGCTTTTATAACGTCCACGGCAGATTCTCCCGGCACGAATCGTTTTGAAATACTCGGATCGCGCGGGAAGGTTGTCTGCGAAAAGGACGAGCTTCTCGTCTGCAGATTAAAAACCGATCTGCAGGAAGCCCTTATGAAGGAGCCAAGCGGCTTTAAACAGCCGGAATATACGACAGAAGTCATTCCGCAGAGCGGCGAAAATTTGCAGCATGTAGGCATACTCAATAACTTTGCGAATGCCGTTTTGGGTTTGGAACCTCTGTATGTGGACGGCAGGGAAGGTTTAAAGTGTGTAGAGCTGATAGATTCCATGCTTTTGTCGGCATGGAAGAATGAAACAATCGAATTGCCCGTGGACGATGAAGAATATTATAATTATCTCAAGAAAAAGGCGGAAGAATCGGTGGATAAGAGAAAGGAAGATATTTTGATCGATAATTCCATGTCGTTCGGAGGAACACGGTAGATGCGTGAATTTTTTGGAGAAACATTATTTTTGCGGTCCGCCGCGGCCGTACAAATCTATGAGAAAGTCAAAACCTTGCCGATCATAGATTATCATTGTCATTTGGATGCAGGCAAAATCCGCAGTAATAGCGGTTTTTCGGATATCGGAGAATTGTGGCTTGCGGGCGATCATTACAAATGGCGGGCCATGCGTATGTGCGGTGTGGAAGAGGAGTATATTACAGGTACTAAAAGTTTTCACGATAAGTTTATAAAATTTGCACAGATCCTGCCGCTGTTGGCAGGGAATCCGGTATATTACTGGGCTCATATGGAGTTGCGTCAGGTCTTTGGCATCTGTGAGCCATTGGACGGGAATTCTGCGGAAAAAATATATCGGCAGGCAAATGAAGTCTTGAAAAATTTACATGTGCAGGATTTGCTGGATCGGTTTGGGGTCGTCTATGTGGCGACAACGGATGACCCCTGCGATGATCTAAAGAATCATGGAAAGTATAAAAATACGGTCGTTGCCCCGACCTTCCGCCCGGACAGAATTCTGGCATGCGATGCCGATTATATAAAGCGTCTTGGTGAATGTACGGGCAGAAATATCGATTCGCTGGACGCATTGTGGGAGGCCGTTGAGGATCGTCTGCTTTATTTTAAGGCGCATGGCTGCAGGATCTCCGATCACGGATTTAAAAGATTTCCGGACAGATACATCGACAAGAAGGAAGCGGAAAAATATTTTTCAAAACTTGCATCGATCGGGGAAAGAGAAAAGGAATCGCTGGGAGGGTATTTTCTCGCAGAGTTTGCCAAGTTGTATAAAAGACACGGTATTGTGATGCAATTGCATTTTTCTGTTGTGAGAAACGTAAATCCCGATCAATTCAGAAAGGCAGGGGCAGATTCAGGGTTTGATGTGATTGCCAATGCACAAGAGCCGGAAAGCGTGATCGGATTTTTCAGGCAAGTGCAGGACAGAGAAAGGCCGGAAACGATCTTGTATACTTTAAATGATACCAATCTTCCGGCGTTGGTATGCCTTACCGGTGCTTTTCAGAACGTAAAGGCGGGGGCTTCGTGGTGGTTTAACGACACGGTACAAGGTATCAGAAAAAATTTATCGGTCATTGCGGAATACTCGGCGCTCGGAACGAATTACGGAATGCTGACGGACAGCCGATCCTTTTCGAGTTATGTGCGGTTTGATTTTTACAGAAGGCTTTTGACGGATTTTCTCGGCGAACTCGTCGTAAAAGGCGAATATGATTTTGACGCGGCGGTTTTGACAGCCAAAAAGATCTGTTATTTTAACATAAAGGAGACTCTGGGTTTATGAAAATGACTTTCCGTTGGTATGGAGAAACGGATTCGATTCCTTTGCAATACATCAGACAAATTCCGAACATGTCGGGCGTCGTGACGGCGGTATATGATGTGCCGGTCGGGGATGTCTGGCCGGAGGAGAAAATAGCGAGACTAAAAAGTATTTGCGACGCCAATTGCCTGGAAATGGAAGTCATTGAGAGTGTTCCTGTTCACGAAGACATCAAATTGGGAAAGCCGAATCGGGACAAGCTTATCGAAAATTATGCAAAAACCATCCGAAATCTCGGGAAATACGGGGTTCGGTGTATTTGTTATAATTTCATGCCTGTTTTCGACTGGCTGCGAACAAATTTAAAAACCGAAAACGAAGACGGGAGCACTTGCCTGAGTTATGAACATGAAAAGCTCATGGCTTTGGATCCTTCAAACTTGCATTTGCCGGGTTGGGATGAAAGTTATACGCCTGAACAGTTAAACGGACTGATCCGACAGTATAAAGAGATCTCCCACGAAAAATTATTTGAAAATCTTGTATATTTTTTGAAAGGGATCATGCCTGCGTGCAAGGAGGCGGGGATCAATATGGCAATTCATCCGGATGATCCGCCTTGGGATATGTTCGGGCTTCCGCGAATCATTACCGGAGAAGCAAGTTATGATAAGTTGTTTTCAGCTGTTCCGGATGTTCACAACGGGATCACATTTTGTACGGGTTCACTGGGTGCGGGAAGAGATAACGACTTGCCGAAGATGGCAAAAAAATACGTATCCAGAATTTACTTTGCGCATATCCGTCAGCTCAGATACCGCGGACAATATGATTTTTCGGAAGCGGGGCATCGTACTGCGGATGGTGATCTGAATATCTTTGATATTGTGAAAGCGCTCATTCGGGGCGGGTTTAACGGCTATGTGCGTCCGGATCACGGCCGCAATATCTGGGGAGAAGACGGAAAACCCGGGTACGGATTGTATGACAGGGCATTGGGCGCCGCTTACCTGAACGGTTTGTTCGAAGCTGTCGAAAATTATGAATTACACAGATAAAAAACAAAGAGGAGACGAACGGATTATGAAATTGCCTTTCAATGTTGACTTAAGTAAAAAAATAGTGGCGATTACAGGGGCGGGCGGTGTGATCTGCAGTGAGTTTGCCAAAACTTTGGCGGCTTGCGGGGCGAAAGTTGCCTTGTTGGATATAAATTTTGAAGCGGCCAAAACGGTTGCCGACGAGATCGGGCAGAATGCCATAGCGATCCGCTGTGATTGTCTGGACAAACAGAGTATTACGGCAGCCAAGGAAACGATCGTGGAATCTTTCGGAAAAGTTAATTTTCTGATCAACGGGGCAGGCGGAAATAATCCGCGTGCGACTTGCGATAATGAAGTAATGACGGAAGATGCGAATTCGGTCAAAAATTTTTTCAGGCTGGAAGAAAGCGGAATACGTTTTGTTTTCGATCTGAACATTATGACCGCTTTTCTCGTAACACAGGTGTTTGCGGAAGACATGGTGAAAACGGGCGGAAATATCATCAATATTTCGAGCATGAACGCATTCCGTCCATTGACAAAAATCCCTGCTTACAGTGCGGCGAAGGCCGGCATATCGAATTTGACACAGTGGCTTGCCGTTCATTTTGCGCCTTGCAATATCCGCGTAAACGCGATCGCTCCGGGATTTTTCGTGACCAATCAGAATAAAGCTCTGCTTTTCGATCAACAAGGCAGACCTACCGCACGCACGGAAAAAATACTGCGGGCAACGCCTATGAACCGTTTCGGAGAAATTTCAGACTTGAACGGGGTATTGCTGTGGCTCTCGGATGACGCTGCGAGCGGATTCGTGACGGGTACTGTTATCCCTGTCGATGGAGGATTTTCGGCATATTCCGGGGTTTGACAGAGTATTATGCGAAGCATAAACCGAACAATAACAGAAAAGGATGCCTGATTTATTGGCATCCTTTTAAAAATCTCTTAAAAAAAGATCATATGCAAAATCTGTTTTACGATATTTCAAGAGTGTTTTCTTTTTTAAAACAAATTTTGGCTTTCTGGTGGTTTTCCGGCCGTATCAATATTTTAAAACCGCAAAGAGAGAAGAAATTATAAAACGGATGAGGTATCGATCAGGCGCATCTGAGACTCCGTAAAATTGCGGCTGGCGGCGAGGTTGAAAATATCGGCCGCCAGCGTATCGACGGTGAGAATTTCAGAAGCGGTTTTGTTTAAGAGCGAAAGGTCGCTGCGGCGCGTTATGCAAGGGAAAGCGGAAAGTTTCAACGCGGGAAGGATTTTGTCGGCGCGTTGTTTGTTAACGGCGAGTATTTTCATGTACAGCGGATTTTTCAGCCCTTTTTTCACGAGATCTTCGCTGATACCCAATACGGCGGCAACCAGGATCCTGCGGATGCGGGATGAGATATAGCGCTTAGTCGTTACCTTTTTTATAAATTCATCGTAGTCGTGCGTGCTTTTTGCAAATGCTTTGAGCCTGTTTTCCAATCCTTCTGTGCAATCCAGGATATTTTTCAATTCCGATGCATCCGCGCGGATTATGGAATAGAGCGCGATCTTTTTATACAGCTCCGGTTTTACCGCATCCTGAAGATCTTTTAATACATACTCGGGAATATTTTTGCGTACAGAGCGGATCTTGCCTTCATAAACAGCTTTGCGGATGGCGGTTGCCGAAGAAAAGTTTTTATACATTTTTGTATCGGAATAATCGGCGCCGACTCTCTCGATCGGAAGGATTTCTGCAGTGCTTTCAAATGCCGACAGAGCTTTCTGGTATTCGACACCCAGAATATTGTTGGGGGAAGAGATAAATTGCAGGGATCCCGGCCCGCCTGCCTGCGCCAACGCCTGTGCGCGGGCCTTCGTAAAGCTGGAACCGATTTTCAGATACTGGCGCAGAACGTTTTTGAATGTGCCGGATTCGCTTGCCGCGTCTTGAGCCGCTTTTAAAAATGCTGCTTTGTCCGCATTTTCGCAGCCGAAAGCAAGCGCGGTAAAATCAGGGATCGAATTTAATATTTTAACGGCGCCTTTTGCAAAAATTTCAGCGGGAGCCGTTGCAAAGATCGTCGGCAGTTCGATGACTGCATCCGCGCCGGCGAGAATCGCATGCCTGGCGCGCGTATAACGGTCGAGAAAAGCGAGTTCTCCGCGCTGTGTAAAGTTTCCGCTCATAATACAGACAACGGCGTCACAGCCGGAAAGTTTTTTTGCTCGTCCGATCAGGTAGGCGTGACCGTTGTGGAAGGGATTGTATTCGCAAATGATGCCGCAAATTTTCATTTTATTTCTTAAAACCTTTACTTTTTTAAATAAATATTATATAATAATACGGAAATAACCGTGCGGCGTGGACAGGCGGTCGTTCTGAACGAACAGAAGGATGCCGCCTTTTCATTATACACCAAACGCGGCAAAAAATAAAGCGATAGAGGTTAAGATTTTATGGCAGGTTGTGTCTGTGCAGAGGAAGGTAAAGAAAACGCGTTCCTTGCGAAAATCAAGGCAAGAGCGTCGGCTTTGAAAAAGCACATTGTACTTTGCGAAGGTGAAGACAGCCGAGTCGTCAAAGCGGCGGCGATGGCGGTGAAGGAAGGCGTGGCAAAAATCACGCTGCTGGGAAATGCGGAAGAGATCAAAAAAGCAAATCCGGATGTGGATCTGAGCGGTGTGGAGATCGTTGATCCCGCAACGAGTGAAAAGCGTGCGGGATATGCGTCGCTTTTATATTCTTTGCGCAAAGCAAAGGGGATGACGGAAGAAGAAGCAGACAAACTTTCTTATGACAATACATATTTCGGCGTATTGATGCTGAAAGCCGGAGATGTGGACGGTCTGGTTTCGGGGGCATGCCATTCGACGGCGAATACGTTGCGCCCGGGTCTGCAGATCGTAAAAGCCGCGCCCGGAGTTCCTTTGGTATCCAGTTATTTTCTGATGATCGCACCTGAATGCGGAAATCCTTATTGCGAAGACGGCGCATATATCTATGCGGATTGCGGGCTGAATGAGAATCCCACGAGCGAACAACTGGCGGAGATTGCATTGATTTCGGCAAAGACGGCAAAACAGATCGCAGGGCTGGATCCCCGCGTTGCGATGCTCTCGTTTTCGACAAAAGGCAGCGCAAAGCATGCGGATATCGACAAGGTGACGGCTGCGCTTGCCATTGCAAAAGAAAAGGCACCGGATTTGGCGATCGACGGGGAATTGCAGCTGGATGCGGCGATCGTACCCGCTGTGGCAAAATCCAAAGCACCCGGCTCCAAAGTGGCAGGCCACGCGAACGTGCTTATTTTCCCCGACCTTGATGCCGGTAATATCGGTTATAAGCTGACGGAAAGACTCGGCGGGTTTATGGCGGTCGGGCCGCTTTGCCAGGGATTTGCAAAACCGATCAATGATTTGTCCAGGGGCTGCAAGGCGGAAGATATCGTTGCCGCTGTTGCGATTACCGCTTTACAGACACAATTACAGTAAAAAGGGAGTAAAAACGATATGAAGATTTTGGTTGTCAATGCAGGAAGTTCCTCTCTTAAATATCAGCTGATCGATATGGATACGGAAACGGTCATCGCAAAAGGCGGATGTGAAAGAATCGGTATCCGCGGTTCAAACCTGAAACATAAGACGTCCAGGGGCGAGACGGTCATCGAAAAAGACATGCCCAATCATAAAGTAGCCATCCAGTTGGTATTGGAAGCTCTGGTGAATCCCGAGTACGGTGCGATCCGTTCGATGGATGAGATCGACGCAGTAGGACACCGCGTTGTCCACAGCGCGGAAGATTTCAATAAATCCGTTCTTCTTACAGATGAGATCATGGAGATCTGCCGCAGAAATGCTGAGCTTGCGCCTTTGCATATGCCCGCAAACATTCTCGGAATCGAAGCCTGCATGGAAGCTATGCCCGGCAAACCGATGGGTTTGGTATTCGACACGGCTTTCCATTCCACGATGCCGCCGTATGCTTATATGTACGCAATTGATTACAACGATTATAAGGATTACAAGATCCGTAAATACGGCTTCCATGGAACGAGCCATAAATATGTATCGCAGGAAGCGATCAAATATCTCGGAAAAAAAGCGGATGATACAAAGATCATTACCTGTCATCTCGGCGGAGGATCTTCGATCAGTGCAGTCAAGGGCGGCAAATGCATAGATACCAGCATGGGCTTTACGCCTCTCGCCGGCGTGCCGATGGGAACGCGTTCGGGAGATATCGATCCCGCTGTGTTGGAATACCTTGCCGCGAAGAAGAATTATACGATACTTGATTGCATCAATTATCTGAATAAACAGTGCGGCGTGGCAGGGATCAGCGGCGTTTCGAGCGATTTCCGTGACCTTACAAAGGCAGCGGATGAAGGAAACGAGCGCGCAAAACTGGCACTGGATGTTTTTGTATATGATGTCAAGAAATATATCGGCTCGTATATTGCGGCGCTGGACGGCTTGGATTGCCTCGTGTTTACGGCGGGGATCGGTGAGAATACATCGGTGGTCAGGGAAGCGATCTGCGAGAATATGGATACTTTCGGCATCAAGATCGATAAAGAAAAGAATCTGCAGAAAAACGACGGCAAATTGCATGATATATCTGCATCGGATTCGAAAGTGAAAGTACTGGTTATCCCTACGAACGAAGAACTTGTCATCGCCAGAGAGACCAAAGAATTACTGGAAGGCTGAGTATTTTTTCCTTTCCTTATAAAAGGAATGGAAAATGAGTTGACAAAGAAAAGGAAATAGGGTATAATTTTACAGTCAAAGCGGAAATTTGAACGTAAAATATAGAAAAGAGGTGTAAAGAGATGGCGGTACCCAAGTCTAAACAATCGAAGCAGAGAACGAATACGAGATATGCAAACTTCAAGGCTGCGGCGCCGACGCTTGTCGAGTGCCCTCATTGCCATGAGTTAAAACAGCCTCATTCGGTTTGCAAGAAATGCGGCTATTACGATGGCAGAGAAGTCGTCAATACCGAAGAGAAGAAGTAATATTTTCGCGTTCAGAACGGCGGATTTTTATCCGCCGTTTTTTCATATTTTAAAGCAAGACGGAACGTCAGGCCGCGCAAATTAATTTGCGCGGCCTGACATTTTTTTGGCAAAAACTTTAACGGCGTTTAGTTCGGTATTAAATTTCAGGCAGTCGATTAAAGGGTGTGAATCGCATTCGGGCGTGCCGTTTTGTCCGATGTTTTTTTGCGGCGTACGGCTCTGCATTTTGGTTTGAATTTAAAATTATTTGCTTTACGAACAGAAATGCGCCAAATTCTGCGCGGTATTATTTTATCCGGAATCGTGCCGCGTCTTGACAATTGGTACGATTCGGTATTATAATAATTGCAACTTAGATGGTAGTGATTTGATGAGGTTTTTATGAAACAGCGGTTTACTGTTACAGGCATGACGTGTGCGGCATGTTCGGCAGGAATTCAAAAGACGGTCGGGAAAATGGACGGGGTGAAAAACGCGGAAGTCAGTCTGTTGGGCGAGAGCATGTCTGTCGAGTATGATGAAAAAACCGTCAGTGCCGAGCAGATCATAAAAGCGGTGCAGGAACTAGGGTACGGCGCATCGGCGGAAAATGAAAAAAAGGATGAGAAAACGGAAAGCAAACCTACAGCAAGCGGGCATCAGGCGGAGGAAGCCAAAAAATTAAAAGTAAGATTTTTCAGTTCTCTGTGTTTTCTGGTCCCGTTGCTTTACTTTACAATGGGGCATATGCTCGGAGCGCCGCTTCCTGCATTTTTAAAAATCGGCTCCAACTTTGCCTTGATTGAGCTGCTTCTCACAACGCCGGTGCTTGCCATTAATTTTGCATTTTTCCGCAGCGGTTTCAAGGCGGCGATCAAACGGGTTCCGAACATGGATACGCTCGTCAGTTTAGGAAGTTCGGTGTCATATTTATACAGTATTGCGGTCATGTTTCTTTTGCCATACCGGGAAGACTCCATGCAATTTGCGATGAACTATCTTTTTTTTGAGTCGGCTGCCATGGTTCTCACGCTGGTTACGCTCGGCAAATGGCTGGAAGCGCGGTCCAAAAGCAAAACGGGAGAGGAGATCGAAAAGTTGCTTCGTCTTGCTCCGGATACTGTAACGGTGGAAACGAAAGACGGCTTACGGACGATATCTTTGCGGGAACTCAAAGTCGGAGATGTTGTTGTCGTACGGCAAGGAGACAGTATTCCGGCAGACGGTATTATCGTAGACGGTGAAACGTATCTGGACAAATCGGCAATTACAGGGGAAAGTTTGCCTGTTGAAGTTGTTGCGGGCGATTATGTTACGAGTGCGACGATCAATAAGGGAAATGTGATTCGCGTGAAAGCTGAAAAAATCGGCGAAGAAACTGTCTTGTCGAAGATCATCCGACTTGTACGGTCGGCAGGGACGTCCAAAGCGCCGATCGAGAAAACCGTCGATAAAATTGCCGCCGTGTTTGTGCCAGCCGTTCTTCTGATCGCGCTTTTGGATTTTATCGTATGGATTATTTTATGGGCAACGCATACGGTGGATGTGCAGTTTTTTGAAGTGCTGAGCATGGCGATCAGTATATTGGTAATTTCTTGTCCGTGTGCTTTAGGATTGGCGACGCCTGTCGCCGTGATGGCGGCAACAGGCCGCGGCGCCGCGCTCGGGGTATTGTATAAAGATGCGGAGGCCCTGCAAAAAAGCGGCAAGATCAAAAATATATTGTTGGATAAAACGGCAACATTGACAGAAGGGAAACCGCGCGTCACCGATTTTATCGTTTTGAATAACACAGACGGGCGGGAACTTTTGGAGATCGTTTCGGGAATCGAAAGCAATTCCAATCATCCTTTGGCGGGGAGCATATTGGAAAAAGCAAGGGAAGAAGGGATTGCGCCCGCGGTCGTTACGGATTTTCGGTATCAGAGCGGGATGGGCGCATACGCCGTATACAGCGGTCAATCTTATACGGTCGGCAACGCTAAGATGGTCGTGCAGAGCGGGGCGGATATTGGAATTTGCGGCGGGCTCGACGAAAAATTGGCAAAGCAGGGAAAAACAATCTTATATATTTGCCGTGGAAACAAACTGGTGGCGTTTCTGGCGGTAGCGGATACGTTGAAGGAAGGAAGTGCTGAAGCTGTAAGAGATCTCAATGAACTCGGAATGCAGACTGTCATGCTGACGGGAGATCGCAAGGAAGCGGCGGATGCGATTGCCGCTCAGGTAGGAATTTCGGAAGTTTACAGTGAAGTGATGCCGGAAGATAAGCTGAATGCGGTGATCGAAAAGAAGCGAAGCGGGATTACGGCGATGGTCGGGGACGGAATCAATGATTCTCCGGCTTTGAAAGAGGCAGACATCGGAGTGGCTATGGGAAACGGCACGGATATAGCAATCGATTCGGCCGATATCGTCTTGGTGGGCGGAGATCTGAGAACTCTGCGCAGTGCGATCGACCTCAGCCGTGCAACCGTACGGAATATTCACGAAAATTTATTTTGGGCTTTTATCTATAATATACTCTGTATTCCGATTGCCGCAGGCGCGTTGTTTGCGTTAGGGGTTGTCCTCGATCCTATGTACGGTGCAGCGGCGATGAGCCTCAGCTCTGTATTTGTTGTTTTGAATGCCCTGCGTTTGATGCGCTTTAAGCCTAAAACTCTGAAAAAAGAAATAAATCATCAGAAAGGAGAAAAAGTTATGAAAAAGACTATATTGATCGACGGAATGAGCTGCGGTCACTGTTCCGCGAGAGTAGAAAAAGCACTGAATGCACTGGAAGGCACGAAAGCGACAGTAGACCTGAAGAAAAGATGTGCCTTTGTGGAAACGGAACTTTCCGACGAGACCTTGACGCACGCCGTAGAAGATGCCGGCTATACGGTCAAAAAAATCAAATAGGTTGTATCGAATGCAAGAAAGAATGAAAGCCGAACCGCGCAATTTTTTAGCGCGATTCGGCTTTCTTTTTATTTTCAAAACAATCTGCGGATCGTTTTGAAATTACGCTGGGGAAGAACATCCGGGAAAGCAGATATTTGCGCTTTCCCGGATGCCGAAACAGGAAAAAGGAGAAAAACCTGTCTCCTGTAAAGTGATTTATTGTATAGTATGCGTCAAGTCGGCGTTTTGACAAAATATTTGTAAACTTCTATTTTTTCGACAGAATACGAAATATGTTCATATTGACATATCAGCTTATGAATATTATAATATTCAGGAAAGAATACATAAAAAGGAGTAAAATTATGGCGGCAGAAACGCTGTTATTAGACGGCAGAACGCAAACGCTGATCGAAAATTATGTTCCGGAGGGAGAAATATTGGAGGGATTGGTCAGTTTTTTTTCGGTGTTTGCGGATCAGACGCGGCTGCGCATTTTATCGGCGCTGGCGATCACTGAATTATGTGTTACGGATATTTCGCTGGTATTGGAGTTGAATCAGACAACGGTTTCGCATCAGCTTCGTTTTTTGAAAAATATCGGAATAGTCAAAAGCAGTCGGGTCGGAAAGGTAATTTTTTATAGTTTGAGCAACGATACCGTGAACGATGTGTTGTTGAAAGGCGTCGAATTTTTGGGGTATTGAAAAAAGAGCAACGAGCAAGTTGCTCTTTTTTATTGCAAATTTCAGCTCATTATTGTATAATAAGCAGGGAGTTGCAAAACTGCTATGAATGAGATTCAGGAGAAGTTAAAATTACTGCCCGATAAGCCGGGTGTATATATAATGCTCGACAAGGATAAAAACGTCATCTATGTCGGAAAGGCACGTGTCCTTAAAAATCGGGTCAGGCAATACTTTCACGCAACGCTCAAGACAGAAAAAGTTGCGGCAATGGTCGCGAATATTTCGGATTTCTACTATATTATAACAAAGTCGGAAATAGATGCACTTTCCCTTGAAAACAATCTGATCAAAAAGTATAAGCCCAAATACAATATTCTTCTGAAAGACGATAAGACATATCCGTATATCAAGGTATCCGTTTCGGAGCGTTATCCGAATTTTACGATTTCACGGAAACTGAAAAAAGGGAGTAAATATTTCGGGCCGTATATGGGCGGCGTTCGGGTCAAAGATGTTCTGGAAATAGTCAATACGGCTTTCGGGGTACGCGTATGTACGGTATCCATCACGGACAAGCCGAAGAAGCCCTGCTTGAATTATCATATTCACCGTTGCCCGGCGCCATGTGCACATCTGATCACGGAAACGGAATACAATGAACGGGTAAAAGCAGCAATGCGCTTTCTGGATGGGGATGATTCGGGAGTGGAACAGCTTTTGAAGGAGAAAATGGCGTATTTTGCGGAGAATGAAGAATTCGAACTGGCGCTGGATTGCCGTACAAAGCTCGAGATGCTCTCGAAGATCGCTTTAAAGCGGATCACCTCTTTGAATCGGGACATAAATGCGGATGTGATCGCTTATGTCAGCAACAATCTGTATTCGGCGATCAACATTTTGATCACGCGCCGCGGCATCATGCAGGGTGCCAGTACGTTTGCCGTAGAGAATGCTTCGACAGACGCGGAGGCTTTGACTTCCTTTATTTCGCAGTATTATTCTGCGCACGAGATCCCGGACGAGATCATCGTACAGGAATTTTGCGAGGCGCCTTTGCTGGAAGAGTTTTTCCGTGCGACGTATGGCAAAAGCGTAAACGTATTGATCCCGAAACAGGGAATACGAAAACAGCTTTTGGATATGGCCGCCAACAATGCAGCCGAATTTTTGGAGAAGGCAATCGATAAAATACGCCATAAAGAGGATATGACGGTGAATGCCTGCCGCCGCCTGCAGGAAATTTTGGGCTTGTCGCGTTATCCTCGCCGCATGGAATGTTACGATATTTCCAATATCAGCGGTGTGGATAAAGTCGGATCGATGGTCGTCTTTATCGACGGAGAAGCGGATCGGTCACAATACAGGCGGTTCAGGATCAAAACGGTGGAAGGAGCAAACGATTTTGCCAGTCTGCAGGAAGTATTGACAAGACGCCTTTCAAAGCTCGGGACGCAGGATGAGGACAATTTCCCGAAGCCGGATCTTGTGATCATCGACGGCGGCAAAGGACAGCTTTCCGCTGTCAAAAAGATATTCGACGAAAGAGGCATACGGGATATCGATCTGATTTCCTTAGCCAAGAGAGAGGAAGAGATTTTTACTTTATCGAATAAAGAGAGCGTACTGCTGGACAAACGTGATGTTTGTCTGCAGATGCTGCAGCGTATTCGCGATGAGGCGCACCGTTTTGCGATCACGTTTTTCCGCAATATACACAGCAAGCGGTCTTTGACGAGCGTTTTGGCGGAAATTCCGGGCGTAGGAAAGATCAAAAGGCGTGCATTGATGGAAAAGTTCGGAACGATCGACAGAATCATGCGGGCCGATGTCAAAGAGCTTGCTGCCGTGGAAGGGATCGGAGACACTTTGGCAGGGGTGATAAAAAAATATTTTGAGGATGAACTGTAAAAATATGTTGCCATACAGATTGATCGTATCGGATTTTGACGGGACTTTGCGGCGTACGGCAGGCGGAATATCGGACGGAAATCTTTCGGCGGTCGAAAAATATACGGAAGCGGGCGGCGTATTTGCGTTATGTACGGGGCGGATGCCGGTTTCGATTCTTCCATATGCCCGACAGCTTGGGTTAAAGGGACTGATAGCATCTTATCAGGGCGCGCTGATTACGGATATCGAGAGCGGAACCGTTGTCAGAGACGGACGAATTCCCGTTTCGGACGCCGTGCGGATTTGTCTGTTTTTGCAGAAAAGCGGACTGCACATCCATGTCTACGACGGTGACGTTCTGTATGTCAATAAGGATGATGAGTTTCGGAAATGGTATGAAAAAGCATGCAACGTCAGGGGGTTTCTTACTCCTTTTGCTATTTCAAAGGTTGTGGAAGAGAAGGGAATTTCTCCGCATAAGATCGTTGTCGTGTGTGAATCGGAAGTCAGGGACGAGATATTGGAATCGGTCGAAAGAGCTTTCGGGGATCGGTTCTATACCACGACGAGCACCGAAAATCTGGTGGAGATCGTGATGCAAGGCTGTGATAAAGGCGGGGCGTTGCGATATCTTGCGGATTATTATCATATACCGATCGAACAGACCGTTGCGGTCGGGGATAATTACAATGATTTGCCGATGCTCAAAGCTGCGGGCTTGGGGGTTGCCGTTGAAAACGGCGAAGAAGATTTAAAAAAACAGGCGGGATTTGTTACGAAGTCCTGCGATGACGACGGTGTGGCATATGTCATACGAAAATTTGGTTTTGGGGAGAAGATATGAACGTGCAGGAAACGATATCGCTTGAAAATTTTTGTTCGGGACTTGATCTTGAAATCGTATTTGCAGGCAGGGGGCGCATGACTTTATCGTCGTACAGCGTAACGCGTCCCGGGTTGCAATTGGGCGGGTACTTTAAATATTTTGATTCCACGAGGATTCTTGTTTTCGGGAATGCGGAATATGAATTTCTGCGGGATCTCGCACCGGAAGTTCGCAGGGACAGAATAAAGACGCTTTTATCCTACGACGATATACCTTGTCTGATTTTTTCGCGTGATCTTCCCGTATTGCAGGAAATTATAGAAGAGGCAAGGTTGACCGGCGTTCCGATTCTGCGCACGGACAAAGTCACAACGGCACTGATGAACGACTTGTTTTTTTATCTGAATAAAAAACTAGCGCCTTCGATCACAATGCACGGCGTGCTGATGGATGTTTCGGGCGTCGGAATTCTGATTACGGGACACAGCGGTGTCGGTAAGAGCGAAACGGCAATGGAATTGATCAAGCGCGGACACCGTCTTGTGGCGGATGACAGCGTGATCGTGAAGCGTGTTTCCGATTCATTGGTCGGTACTTCACCGGAAACGATCCGTTATTTTATGGAACTGCGCGGGATCGGTATAATCAACATCAAAAATATGTACGGTTCTGGTTCGATTCTGAACGAAAAAGAAATTGAACTTGTCATGGAATTGGAAAATTGGGTGGACGGAAAGGAATACGATCGCCTGGGCGAAGGAACGCAATACGAAACAATTCTCGGCTGCAAGGTTATGAAGCATACTATCCCCGTGAAACCGGGTAGAAATTTATCCATAATTATCGAAGTGGCTGCCCGTAATTTCCGCTTGAAGAGCATGGGTTACGATGCCGCACAGGAGCTGATCGGACGTACGATCGGAAGATAAAAAACAGAATCATTGCGGACATGGCTTTGCTGTTGTCCGATTTCAGTGAACGCAGGGGCGCCGTTGTTTTTAAATACGGCGCCCCTGCGTTTGTTGCGACATTTTTAAGGCGTATTCATTTGAAGTAGTTTATTTTATAAACTCTGCGAATACAATAATGTATGAGACTTTTTTTCAAGAGATTAAAAACGCCTTTTGCCTGTTTGGTGCTGGCGTGCATTGTGACGGTTGCCTTTGTGTTTGCCTATCCGTCGTTGAATGCGCAGAGCTTTCATGAGGCCCCGTCCCAAACGGGTATTCTGCGCCTTTGGCATATCGATTCGTTTGAAGGCGGCACGGGTTCACGGGCAAATTTTCTGTCTTCTGCGGCGAAGGAATTCGAGGAAAAATACGGCTGGTATGTTCTGGTGAGCGTACATAGTGCGGAAAGTGCCGAAAGGGCGATTGCGGAAGGGAACATTCCGGATATGATTTCTTTCGGAACGTATTTCAATGCGGCGGCAGATCATGTGCTGCCATTGGAAAAATATGATTTCGCCGCCGCATCGCTGAGCGGAAAAACATACGCAGTTCCATGGTGCAGAGGCTGCTATTTTTTATTCGGGCAGGCGGGAAGTTTTTCACTGGCAACCGATAAAAATACCGTAATAAGCCAAGGCGGAAACGCTTTGGCACAGGGGGCTGCTTATTTTTACGGCTTTTCCGGGGAAATCTCTTGTGAATCTTCGGTACGCGCGTATGTCGACCTGATCAACGGGAAATATAAATTTATGATCGGTACGCAACGGGATGTATATCGTTTCCGTACCCGCAATTTCAATGTAGATGCTTTGCCTGTCAGTGAGTTCAACGATCTGTGGCAGTATATCGGGGTTTGTTCTTCAGAGCCTGCGGTTTATGCCGCTTGTCAGGATTTTGTAAGTCACCTTCTTTCGGAAAGTACGCAGAAGAAATTGACACGGATCGGAATGTTCAGCGCTTATTTTGATATCTACGGGCCTTCGGACGGTATTATGGATAAAGCGGAAGGGACATTGCCACAGCGTACGGTCAGTGCCTGGCTGGATGAAGACGCGCAGAACACATTGCGATCTCTCGCTTCACAAGCTCTGAACGGAGACAAAAACGGCGGAAAAAATTTTGAAAATTTCCTGCAATAGCATTGTAAAAAAAGCAAATTTGCTGTATAATAGGAGAAAGCAATCGTATGAATTTTTCGTCGCTGAAACAGGTATTTCCTAACATTGTATCAGAGTGTCCGTTTTCTTTTCGCCGTCATACGACGGTCGGGATCGGCGGAAATGCGCCGCTCGGTGTGTATCCGAAAAGTTCACGAGAGCTTGCGCAAGTCGTTTGTTTTTTACGTTCGGAAAAGATCCCTTATTTGATCCTCGGAAACGGGAGCAATGTTCTTGTTTCCGACAAGGGCTTTCAAGGTGTTGCGATCTGCACGCGGTATGCGGATGCTGTGGATATGGGAAAGGATGGTTTGAGCGTTGAAGCAGAATGCGGCGCAGGCGTATCACGGGTTCTTGCCTTTGCTGCGAAAAACGGGTTAGGCAGCTTGTCGTTCCTTGCAGGGATTCCCGCTACAATGGGCGGAATATTGTATATGAACGGCGGAGCGCAGGGAAAATACATTGAAAGCGTCTTGCAAAGTGCGGAAATTTTGCTGGAAGGCCAGCGCGTATTGCTTTCGGCGCAGGATTGCGGATATTCTTATAAAGACAGCCGATTCATGCACGAAGACACTGTCCTGTTGAAGTGTGTTCTGAGATGCAACGCGTCGGACACGGAAACTGTACGCAAAGAGTACAGAGAAACGCTTTTAAAGCGCAGATCGTTGCCGAAAGGAAAAAGTCTCGGGTGTGTTTTTAAAAATTTGCCTGATGTTTCTGCCGGTCAGTTGATCGAACGGTGCGGATTGAAGGGGTTGCGTTGCGGAGATGCCGTTGTATCGGCACAACATGCGAACTTTATTATAAATGATTCTGGGGCGACCGCGGAAGAATATCGGTCGTTGATATCCCAGGTGAAGCAAAGAGTCTTTTCTGAGACCGGGATGGTTCTTACGGAGGAGATCCGTTACATAGGAGAATTTACAGATGCTTCTGACGGGTGATTATCATACGCATACATTGTACAGCCACGGCAAGGGTACGGTGCTGGAAAATGCAATGCGGGCAAAAGAGATAGGCTTGAAAGAAATTGCAATTACGGATCACGGCTTTGAGCAGCTTGCTTTCGGGCTTCGCCATGACCGTATGCCGCAGCTGATCACTGATTGCAGAAATGCTTCCGAAAAGACCGGGATACCCGTCTATGTGGGAACGGAAGCCAATCTTTGCGATGAAAACGGCAGAACGGATCTGCTTTTGAAAGATTATAAAGATTTTGATATTTTTCTGATGGGGATACACCGTTTTGTCCGCTTTACGAGATTCAGGGATTTTTGGTATATGCTGATGCTGAATTCCTGGCATACGTCGTTGCACATCAAACCGAGCGAAAGTCTTATCCGTTATAATACAAAGGCATACATCAATGCGATCAAAAATAATCCGATCGATGTAATCACTCATCTCAATTATCAGTCTTTTTGTGATGTGGCGGAAGTGGCAAAGGCAGCGCGGGATTACGGCACGTATATCGAGCTGAACTCGAAGAAAGTTCATCTGACAGATGAAGAGGTCGCAAAGATCAGGGATACGGGAGTGCATTTTCTGATCGATTCGGATGCGCATTCTGTAGACAGGATCGGAGATACGCAGCTTGTGGACAAGCTCTTGGAACGCGTCGAAATTCCTCATTCACAAATTGATAATATAGACGGAAAATACCCGCATTTTCGATTCAGAGAATTCAAAGAGAGAAATTTATAAAGTGTCGAAAGGAAATTTTACGCGAGAACTGAAAAAAGAGTTGATCCGGCGAGGTTTTGAAAACGCTTGTTGCAAAACAGCGGCTCTTTCCGCATTCCTGCGCACTACGGGTAGTATCATCAGGCGCGGCAATCTGATCGGGTTCGAATTTACGACGGAAAGCGAAGAAGTCGCGGAATTTATAATCGGGCTTTTAGAAGATGTTTTCGGGGCGGAATGGAAGGTTGTTCAGGCTTCGGAAGATATGCGAAACGGAAGGAATCGGCTGGTGTTTCAGTGTTTGTCCGAAAATTCTCTTTTTATTTTAGAGGAACTCGGCATTGCCGAACGAAAAGACGGGGATATCGGCCTGAACTTTGGCATTGATCCGTATCTTGTTGAAAATGAATGCTGTAAAAGGGCATATGTGATAGGCGCTTTTTTAGGCAGCGGAAGCTGTATTCTTCCCAAATTGGAAGACGCGCGATCCGGATACCACCTGGAGATCGTTTTTTCAGGCAAGGTCGCGGCGGAAGATTTCTGTACGGTCCTTGCGCAGTATGAGATACTGGCAAAGTGCGTATCCAGAAAAGGAACGAATGTCGTCTATTTGAAAAGCAGGGAAAGCATTTCGGATTTTCTGGCTTTGATCGGCGCGGAAAATTCCCTGTCGAAACTGGACGAACTGGCTGCACAAAAGGATGAAAAGAACCAGATCAATCGTGTGGCGAA
>ERZ1106930.149-NODE-149-length-25334-cov-651.186321_pt1 | contig 25334 bp, 22 predicted proteins | sample MGYA00403663_ERZ1106930 | MGnify/ENA primary metagenome ERZ1106930 (study PRJEB35170, sample SAMEA104062438) | human gut metagenome | biome: human gut; feature: human-associated habitat; material: faeces | place: Denmark | collected 2012-06-26 ... | reverse complement strand
CCTGCCGTTTCTGGGATATGACGACGGGAGAAAAACTGGACAAAGACCGTTTCAGAAGGGATATGGGCGGCGTGGAAGACGCATACAAAGAAGTGTTTGCCCGCCTGACCAAAAAGTAAGACGGAGAAGAGAAGAATGTATCTTCGGGACGGAAAATTGCCGTTTGACGGTATGCATGAAGAATGCGGTGTGTTTGGCGTGTACAGTACGGAAACGCGGGATGTGGCGCATACTGTTTATTACGGATTGTACGCATTGCAGCATCGCGGGCAGGAGTCGAGCGGGATCGCGGTGGCGTACGCGGATAAAATACGGTATTTCAAGGGAATGGGACTGGTTCCCGAAGTATTTGCGAACGGGAATCTGGACACATTGCCCGAGGGTGACATTGCCATCGGGCACGTGCGGTATTCCACGACGGGAGCGAGTTCCCTGTTGAATGCTCAGCCGATCGTATTTACGGGCAAATGCGGCAGGATGGCGCTGGCGCACAACGGGAATCTTACGAATACGAAGCAGCTTCGCGAGGAGCTGATCCGCGGCGATGCGGTATTTCAGACGAGCATTGATTCGGAAGTCATGGCGCTTCTGATCAATAAATACAGTGACGGAGACATCGTGAAGGGAGTTCTGGAAGCGGGGAACCGCTTTAAAGGCTCATTTTCGCTTGTGGTGATGACGTCGGACAAGCTGATCGCGGTGCGCGATCCGTACGGGATACGTCCGCTTGTGATGGGCAAGAGCCTGGACGATGTGATCGTGGCGAGCGAAACATGCGCGATCGACGCAGTGGGCGGTACGGTCGTGCGGGACATAAAGCCGGGCGAAGTGCTGGTTGTGGATTCGAGCGGAATGCATTCCTATTTTCTGGAACGGGAAAAGCGTACGGCGGCGTGCATATTCGAGTATGTATATTTTGCGCGGCCTGACAGCATTATAGACGGGTGCAGCGTATACGAAGCGCGCAAGGAAGCGGGCAAGATCCTGGCAAAGCATTATCCGATCAAGGCGGACATCGTGAGCGGGGTGCCGGATTCGGCGGTCGTGGCGGCGCGCGGTTATTCGGAGGTATCCGGAATACCGTACGTGGAAGCATTGGCGAAGAACCGGTATGTGGGGCGCACGTTTATCCAGCCGGACCAGAGTATGCGCGAGAACTCAGTGAGCGTGAAGATGAACGCTCTGCGGGCGAATATCAGCGGGAAGAAGCTGATCATCATCGACGATTCGATCGTACGCGGAACGACGAGCCGCAAGATCGTTAAGATGCTGCGCGACGCCGGGGCGAAAGAGGTACATATGATGATCTGTTCGCCCGTTGTGAAGCATCCTTGTTATCTGGGGATCGATATGCAGTCGTATTCCCAGCTTGCGGGGGCGAACAAGAGCGTGGAAGAGATCTGCGAGTATATAGGAGCGGATTCGCTGCATTATCTGACGGTGGAAGAACTGAAAGAAACGTGCAGGACGGCGAAACTGGATTTCTGTACGGGATGTTTTGATGCAGGATATCCGTATCCGATGGATGATTACGAAGCGGACAAACACAAATTTGAATGATAATTAAGGAGAGAGGTTATGGCTATATCCTATAAGGACAGCGGAGTGGACGTAGAGCGGGGTTATAAAGCGGTAGAGCTGATGAAGAAGCATGTACAGACGACGTTCAACGGGAACGTACTGGGCGACATCGGTTCTTTCGGCGGGTTTTATTCGATTGCGGGCGAGAAGATGAGCGAACCGGTTTTGGTAGCCGGGACAGACGGCGTCGGCACGAAGCTCAAATATGCGTTTCTTGCGAACAAGCACGACACGATCGGTATCGATGCGGTGGCGATGTGTGTGAACGACATTGTTTGCCAGGGTGCGAAGCCGCTGTTTTTCCTGGACTATTTTGCGACGGGAAAATTGTCGCCGGAAACGGTTGCGACGGTTGTTTCGGGCGTCGCGGAAGGCTGCCGTCAGTCGGGCTGTGCGCTGATCGGCGGAGAAACGGCGGAAATGCCCGGATTCTATCCGGACGGGGAATACGATATAGCCGGATTTGCCGTAGGGATCGTTGACAAGAAAGATATAATCAACGGCAAGCAGATCAAAGCGGGGGATGTCCTGATCGGGCTTGCTTCGAGCGGGATCCATTCCAACGGATATTCGCTTGTGCGCAAACTGTTCGGGGACAATCTGCATTCACACGATCTAGATCGTTATGACGACCGTCTGAAAGATAAGGTACTCAATATTCTTCTGACGCCGACGAAAATTTATGTAAAGAGCATTCTGAATCTGATCACCAAAGTGAAGGTGAAGGGGATCGCACACATTACAGGCGGCGGGTTCATTGAAAATATTCCGCGCATTTTCCCCGAAGGGATCGGATGTGAGATCCGCAAAGATTCCTATCCGCTTCCGGAAATTTTCCGCATCATGCGCGAAAAATCGGAAACGACGGACGAGCAGATCTATAACACGTTTAATATGGGTATCGGAATGGTCGTTTGTGTGGACAAGAAAGATGCGGACGAAACGATCCGCGTGCTGGAATCCACGGGCGAAAAGGCGTATTTGATCGGCGAGACGGTCAAAGGCAAAGGGGTAATCATCAAGTGAAACGGATAGCGGTTTTTGCGAGCGGTTCAGGCAGCGATTTCCAATCCGTCATCGATGCGAACGAGAGAGAGAACTTTTGCGAGATCTCTCTCCTTGTTGCGTCTAAGCCGGGAATATACGCGATCGAGCGGGCAAACAAACATCATATCGAGAGCATCGTCTGCAGCAGGAAAGATTTTTCGGATGCGGAATCGATGGGCGAAAAGCTTATAGCGGAATTACAGGCGCGCGGCGTGGATTATATCGTGCTGGCGGGATATCTTTCGATGGTTCCGGAAAATCTGATCCGCGCCTATCCCGATCGTATCATCAACATTCATCCGTCCCTGATCCCGTCCTTTTGCGGGAAAGGATATTACGGATTGAACGTACATAAGGCTGCGATTGAGTACGGGGTAAAGATATCGGGGCTGACCGTGCATTTCGTGGACGAACATTACGACAGCGGTGCGATTTTACTGCAGAGAGCGGTTGCGGTTGCGCAAGACGATACGCCGGAAACATTGCAGGCGCGCATTCTGGAGGAAGAGCACAGGGCGCTTCCGGAAGCGGTGCGGCTTTTGACGACGGGAAAAGTTGTGAAGGACGGAAGGAAAGTCAGGATCCTTGAGTAAACGGATTCAAACCTTCGGAAATTGTATAAGCGGCAGGGACAAGGCAAACGCACGCGGCAGCGTGAAAAATAAAAAATCGGTGGGGTAAAACAATGGATATATATTCTGTTTCGGATATCGGCGAATTGATCAAGGATAACAGTTATGTGGGGCGCGGCATCGTGATCGGCAAAAGCAAGGACGGCAAGAAAGCGGTTTTTGCGTATTTCATCATGGGCAGGAGCGAGAACAGCCGCAACCGTGTGTTCAAAGAAGAAGGGGACGAAATCACGATCTATCCTTTTGATGCGAGCAAAGTGGAAGATCCTTCTCTGATCATTTATTCTCCGGTACGCAAGGCAAAAAGCAGCGTGATCGTGACCAACGGCGATCAGACGGACACGGTGTACGATTATCTGATGAGCGGGAAGACGTTCGAAGAGGCATTGGATACGCGCTGTTTTGAACCGGATGCCCCGAATTTCACGCCGCGTATCAGCGGAATTTTAAATTTTGCTGACAATGATTTTACATACAAACTGAGCATTTTAAAGAGTGCGGATGCGGCGGGCAGCGCTTGCAACCGCTATACATTCTCGTATGCACCGCAAAACGGTCTGGGACATTTTATCCATACGTATAACTGCGACGGAAATCCGATCCCTACGTTCACGGGAGAGCCCGAGCGGGTTCAGATTCCGGATGATATTCACGAGTTTGCGGATACGTTATGGAATAATCTGAACGAAAATAACAAGATCTCTCTGTATGTGCGCTATACGGATCTTGCGAGCGGCAAGTATGAAAAAGTACTTGTAAACAAGAATAAATAAGGAGAAAGAGCGATGAAAGAATTTCAGTTGAAATACGGCTGCAACCCGAATCAGAAGCCGTCGCGTATTTTTATGGAGAACGGGAACGATCTGCCGATCGAGATTCTGAACGGCAAACCCGGGTACATCAACTTTCTGGATGCTTTCAACAGCTGGCAGCTGGTGAAAGAGATCAAGGAAAGCACGGGCCAGGTAGCGGCGACTTCGTTCAAGCACGTCAGTCCTACGAGTGCTTCGGTCGGCAAGAAACTTTCCGACCGACTGAAAAAATCTTGTTTCGTTGACGATATCGAGGGACTGGACGATTCGCCTTTGGCATGCGCGTATGCGCGGGCAAGAGGAACGGACAGAATGTCATCGTTCGGCGACTGGATCGCTCTTTCGGATGAGTGCGACGAGGTGACTGCAAAGATCATTTCTCGCGAAGTGTCGGACGGAATCATAGCGCCCGGTTATACGGCAAAAGCTTTGGAAATTCTCAAAGCGAAGCGCAAGGGCGGATATAATATTGTCAAAATCGATAAGGATTATAAACCTGATCCGATCGAACATAAACAGGTTTACGGTGTCACGTTTGAGCAAGGCAGAAACGAGTTCAAAATCAATGCAGATCTTCTCAAGAACATAGTGACGAAGAATAAGACTTTGCCGGAGGAAGCGGTAACGGATCTGATCATATCATTGATCACACTCAAATACACGCAGTCGAATTCGGTTTGTTTTGCGGCGGACGGGCAGGCGATCGGTGTCGGTGCAGGGCAGCAATCGCGTATTCATTGCACGCGTCTTGCGGGCAACAAGGCAGATCTGTGGCATTTGCGCCAGAGCGACAAGGTGCTCAATTTGCAGTTTGCGGATGGTATAGGCAGACCGGATAAGAACAACATCATCGACATTTATCTTTCGGACGAATGTGAAGACGTGTTGGGCGACGATGTCTGGAAAAAATATTTTGCGGTACGTCCGGAACCGTTTACGAAAGAAGAGCAGAAGGCATATCTTTCGAAGATCACGGGCGTGTCGTTGGGAAGCGACGCATTTTTCCCGTTCTCGGACAACATCGAGCGCGCGAAAAAGAGCGGAGTTTCGTACGTGGCGCAGCCGGGCGGATCGGTTCGCGACGATCTGGTGATCGAGGCTTGCGATAAATACAATATGGTCATGGCGTTTACGGGCATGCGCCTGTTCCATCACTGAGCGGCGGGAGAGAAAAATGAACGTACTGGTTATCGGAAACGGCGGAAGGGAGCATGCGATCGTTGCGGCTCTGGCGAAAAGTCCGTCTGTCGGTAAGATCTATTGCATGAAAGGCAATGCGGGGATCGCGCAGCTTGCCGAATGCGTGAATGTGGATTATTGCGACCTGAAAGCGGTCGGCGACTGGGTCGATGCGCATAAAGACGTGGAATATACGGTGATAGCGCCGGACGATCCGTTGGCTTTGGGGCTTGCGGATGAACTGGAAAGCCGCGGGCATCGCGTATTCGGGCCGAATAAGAAGGCGGCGGAAATTGAATCGAGCAAGGCATTTGCAAAAGGCCTGATGAAAAAATACGGGATTCCGACGGCTGCGTATGAGATTTTCGACGATTATGAAAAGGCGCTTTCATACGTGGAAAAGGGAAAATTTCCCGTGGTACTCAAGGCAGACGGGTTGGCGCTCGGGAAGGGAGTGCTCATCTGCGAAAATCTGCAGCAGGCCAAAGACGGGTTGAAGCAGATCATGCTGGACAAAGCATTCGGAACGGCGGGCAATAAAGTCGTCGTGGAAGAATTCCTTATGGGTAAAGAATTTACTCCGGGAGAGGAAGTGTCCGTTCTCACGTTTACGGACGGCAAGACGATCGTGCCGATGATACCGAGCTGTGATCATAAGCGTGCCATGGACGGCGATAAGGGCCTGAACACGGGCGGAATGGGTACGTTTACGCCCTGTCCGTTCTACACAAAAGAGATCGCGGAAGAAGTGATGAATAAGATCCTTCTGCCGACGGTTCGGGCGATGAATGCGGAAGGCAGACCGTTCAAAGGTGTTTTGTATTTCGGACTGATGCGGACGCCCGAAGGGATGAAGGTCGTTGAATACAATTCACGGTTCGGCGATCCGGAAACGCAGGTCGTGCTTCCGATGCTGAAGACGGATCTCATGGAAATTTTTCAGGCGGTAACGGACGAACGGCTTGCGGACGTCAAGATCGAATGGGAAGAAGGCGCGTGCGTGTGCGTTGTGCTTGCGAGCGGCGGTTATCCGCAGAAATATGCGAAGGGTAAAGAGATCACGATCGGTGATCTGGAGAAAGACGTATTTTTGTATCATGCGGGAACGGCAATGGAGAACGGAGTCCTCAAGACAAACGGGGGCAGGGTACTCGGCGTATGTGCAAAGGGGAAAACGGTGAAAGAAGCCCGTGCAAAGGCGTATAAGAATATTGAAAAGATACACTTTGACGGAATGCAGTACCGGAAAGATATCGGGATCAAATACAACGCAGAGGAATAAGAGCGCAATGATATACAGAATTTATGTAGAAAAGAAAGAGAATTTACAGGCGAAGAAGATACGGGACGATCTGGAAACGCAGTTGGGGATCGGAGTGGAAGATCTTCGCGAGATCCTGCGTTATGATGTGGAAGGCATCAGCGAAGCGGAGCTGGAAGGTGCGATCGTGAATGTGTTTTCCGAGCCTCCCGTGGACAACGTTTATCGGGAAGAATTGGCGTTGGATGAAGATTATAAAGTCTTTGCGATCGCTTTTCTGGACGGGCAGTATGATCAGCGTGCGGACAGCGCGGCGCAGTGCGTACAGCTTCTGACGCAGAAAAACCGTCCGCTCATCAAATGTGCGCGCGTGTTTGCCGTGAAGGGCGTTACGGATGCCGAACTGGAGCGGATCAAAAAGCATCTGATCAACCCGGTAGAAAGTTCGGAAGTATCGCTGGATAAGCCGAAGACGCTGGCGCGTGCGAAAATGCAGACGCACGATGTTCCGGAAGTTGAAGGCTTTATCGATATGTCCGTAAACGACATTGCACAATACCATAAAAAGAACGGTTTTGCGATGAGCGTGGAAGATCTTGTATTTGTCCGCGATTATTTTAAAAAAGAAGGCAGAAACCCGACGGAAACGGAAGTCAAGGTGATCGATACGTATTGGTCGGATCACTGCCGTCATACAACGTTTGCAACGGAACTTAAGGATATTTCCATTCATTCGAACAATGCGCATATCGAAAAGGCATACGGCCTGTACAAAGATTTATTCAATGAATTCAACGCAAAGCGTGAAGATAAATATCCCTGTCTGATGGATATTGCGACGATTGCGGTCAAAAAGCTGAAAAAAGAGGGCAGGCTGGATAACCTGGACGTTTCGGATGAGATCAACGCGTGTTCGATCTGTATCGATGCAGAGATCGACGGGAAGACTGAAAAATATCTTATCATGTTCAAGAACGAGACGCACAACCATCCGACGGAAATCGAACCGTTCGGCGGAGCTGCGACGTGTTTGGGCGGTGCGATCCGCGATCCCTTGTCGGGAAGGACATATGTGTACCAGGCGATGCGCGTTACGGGCAGTGCGGATCCCCGCGAGAAACTGGAAGATACGCTGCCCGGGAAACTTCCGCAGCGCGTGATCACAAAGACGGCTGCGGCGGGCTTTTCCTCATATGGTAACCAGATCGGACTTGCAACGGGCATCGTTGACGAAGTATACCATGCGGGATATAAAGCGAAACGCCTGGAAACGGGATTTGTTGTAGGCGGTGCGCGCCGTGATATGGTGTACCGTGAAAAGCCGAAGAAAGGGGATATCATCATACTTCTGGGCGGAGAAACGGGACGCGACGGGTGCGGCGGCGCAACGGGTTCTTCCAAGGCGCACGATTCGCATTCGGTAGAAACGTGCGGAGCGGAAGTTCAGAAGGGAAATCCTCTTACGGAGCGCAAACTGCAGAGATTGTTTTTGAATAAAGACGTTACGCGCAAGATCAAAAAGTGCAACGATTTCGGAGCCGGCGGCGTTTCGGTGGCGATCGGAGAGCTGGCGGACGGGCTTGTGATCGATCTGGATAAAGTACCTTTGAAATACGAAGGGCTTTCGGGAACGGAACTTGCGATTTCCGAATCGCAGGAGCGCATGGCGGTTGTCGTGGATGCAAAGGACAAAGATGAATTTATTCGTCTGGCGGCGAAAGAGAATCTTGCCGCAACGCCCGTTGCGGTCGTTACGGACGATCGCCGTATGAAAATGATGTTCAAGGGCAGGGCGATTGTCGATATTTCCCGTGATTTTCTGGATACGAACGGTGTCAAACAGGTGGTTTCGGCGGAAATTGACGATAACGTTACTCCGTATTTTGATCTTAAACGCAAAGAATTCCGTGACGATCTGCTGGCGGCGCTCAGCCGCTTAAATGTATGCTCGAAGAAAGGCCTTTCGGAGATGTTCGACTCGACGATCGGAGCACGCAGCGTGTATATGCCGTTCGGCGGGAAGAAACAGCTTACGCCTGCCATTTCGATGGCGGCAAAGATCTGCGGCGGAGAAACGGATGTGGCTACGGTATCCGCTTACGGGTATTGTGCAGATCTTATGAGCAGCAGTCCTTTTACGGGAGCGATCTACAGTATAGTAACATCTGTTGCGAAGCTGATTGCCAGCGGTTGTGATTATGATGAGATCCGCCTGACATTCCAGGAATTCTTCATGCGGTTGAATCGTGATCCGAAGCGTTGGGGCGTTCCTTTGTCGGCGCTTTTGGGAGCGCTGTATGCGCAGATCGGACTGGGGCTCGGTGCGATCGGCGGAAAGGACAGCATGAGCGGAACGTTTGAACATATCGACGTACCGCCTACGTTGATTTCTTTTGCTTTGGCTCCTGCAAAAGCGAGCGAGCTGATCACGAACGTCGTAACGAAAAAGGGCCAGAAAATTTACTGGATCCCGATGCATAAAGATTTTGATAAGATCCCTGATTTCAAGGAATTGGCAGATATGTATCGCGAGATCCATCGCAATATTTTGAGCAAGAACATTTGCTTTGCGACGGTTGTGGAAAACGGCGGTATCGCGTCGGCGGTCGTAAAATCCTGCCTCGGCAACGGGTTCGGGTTCCGGTTTGAAGGGGATTGCGATTGCCTGCTTTCCGAACATTACGGAGAAATCCTGGTCGCTCTGGACGATCCGGATGCATTGCATTGCCCGAAGATTTATGTCGGCGAGACGACAGAAGCCGACTTTGTTTATGACAAAGAGAAAGTTTCGCTTGCGGAGGCAGAAACGGCATTCTGCGGAACGCTTGAAAATGTTTTCCCGAATCATGCGGCGGCGAGCGGTAAGGCAAAGGATGTAGACTTCAAAGCGAGCACACGTTATACGAATATTTCAACGAAGGCGGCAAAACCGCGCGTATTTATCCCTGTTTTCCCCGGCACGAACTGCGAGCTGGATACGGCACGTAAATTCAATTTGGCGGGAGCGGAGAGCGAAATTGTTGTTCTGAAAAACCGCAGTGCAGCAGATATCGAGGAGAGTGTGAAAGCGTTTGCGGATGCGATTGCGCGCGCCAACATGATTGCGTTCCCGGGCGGATTTTCAGGCGGCGATGAGCCGGACGGCAGCGGCAAGTTCATAGCGACGACATTCCGCAACCCGCGTATCGCCGAACAAGTCATGAAACTTCTGAACGAGCGCGATGGGCTTGTTCTCGGTATTTGCAACGGCTTCCAGGCACTGATCAAATTAGGGCTTGTTCCGTACGGTGAGATCTTGCCTTTGAAATCGACAAGTCCTACGCTGACGTATAACAATATATCCAGGCACGTATCCACGCTTGTAGATATTCGCGTCGCTTCGAATAAGTCTCCATGGCTTTCCGCGTGCAAGGTCGGGGATGTGTTTACGGTGCCTGTGTCGCACGGTGAAGGAAGAATTGTGGCTCCGTCCAAGGAATTGGAAAAACTTGCGGCAAACGGACAGATCGCGACGCAGTATTGTGATCTGAGCGGCAAACCTACGATGGAATATCCTTTCAATCCGAACGGTTCTGCTTGGGCGATCGAGGGTATCACTTCGCCTGACGGCAGAGTGTTCGGTAAGATGGGCCATACCGAGCGTAGCGGTGAGAATTTGTATAAGAACTGTTGCGGCAATTTCGACATGAAATTGTTTGAAAGCGGTGTAAAATATTTTAAATAATTCAAAAAACATAACCGCACGGCGAGTAGCGCTGCGCGGTTATGTTTTTGAGGCTGAGGCAAAAAATGGAAATTGTTATAAATATCTATTATACGGGAGAGAATGGCTGTGCGAAAAAATTTGCGCAGGAAATGATGTCGGAAGGAATTGTCAAAGAGATACGAGCTGAATCCGGGAACAGGCAATATGAATACTTTTTCCCGGCGGAGGATGCAGAAACGGTACTTCTGATCGATCGGTGGGAAAGCCAGGAGGCATTGGATAAGCATCATGCATCGGTCTTGATGGAAAAGATCGCTGCGCTTCGCGAGAAATATTCTCTGCATATGAGGGTCGAGCGTTTTGTTGCAGATACGAAAGGTATTCCCGATTCGGATAAAAAATTTATAAAGGTTTGATTGACTGAAGAATATTTGCCATGACGGCGGCAAAAAATTTAAAACCTGGTTGAATTCTGTCAACCAGGTTTCTGTCTTATTCAACCGATGGTCTGTTGACATTGGATGCATTTGAGATTAAAATGATAGTATAAAAAAACGAAACGGAGAACTGTTATGAATACGATTGGACAAAGAATATCATTTTACAGAAAGAAGGAAGGATGGACACAGGAGCAGCTTTCTGAAAAATGCAGTGTAACGCCGCAGGCGATATCGAAGTGGGAAAAAGATATCTGTGCCCCGGACATTGCTTTAATACCGATTTTGGCTGAGGCATTTCATATTACCTGTGATGAATTGTTGGGGGTCGAAAGGCCGGAGGGCGAGGCAGCGGTGCGGGAAAAAGTAGATTTGAGCAAAACGCTGTTAAAAATAAATATTGTATCATCGGACGGCGACAGTGTAAAGATGAATCTGCCGGTTTCGTTGGCGGAGCCGATGTTGAAAAATATCAATTTTGACGGGAGGAATCCTGCAAAAGACATCGATTTCGGACAGATCATAGCGTGTATACAATCGGGAGTGATCGGTAAATTGTTGGAAGTTCGTTCTTCGGAGGGAGATATTGTCGAAATCTGGGTGGAATCATGAAAATCATGTATCGAAAAAACGGGAAAATGAGGAGGCTGTATTTGCCGTTCTGTATTTTTTCGCAAATGATACTGCTTTTCAAGGCAGATCTTCTTGCGTCAATATCGCGGGAAGATCTTAACAAGATCATAGGCGGATTAAGGTCTGCAAGGCGCGTATGGAAACATCTTGACATCATTTCATTGGAAAGTATAAACGGAGAATTTTTTTCGGTCGGCTTCTGAACGGAGCGGGGTTGTTCAAAAATACAGCGGTCAGTGAATGCTGAAATTGCAGTCAAAATTGGCGCGGAATTTTAATACAATTTCGTTGACAAAATCAAAAAAAACGGTTATACTGTATGTGTAAAAAGCAAGACGGCACAAGATATTGTGTATCTGATAAAAGGCTTTTCGCGACTGGTGGATTTTGCAGATAAACTGCGTGGGAGCGAGAAGTGTCGGAAGCCGACCACCTGGGCAGCATAAAATAGGCTGTCCGGGCTTTTTTATTCTCGAAAAGGAGACGAAGGAAATGAGCAAAGAATTCAAAGCAGGCGAATATGAAAACAAGATTGATGTGCGTAGCTTTATTCAGGCAAATTATACGCCGTATGAAGGGGACGACAGCTTTCTTTGCGGGCCGACGAAGCGTACAAAGAAGTTGATGGAGAAAGTCAATGCGCTTTTGAAAGAGGAGAGTGAAAAGGGCGGCGTACTGGATGTGGATACGGAGCGGGTTTCGTCGCTTTTGACGTATCCTGCAGGATATATCGATCGGGAAAATGAAATTATTGTCGGTTTGCAGACGGATGCGCCTTTAAAACGCGGGGTGAATCCGTTCGGCGGGATCCGTATGGCGCGTCAGGCGTGTGAGGCATACGGGTATAAACTTTCGGATATCGTAGAGACAGAATTCAGCTATAAGACCACGCATAATGATGCGGTGTTTCATGTATATACGGATGAAATGAAGGCGGTTCGTCATGCGGGGCTGCTGACGGGACTTCCGGATGCATACGGGCGCGGCAGGATCATAGGTGATTATCGGCGCGTTGCGTTGTATGGTGTCGATAAACTGATTGAAGAAAAAATGAAAGACAAAAAGGCGTACGGTGAGAAGCTGATGGATGAGCAGAATATTCGTACGCTGGAAGAGTTGTATAAACAGATCGATTTTCTCAAGAAGCTGAAAGAGATGGCAAAGATGTACGGGGTAGATATTTCTGCACCGGCGCAGAATGCGAAAGAGGCGATCCAATGGACGTATTTTGCTTATCTTGCGGCGATCAAAGAACAGAACGGCGCGGCAATGAGCCTGGGAAGAGTTTCCACGTTTTTGGATATTTATATGGAACGTGATCTGGAGAACGGGACGCTTACCGAGGAAGCGGCGCAGGAACTGATCGATGATTTTGTGATAAAACTCAGAATCACGCGGCAGCTTCGCACTCCCGAATACAATGATCTGTTCGGCGGGGATCCGACCTGGACAACGGAGAGCGTCGGCGGCATGGGTGAAGACGGAAGAACGCTTGTAACGAAGACGAGTTATCGGATTCTGAATACGTTGTATAATCTTGGAGCTGCACCGGAACCCAATCTTACGATACTTTGGTCGGAAAATCTGCCGGAACCGTTCAAAAAGTTCTGCGCGAAAGTTTCCATCGATACGGATTCGATCCAGTATGAGAACGACGATCTGATGCGTCCGATCTACGGGGATGATTATGGCATTGCGTGCTGTGTATCGGCGATGAAGATCGGTAAACAGATGCAGTTTTTCGGCGCTCGTTGCAATCTTGCGAAACTTTTGCTTCTTGCATTGAATGGCGGCAAAGATGAAAAGAGCGGAAATCAGCTCGCACCCGAAGGAAAGAATTTTGAAGGCGTCCTGGATTATAAGGAAGTGCGCGAAGCTTATCATAAGTACATGGCATGGCTTTGCAGACTGTACGTGAACACGCTGAACGTGATTCACTATATGCACGATAAATATGCGTATGAAAAGATCCAGATGGCTTTGCATGATACGGAAGTGGAACGTTTTCTGGCTTGCGGTGTGGCGGGCCTTTCGGTTGCGGTCGACTCACTGTCGGCGATCAAATATGCAAAGGTAACTCCTGTTTATAACGAGCAAGGCATCATATGTGACTTTAAGATCGAAGGTGAATTTCCGAAGTACGGCAACGATGATGACCGTGTAGACGATATAGCAAAAGATTTGTTGCGTGAATTTTCCGACGAATTGAAGAAAACGCCGGCATATCGCGGAGCAAAGCATACGCTGTCCGTTCTTACGATCACGTCGAACGTAGTTTACGGTAAAAAGACGGGCGCGACGCCGGACGGAAGGGCGGCGGGTGAACCGTTTGCGCCGGGTGCAAATCCGATGCATAATCGTGATTTGAGCGGTGCTTTGGCTTCCTTGAATTCGGTTGCAAAATTGCCTTATGAGTATTGCAGGGACGGGATTTCCAATACGTTTTCGATCGTACCTTCTGCACTGGGTGAAAACAGGGAAGATCGCGCTGAAAATCTGACGGATATGCTGGACGGATATTTTGGTCAGGGTGCGCATCATTTGAATGTAAATGTATTGGATCGGTCAAAATTGGTTGCGGCGATGGAGCATCCCGAGTTGTATCCGAATATCACGATCCGCGTTTCCGGATATGCTGTTAATTTCCATAAGCTGTCCAAGGCGCATCAGTTAGAAGTACTCAAGCGCACGTACCATGAACGCGCCTGAGCAATAAAAGAGCTGAGTTCAGCCGCGCCGCAAACGGCGCGGCTGTTGCTTTGGAAAAAGTTGTAAGTGTAAAGGCAGGTTATCGTAAGTCTGACCGACTTATGACGGAATTGCACGAACAGACAGCAACGAGAACTCATTCAGGCGAAGAACTATCGGGCGCTATTTCTGTACGGATCGCGTCAATAGTATTATTATGGTTGGTGTCATGTGGGGATTTTCAAAAATCGGAGAATTTTGATCGTACGGATTATGTTTTAAAAGAGAATGAGAAAGGGTTGAGATGAGGGAGATTATCAAAAGAGGGGTAAAGAAGAATGGCTGAAACAACAGGATTTATAGATTCCGTTTATTGCGGTTCCGGGGTGGACGGAAAGGGATTGCGGTGCATTGTATTCTTCAGCGGGTGCAATTTGCGTTGCCCGTTTTGCCATAATCCGGAGACATTGTTTAAGCAAGGCAAGCGTGTTGAAACGGATGAAATTATCCATAAGCTGTTGCGGTACAAAGGATATTTTCGCAGGGGAGGAGTTACCCTGTCCGGCGGAGAACCTTTTTTGCAGAGAGAATTTTTTTTGGCGCTGGCGAAAGGACTGCATGAGCACAAAATTCATGTCTGTGTTGAAACGAACGGTCATATTTGCGACAGCGAGCTGATTGCCGCATCGGATTCGATTCTTTGCGATGTTAAAAATCAGGAAACGGATGATTTGTCTGTGTATGATACTTTTTTTGCAGAATGTCTTAAACAGGGGAAAGATCTGCAGATTACCAATGTCCTTGTGCCGGGTAAGAATGATTCGGAAGAGAAAATCACGAATTTGGCACGCTTTGTAAAAAAATACTTCCCCGAGCATAAAGTGAAATTTCTTCCGTTTCGCAAGCTGTGTGAGGAGAAGTACAGGGAATTGAACCAGCTTTTTGCCTATTCGGAAATCAGGGAAGCTGAGAATGAAGATCTGGATAAAGCTGAAAATTTATTCGATATTTCTGCAAATTAAAGCAATTTGCAAAGTATTATGTCTGACATAATATGGCAATTTTTTAAATTTGACTTAAAAAGCCAGAGAGAGAGGGCGTCGTGCAAAATATTTTGCACGACGCCCTCTCTCCGCTTTTTTTGTTATAAAACTTTTCAAATGAAAATAGCTGTAAAATTAACACGGTAAATCAACCGACAAAGATTGCGCTTTGCTCAGATCAGACATTCTTGAAATCGTAAAACATGCTTATGGCATTTTAAGTATAAACAGATGCCGAAGTCTTAATTGCTGAAACGGGGCAACTGTTTAAAAGGGAGAAAATTTAAAAGCTGAAAGAGCGCAGAAAAAATCTTAACCAAGGCTTTTAAGATATTTTAAGGCCTGGGTACCTGCAATCATCCCGTCGTAAACGGCTTTGGCAATTTGTTGCAGGCCTTTTATGCAGTCTCCCGCCGCATATATACCGGGGATATTGGTTGCGCGGTTTTCGTCCGTAACGATTTTATTGTTGGCAGTTTCCATGCCCAGCTTTTTGGAAAGTTCGAAAGCGCCGGCGGAACCGCAGGCAATGAAAACGCCGTCAAAAGTTTCGCGTGTGCCGTCGGCATACACGATCTCATCCAGTTTATCGGCTCCTTGAAAGCTCTGAATTTTTTTTGTGTTGCAGACAGGGTCGGAAAAAGTCGGTTCGGCGCCGTTTGTCAGAATTGTAACGTTGTCGATAATATTTTTGAGAACGTGATATTCGCTCAGGGCATACGCGGCGTTGCCGATCACGGCAACTTTCTTTCCACGGAAAAAGAATCCGTCGCAGATAGCGCAGTAACTGACGCCTTTTCCTTCGAATTTTTCAATGTTTTCGATGGCAGGGATGTTTCTGGAGGTGCCTACCGCAATGATGATGGCGCCGGCGGAACTCGTACTGCCGTCGGCAATTTTGACATCGTATCCGTCGGCTGCAAATTCGATCCCGCACACTTCGCCTTTGACGAAATTCACGCCCAGATTTTTTGCTTGTTTTATGCCTGTTTCGATGAGGTCTTTTGCGGCAATACCGTGTTCGAAGCCGTAGTAATTTTCAATTTTGTCTGCTTTGGCGAGCGCACCGAAATCTTTGGCGATCACCGTAACATCGGCGCCGCCGCGAACGGCATAGAGAGCGGCTGAAATGCCTGCGGGACCTTGCCCCAGGATTACAAGTTTTTTCATGATATTCCTTTTCGTCGGTGCCATAAAAGATGGCACAAGAAATTATAATTTATTGGGTATTTTTAAAAATTTGCTCAATGCTTTAAAATCCGAAAATATTTTAAATGTTGGGCCGCATGAGCAGTATGCTTATTAGAGTGATGTTTTAAAATTTGCTCAACGCGTAAAATCCGAAAATGTTTAAAGTGTTGGACCGACATGAGCAGGATACATTTTATGCAAGATCGTTATTTTGTCGGGACGCGGTGATAGCCTTTTTTGGGTTTTGCGCTTCTTCTTTTGCCTTTATAGACATAGGACAGGGCAATGATGATAATGCCTGCCGCGATGACAGCGATGACGATGTAAGCCCAGGCGGGGATCGGCAGTCCCTTTACTTCTTCCCACATTTCGTTGACAGCTGCCGTTTCTTCGTTGGTGAAGTTTTTCATGATGGCGCTGCGCAAGATCACGTTGTCAGACTCAGATGCGGAAGGGTATTGCGCATAAATTTGCCGGTTGAGGTTTTCTTCGGACACATAGATAATGTAATCGTCGTAATCGCCTGTACCCTGAAAGAAATAATTGAGGTCGTATTTTTGCAAAGCGTTGCCGTCCTCGTCGAAGCCGCGGTTTTCGGAGTCGGCGGATTCGTCATACCAATCGACCATTTCGTCGAACACGGCGTCGCCGCCTACCGCGCTTGTATAGCCGATGTAGTTCATGTTGGCTACTGCATTTTCGGGACGGGAGAGGAAATCAATGAATTTCTCGGCGAGTTCCGTGTTTGCGCCTTTGGGCATGACCCAACCGTCAAACCAGATGTTTGTACATTCTCTGGGGATGGCGTAGTTCAGGTAAACAGGGTTGCCTGTTTCGGAATCTTCCGCCTCATCCATGGCATAAACGGCGTCTCCGCTCCAGGCAAAGTTGATCGTGATTTTCCCTGTGATCATATCCTGTTTGCCGCTGTCGACTTCAAAGCCATAGAGATTGGGTTTAAGTTCGAGGAGCGCATCTTTGACGCGGCTGCGAGTTTCCTCGTCGGTACGGTTCATGATGGTTTCGAGGGCGCTCTTGTACTCGGTGCTGTCCAGATCGCCTGCAGAATATTTGCTGGCAAGATCGGTGAGTTCATCGCGGTATACGTAAGCGACGCCTAAAAAGTAAGAATCGCGCACGCTGTCTTTGATGGTAGATTTTTTTGCGTACTTGCTGTCCCAGATGCCTGCCCAAGAAGAGAGGTCTTCGGCGTCGACGTAAGCGGGATTATAGACAAAGCCCATCGTTCCCCACATATAAGCGGCGGCGTATTGCGTCCAACCGTTTTCTTCAAAGAGTTCTTTGATGAGCGGGGAAGCGTATTTGGAGTAAGTTCCGTTTTGGATGAATTCTTGGCTGAAGGGTTCAACCATATCTTCGTTGATCATTTTCATGATCATATAATCGGAGGGACAGACAAGATCGTAGCCTGCGGCATTGATCTTCAGTTCGTTGTACATATTTTCGTTGGTGCCGAAGGTTGAATATTCGACCGTAACGCCATATTCTTTTTCAAATTCCGCAATGAGATCGGGGACGGAATCGTCCTCGGACTCTTGTTCGTCGCCGGATTTGGAAGTACTGATATAATCTTCCCAGTTGTAAACGCGCAGGACTTGTTTATTGGACTCGGAAGAGCATGCGGCGAGCGAAAGGATCAAAGGTACAGTGATGAAAAGAGCTGCCAATACAGACAAAAAACGTTTCATAGATGATCAGGCTCCTTTTTTAGCAGGTTTTCTTGCGCGGAGATTGATGACGAGCACGATGACGATCATAACCACGAAGATCAGAGCCGAAAGGGCGCGCAGGGCAGGGGTGGAACTGTTAGTTCCGTTTTTGACCGCATTATAGACATAGGTGCTGATCGTGTCGAATGTTTTGGGTTTTGTGAAAGCGGTAACGATGTAATCGTCCAGCGAGAGCGTAATGGAGAGCATGAATCCTGCGAGAATGCCGGAGAAGATCTGCGGTATGACAATTTTAAAGAGTGCCTGTGCGGGGCTGGCACCGAGATCGAGGGCGGCTTCGTAAGTATTGGAGTCCATTTGCTTTAATTTAGGCAGGACGGAGAGAACGACGAACGGGGTACAAAGTACCATATGCCCGATGATGAGGGAAAAATAAGTGCGGTAGAGGGCGACCATGGAAAACAGCAGTGCAAGGGAAATTGCGGTAACAATTTCAGCATTGATCACGGGGATCTGGGAGGCCGCATTGAGAGGTTTTGCAATGCGTTTGCGGCTGTAAAAGATACCGATCGCGCCGGCGGTTCCTAAAACGGTGGAAAGGCCGGCTGCCGCGAGGGCGAGCCAGATCGTATTGAAGAGGATCTGCATGATTTTCTTGTCGCGGAACAGTTGCTTATAGAGTTCAAACGAAAAAGAAAATTCATGGATATTGATGATTTTGGATTTGTCGAACGAGTAAACGACGAGCAGGAGAATAGGTGCATAGACGAACAAAAGGACGATCGCGCAAATGGCGACGGATAAAACTTTTTTTACCATAGGTTTGTTCCGCGGGCCTCCTTTTCGTTGTCTTTGAAACCGCCGGTAGCGAGCATTGTCAGGAAGATGATCAGAAGCAGAATGATGGAGATCATGGAACCCATATGCCAGTTATCGTAGGTAGTGAAGTATTCGTCGATCAGTTTTCCGAGGATGGTGATATTGAAATTACTCAGCGTATCGCTGACGACGTAGTTTGTCATGGACGGCATGAAAACCATGGTGATACCGGAGATGACGCCCGGCATGGAAAGCGGGAAAGTAACTTTTGTAAAGACGGTAAACTTATTTCCGCCTAGATCGGCAGCGGCTTCGAGATAGCTTTTGTCGATTTTTTCCAAGGTGGTATAGAGGGGCAGGATCATAAACGGCAGAAAGTCATAAACCATGCCGATGAGTGTATTGAGGTAATTTTGTGACTCGAGCAGTCCGATGAGATCGAGGAGTTCGCGCAGAGCGGTAATGCGGAGCACGAAATTGATCCACATGGGCAAAATAAAGATCATGAGCAATACATTCTTTTTACGGAAGGAACTGCGTGCGAGAATGTAAGCGACAGGGTAAGCGATCAGAAGGCACAGAGCCGTGGAAATAATAGCGATGGTGATGCTCATGAGCAAGGTAGAAAGTTTTGCGCGGCTCGTGAAGAATCCGATGAAATTTGCAAACGAAAAGGACAAGGAGCCGTTGACTTCCTTTGTAAAGGCGTAAAACAGGATGAGCAGCATGGGGATAATGACAAACAAAGCGAGGAACAGTCCGTAAGGTATACAGAGCTGTTTGCGTGAAAAATGAATGCGTTCCATGTTATTTGATCTCCTGTTTCAGACGAAGATGGATGTTTTCCGGCTTGATCTTGATGCTGACGTAATCGTTTTCGTTCCACAGGTCAGGGATATCGAAAACATAATCCTCTTCATTTTCTTCCGTGCGGACGATATACTGATAGTGATCGCCTTTATAGATGAGTTGGACGATATGTCCGCGAGCGCCGCCTTCATCGGCGTTGTCGCTGATTTCGATGTCTTCGAGTCCGACTTCAACGGTAACGTCGACATCGGTGAGGTCGATCTTTTCTCCGTCTGCGGTGATGAGATAACCTTCTTCATCGAGGTGGGAACCGGGATATAGGGTTGTGACGTCGCAGTCGAATTCTCCGTCGCCGAAAACGACCGTATTTCTTTTGGTAATATAGCCGTCGTATTGATTGACGGTAAATTCTTTTTTCATGATGTGGATATCATCGGGGCCGATGTTCATGCCGATGATATCGCCGATCTTGCGGCTTTGGGTACTTTGAATGACCATTTCGGATCGGCCGACCATGGCGGTGATCTCATAGTGTACGCCTTTGAACACGACGCTGACCACACGGCCGGTGAGCATGCCTTTTTCGGGCTCGGTCATCACGATGTCTTCGGGTCGGACGACCACGTCGACTTTTTCATTTTTTTCGTAATCGTCGACGCATTTGAAATTCTTGTTGCAGAAACGGACAGTGAATTTATCGACCATGGTGCCGTTGAGGATGTTGCTGTCGCCGATGAAGTCGGCAACGAAGGCATTGGCTGGCTCGTTGTAAATGGAAGTAGGGGTACCGATCTGCTGAATGCGGCCGTCTTTCATGACGACGATGGTATCGCTCATGGTCAGGGCTTCTTCCTGGTCGTGCGTAACATAGATGAACGTGATGCCGAGTTTGCGGTGCATTTCTTTGAGTTCGATCTGCATTTCTTTGCGCATTTTAAGGTCCAGGGCGCCGAGCGGTTCGTCGAGCAAGAGAATTTCCGGCTCATTGACAATGGCGCGCGCAATGGCAACGCGTTGCTGCTGACCGCCGGAGAGAGTGGATACGCTTCGCTTTTCAAAGCCTTCCAAGTCGACGACGGCGAGAGCTGCGCGAACTTTTTCATCAATTTCTTTGCGCGTCAGTTTCTGCAATTTTGTGTAGGTCTCACCCTTGTCGTTCATGTAAGTGACGGGAACTTTTTTGAGTTTCAGCCCGAATGCGATGTTGTCGTAAATGTTATAATGAGGGAACAGGGCATAGCGCTGGAATACCGTATTGACGGGGCGCTTGTTCGGGGGCAGATTGGTGATATCTTTCCCGCTGAGCAGGATCTTGCCCGAAGTGGGGATGTCAAAGCCTGCGATCATGCGCAGGGTCGTGGTTTTTCCGCAGCCGGAGGGGCCGAGGAAGGTGATAAATTCGCCTTTACGGACGTAGAAACTGATATCCTGTACGGCTGCGGTTTCGTCGAAGATCTTCGAAACGTTTACGATTTCAATGATTTTTTCTTCTTTTTTCAATTCTGCCATTTTTTTATCCTGTTAGCGTTGGTTCGTCGCGCGTGCGACTTATTTATATCGATAAATACATTATAAACAATTTCATTGAAAATACAAACGATTTACACATAATTTTTTCGGTCGGCGCGTTATTTTTTTCACGATCGCATTCCGCTTGTTTTTCGGGGGCGTTTGCAGCTGCTCAAAACAGGTAAACGGAGAGTTTTACGGTAAAGTGCTGCAAAGGTTTTCGCGCTTTATAAACGGCGGCATGCCGTGAAAGAAAAATTCAAACGTTCGGTTTAAATCGGCGCCGCAACTGCGATGCGGGTATTTTTTGCTGCCCGTCCGCCTGCGGACGGGCAGCAGGTAAACGGCGTTGCAAAAGCAGCCGCCGTAAGAATTTCAGGATGAAAGCCGTCGGGCAAGGGAATATTCGGGCCGCGCCGATGCAAAGCAAAGGACGGACAAGCGGGCGAACCGAAGTCGGGAGGACATAAAAAAAGAACGCAGCGGAAACTGCGTTCTTTGAAAGGTTGAAATTATTCAGCTTTTTCTGTTTTTTTGGCTCTGGTCTTTTTGGGTTTAGCCTCGACGGGAGCTTCCGCAGCGGGAGCAGCGGTTTCAGCTTCCTTTGCTTCTTCCGCTTTGACTTCTTCCTGAACAGCAGCTTTCGGGTTTGCTTTCAGGGCGTTGAGGTTTTTCGCCAATGCAGACTTTTTGTTTGCCGCGTTGTTCTTGTGGAGGATTCCCTTGCTTGCAGCGGAATCGATGACAGAAACGGTTTCGGGCAGCAGCTTTTCAGCAGCTTCCGCGTCGCCTGCGGCCAAAGCTGCATTAAACTTTTTGATGGCGGTCTTCACAGAAGTTTTGATCATTTTGTTCTGGGAATTCTTCTTTTCGGTTACGACCACGCGTTTTTTCGCAGATTTGATGTTAGGCACTTTGCTTCTCCTTTCAATGGTTACTCATTTAATATCTCAGCTATTTTATCATAAAAAAATCGGCTTGTAAACTGTTTTTTGCCGAAATGTGTAATTTATTCTTCCGAAATTTCATATATTTTTCGGAAAAGGAAAAAACAGGGGGCGGAAAGTGTCGGAAGGATATATAGTGTTTTTTGACAGCGGTATCGGCGGGCTGAATGTTTTGGGGGAATTTCAGCGTTTATGTCCGAACGAGAGATGTCTTTACTATGGCGACAATGCGAATGCGCCGTATGGCGGCAGAACGGAAGGGGAGATCTTGCGGCTGACGCTGAAAGCATTTGCCGAAATAACGAAGTATCCGGTTCGGGCGGCGGTGATCGGATGCAATACGGTGACTGCGGAATGTGTGGATGTGCTGCGGCAAAGATTTCCGTTTCCGATCGTGGGGATCGAGCCTGCGGTAAAGCCTGCGGCGGCGGCCGCGCGCGGGGGGACGGTGTTGCTTGCGGCAACGCGCGCGACGTTATCGAGCATACGCGTTCGGAAGCTGATCGAAGCCAATTCCCGCGAAACAAAAATTGTCACGTATTCACCCGACGACCTTGCGCGGGCAGTGGAGCGGGCGGCTCCCGATTTTGACGGGATCGATCTGTCCCGCCATTTGCCCGAAGGTAAATTCGATGCAGTGGTGCTGGGCTGTACGCATTATGTTTTTTTGAAAAAACACATTCAAAATTACTACGGATGCCCCGTTTTTGACGGAATTTCAGGGACGGCTGACCACCTGCGGGGAATATTAAACATATGTTCTGAAAATAACAAAAAAATCGACAAAATACCTCCTTTTTTTCAAGGAACGGATAAAAATAAGAATAAATTAGTCTATAATAAGGTATTTTTTTAATAAACAAACATTTGTTTTTATTTAAACCCCCTGCATTTCGATAAAAAAAAGAGAAAAAATTCTCAAAAAAAACAAATAAGTGGTTGACAGTGGTCAAAAGTGGTGATATAATGAATACATCAACAACGGGGGGAGAGGGAAGGTGTATTCTTTCAACGGAAGGTTCAACAACCGGTTGGACGATAAAAACAGAATACGCATTCCTGCGAAATTCAAAGCGGAGCTGGGCGCGGATTACAAGCTGGCGTTCGGGCCGGGAGAAAGCGTTTATGTGATGCCGCAGAAAGAGTACCAGAAGATTCTGGATTCTTTCGGGGAAGCTTCCTTTTTTGATGAAGAAGCGCAGAACGCGATCGCACTCTTCACCGGGATGGTATACGATGTCAGCGAAGACAATCAGGGGAGGATCGTTCTTCCCGCGGAGCTGAAGGAGTACGCGAAGATCGATAAAGATATCGTGATCACGGGGGCGGCGTCCTATTTAAGGATAGAGCCTGCGGAGCGGTTTGCGAAGAACACGGCGAACATGAATATCAGTTCGGTATTTGCGAAGCTGAACGCGCTGAAAAAGGCAAAAGAATGATAGCGTTTTCGCATAAGCCGGTGATGCTGGAAGAGTGCATGGCGGGGCTTAAACTGAAAGATGGCGGAGTTTATTTTGACGGAACGATCGGCGGCGGCGGGCATTCGTACGAGATTCTTAAAAGGACGGCGCCGGGCGGAAGGCTGATCGCGACGGATCTGGATGATTGTGCGATCGAGGCGGCGACGAAGCGGCTGGCGGAATTTGCCGGGCGGTTCAGGATATACAAAAGTAATTACAAAGATTTTGCGGCGGTTCTGGAAGAGGACGGGACGGACAAGCTGGACGGAGTTTTGCTGGATTTCGGGGTATCGAGTTTTCAGCTGGATGAAGTATCGCGCGGATTCAGTTACATGAAAGACGCGCCGCTGGATATGCGGATGAATCCGCAGGCGGCATTTTCGGCGGAAGACGTGGTCAACACGTATTCGCAGGAGAAGCTGGCGAAGATCATCGACGCATACGGGGAAGAGAAATTTGCAAAGAAGATCGCGGCGAACATAGTTCGGGCGAGAGAGAAAGGCAAGATCACCAGGACGGGAGAACTGAAGCGGATCATAGAGGCAAGCATTCCGGCGAAGTTTCAGCACAACGGCCCGTGCGAGCGAAAGACATTCCAGGCGATCCGCATTGAAGTGAACGATGAGTTAGGCGGGCTGGAAGATGCGGTTCGCGGACTGGCGAGGCGCCTGAAAAAGGGCGGCAGGATCTGTATCCTGACATTTCATTCGTTGGAAGACAGGATCGTAAAAAACGTATTCCGGGACATGGCGACGGATTGTATCTGTGATAAGAGTTTGCCGGTGTGCGTGTGCGGAAAGAAGAAAGAAATTGAGATTATCACCAGAAAACCGCTGACAGCAACGGAAGAGGAATTGGCGGACAACTCCCGATCCAAATGTGCGAAATTGCGAATAGCGGAAAAAGTTTGAGAATATAATGAAGGAGAAGGGCAACATGGCAACGGGCGTTTTGGAAAGGATAAGGACGAATGAACGTACGGACAGTTCGCTGAAAGCATACGGAAAGCTGAGCGGCGGGGCGGAGCCTGCCGAAATGACGGAAGAGCAGAGGGCTCTGAATTTTAATTCGCGCATCTCGGACAATTATAAAAAACTGATCAATCCCGATCTGAAGAAGGCGGAAGAGATCATGGGTGAAGCGCCCGTACAGGAGAACTATGCGGAGCCGGTTTACGATTCTCCCGAATCGTATGCGCGGGCCATGCTGTATCCGGAGCGTGAGCAGGAACAGCAGCAGGCGCCGCAGTTTACGCATCAGCGTGTAACGGAAGACATATTCCGTGCGGATTCGCCGATCAACAATCGTGCGGCGGTCATGGAACCGCAAGCTCCTGCCTATGAAGCGCCTGCTTATGAGCAGCCGGTGGCCGCGTATGCGGAGGAAGCGAGCGAAGATCTGACGCCGACGATGACGACGATCCAGTATCGCAGCGATCTTTACCGCGACGAACAGCGCGTTGTCAAAGAAGAGAAAAAGGGCTACTCGATGACGGCGAAAGGGAAACTGCTGATGTGCGTTTACGCGATCGTCGTGGCAGTGGTTCTGGCGCTGATCATCATCAATACGAGCGTGCTGAACAATCTGGATTCGAGCATAGCGGCGCGGGAAGCGGAATTGAATTCCGTGATGACGCAGTCGCAGGCTCTGAAAGATGAGATCGCGGAACTTACGAGTGATTCGTCGATTATCAGCCGTGCGGAAGAAGAACTCGGCATGGTACGCAACTGACAACTAAAAGATTTACGAACGAAATCGGTCTCGCGGGCGGCCCTTGGTTAGGGCTGCGGGCAGACCGATTTTTTTATGTCTGAAAGGAAGGAAAAGGGAGATCGGAAGGACAAAACATACGGCGGGCGCGGTGTCCGCAACGCTTTTACGAAAGAGG
>ERZ1106930.148-NODE-148-length-25366-cov-557.807119_pt1 | contig 25366 bp, 20 predicted proteins | sample MGYA00403663_ERZ1106930 | MGnify/ENA primary metagenome ERZ1106930 (study PRJEB35170, sample SAMEA104062438) | human gut metagenome | biome: human gut; feature: human-associated habitat; material: faeces | place: Denmark | collected 2012-06-26 ... | reverse complement strand
TTGCGCCAACGTGTACGGAAGGCGGACACACAACTTATACCTGTACCGTATGCGAGTATTCGTATGTTTCCGATTATACCCAAGCGACGGGGCATGATTACGCAGAAAATGCAGTTGAGCCGACTTGCGTGTCTTACGGGTATATCGAGCATACTTGCGCGAACTGTTCAGATAGATATGTAACCGATTATGTTTCGCCTCTCGGTCACGATTTTACAGAGGAGCAAAAGGAAGCTGCGGAAGGGCAGATTGGTTATACGCTTCATATCTGCGCACGGTGCGATTACAGTTATGTTTCCGATTTCGTAACGAGCGGGGATAACGGCTATGCGGACACGCCCGAAAAACCTGACGACGGTAACGAAACGACGGATGTGCCGGATGGAGACGGAGAACCTCTAAATCCCGATGACGGGGAAAGTGAAGCACCCGATCAGTCCGAAACGCCTGACGAAGGCGGCGATAAAGAACCAAGCGAACCCGATACGCCCGATGAGGACGACGAACAGGTACATGCGCATTATTTCACGGCAGAAGTGACACTCGATGAAGAAAATATGACCTTTACAGTCGATTATTTCTGCGAGTGCGGCGAGATTTCGGACGAAGTTTTGCAAGTCATTGCGCTTGACGAGGACGGGAACGAGCACGTTTTAACGGCAACAGACGGGAATATTTACGATTATTCGGCGTTTTCGGGGTATTACGAAATAGCGGTCACAGACTCGCTCGGCGAGCCGCTGTACTATTTTGAACTCAGAGCGGAGGGCTTGGAACAGCCAGATGAACCAGACACGCCTGCTGAACCCGATGAGGGTGAAGGAGGAGGCGAAGAATCCCCTGATGAAGATCCGGGCAAAGGAGAGCAGGGCGAAGAAAAGCCCGTGGGCAATACGGAACCTGAAAACAATTCGTCGCTCGGCGTCATCCTCATCGTTGTACTTATCGTGCTGGCTGCCGGCGGCGTAGCCGTGTTTATTGTTATCAAGAAGAAAAACAAGAAGGACAAAAATTAAAAAAGAGGTAAAAAGCGGAAATGAATTTATTGGCAGCGGGAACGCTCAATGAAAATTTGGGCAATATCGTAACAAAACTGAACGAACTCATGGATTCGTTCTGGCTGTACATCGTGCTTGCGCTTGCGGCGGTAGTCGTTGTGTGGGGCGCGTATGTGGGTATCCGTATTGCGGTGGCGCACAGGAACGAAGAAAAGATCAACGCGCGCGGCATGGTCAAAAGCCTTATCATCGGCATCATCATTATTTTCGTGGTCGCCGTCGGCGCGCCGCTTCTCATCAACGGACTAAACGCCTGGGTCGGCACAGACGCCGGTGCGGAAGGCGCGGCCATTGCAGCAGAAATGCTTAAAGCGTGACAGTGGGGAGGAGCAAATAATGAGAAATGTTTTATTGGCGGCAAGCCTGAACGAAAACTTGCAGGAGATCATCAATAAACTCAGCGAACTTATGGACTCGTTCTGGATATACATCGTCATGGCGCTCGCCGCGGTGGTGGTAATCTGGGGCGCATACGTCGGCATCCGTATCGCCGTTGCGCACAGGAACGAGGAAAAGATCAATGCAAGGGATATGGTGAAAAACCTCATCATCGGAATTGTGATCATTTTTGTAGTGGCGATGGGTGCGCCGCTTCTTATCAACGGATTGTCCGCGTGGGTCGGATAAGTCAAAATAAAACTCACGAAAGTACAGGCGGCGGAATGTTTCTGCCGCCTTATGCTTTCGGGGGAGGGAAACAATGCTTATATTTTTGCAGGAACTTGTCTTGCAATTATTTTTATGGCTGTTGCAGCTCATTGACGGCATCATGGAAATCTTCTCCGCGATCTCCGGCGTGGCAACAGTCACATACTACGGCGAACAGGTGAACCTCATCGAACTGCTCGTCGGCGATTCGACGGTCGGAGCGATATTTTGGTGTATTTTCATTCTTGCGGTCGGGCTTTCGTGTATTTTTGCGATAGTCGGGCTTGTCAAGAACATGGTGGCGAACAATCGCACGGTATCGGGCGTAGTGGGGAAATTCTTTCTTTCCTTACTCGGTACAATGGCTATGCTCGTCGTTGTGGTGCTCGGTATTCTGATTGCAAATTCTGTATTGCAGCTCATCGCGAATATCTTTCAGATCTCGAACACAACAAAATTATCGACGGCGTTGTTTGACGCCTGCGCGGGGGATTGGATCAACGGCTATTCCAAAGCGGAGTTTGATGTGTCGTCCCTGACGGTGCGCGACATTTTCGGCGATTACAACGCAGCGCTTTTTGGGATATGGCCCACAAGCTGGAAGTGCAACGGGATGGTCGATCCGAATAAGTTTCTGTACTTTCCGTCGCTCGTTGCGTCGATTGCGCTTGGTATTGCCATGATCGTGGCAATCGTCAATCTCGCAAAGAGAATTTTCGAGATCGTGTTTTTGTATCTTGTTATGCCCGTTTCCATGTCAACGCTTGCGGCGGACGACGGAGCACGGTTCAAAATATGGCGAGAAACATTCATCACAAAAGTCGTACTTGCTTACGGCGCGGTGTTCTCCGTCAATGTGTTTGTGCTGATATTGCCGTTGCTGTCGCAGATGAGTATTGACGGTGTCGGTGGGTTCGGTAATTCGCTGTTTCTTATCTTTATGATCATCGGCGGTGCAATGGTCATCCCTGCTGGCATGACGTTGTTTGCAAGGCTGTTCGGTCAGACAGACGATTGGCACGGCGGCGGTTCGTTCCTCAGAAGCGCATACTACGGCTCGCGCTTTGCCGGGCTTGCAACGCTCGGACTTGCCGGCTGGGTGTTGAAGAAGGGCGTCGGCGCGGGCAAAGGCATTGCCAAAAAGATCGGCTCGAAGAAATCTGATAATGGCGAATCGGGTGGCGGCGGAAGTGCGGACGGCGAGGACAGATATACGGAATCGCCCGCACCGTCGGACGGAAGCGAAGGCGCGGAATCGGGCAATGCGGCGTCGGCGGAAGAAAATACGGATACGGGAGGAAGTGAATGAGGATCATTCCGAAAAAAATCAAGGTTAAGAATACGGTATGGAAGTGCTATTCCATGCCGGACATCATCGTGGCACTTGTCATGTTTGCGATCATTTTTGCTTCGGTCACGACTGGGAATTGGGCGATTGCGGTGATACTCGGCATTGTAAGCGTGGTGATGTTTATGCCCACGCAGGACGGTATCTTCTACGCTTGTATCTTGGAGAATATAAAATTTTTATTCTCTAAAAAGAAATATACAGCTGCCGCAAAATCGGCAAAGGAGAGTGTGGATGCGCTCATTCCGCTTAAAAGCATCAGGGATAACGGGCTTATTGAATACGCGGGCGGCTCCTTCGGCAGGGTCATCAAGATTGGACAAAAAAACTTCGGTATTGAGGATGCCGTTCAACAGAACATAGACATCAATTATTTTGCTAACGCCTTGAAGCTTATCGACGGCAATCAGAGCGCGGACATCGTAAAAATCGACCGCCCCGTAAATCTGGATGCTTTCGCCGGCGAACTTTTCGGGCGGTTGAACGATGTCCGCGAGAGCATAGATTCGGACGGGGTGAAGTCGATCAAAGACGGCATTCTGCGTGAGCGTATCGACGCTATCGACCGCTTGAACAATATCCGGAAACAGTACATATCCGATTATTATATCGTGCTGTATGGCAGAAACGAATTGGATCTGGAAAACGCGGCAGTCAACGTATCGTCGGAGGTCAATAAGTGCGGGTTGAGTACCAAGTTGCTCGGCAAGCGCGAAACAGCTGTGTTTATTAAATACAGTCATTCCCGCTGTTTCGATGAGAGGGAAGCAAGCGGTCTTTCGGATGAGGAACTGCTTGAATGGGTAAAACCGAAAGAAATTACGTTTAAGGCGAACAAGTACATGATCGACGGTGTGGAAGCGTCTATCCTTGCGGTGGCAGACTATCCTTTGCGCGTGAAAAACGCTTGGGGCGCAGAGCTGTTCAATATTCCCAACACGAAGGTCGTCATGCACGTCAAACCTGTGGAAAAGTATAAAGCGATACGCAGAATAGACAAGTGCATTTCGGATATGGAAACAAAACAGATCATGTCTGAAAAGGCGAGCGAAGCCAACAGCGCCGAAATACATAAAGAAACGATGGACGCGCTTTTGGACAGTTTGCAGGCGGAGAACGAAAGCCTGTTTGATGTCACTCTTACGGTAACGGCGTATAACTACCTGAACAACGCCAACTATAAAAAGAATACAAAGCGAGCCATGCTCACGGGCAATTTTAAGGCAAGCGCTCTGTACGGATTGCAGATCGAAGCGTTCAAATCGGCGGTCATCGCCCCGCAGAGCTGCCTGAAAAACTACGAGCGCGGTATCAACAGTTCGTCGCTTGCAGCGGCGTTTCCGTTTGTGCGTATCTTCGTCATGGATAAGGGCGGTATCATGCTCGGCGAAAACAAGACGAACCGATACCCGTTCATTTTTGATTTATGGAAAAGGGGGAACTTGTATCAGAACTCCAATGCCATGATCATCGGCAAGTCGGGTTCGGGCAAATCGTTCTTTTTGAAAAGCATTATTCTGAACGAATGGGCTAACAATACACGGGTGATCGTATGCGATCCCGAAGCGGAATACCTGACGCTTACAAGAAATCTGAAAGGAAATATCATCGACGTGGGTAACGCAAAGGAGGGGCGTATCAACCCATTCCATATTTATAAGATACTCACGGAAGAAGGCACGCCTGCCGACCCCGTTGTCACGTTCAATACGCATCTGAAAATGTTGGAGAGCTTTTTCAGGATCGTGCTTGTCGGTGCGTCGCAGGATGTGATCGAACTTATCAATAATCTTGTGGTTGAAACGTATGAGAGGAAGGGAATTACGGAAACGACGGATTGTTCTGATTTCAAAGCGGAGGACTTTCCGCTGTTTTCAGACTTGCTCGAAACGCTGCAATCAAAAGATAAGGAAAGTATGGACAGCCTTACTTTGCGCGATATGCGCACGGCGGAACTGTACCTCACTAAATTTGTGAACGGGCGGTATTCGGATATCTGGAACGCGCCGTCCACACTGAAAACGGATGCGAGCATCATAGACTTTAATTTTCAGAGCCTGTTTGCAAACAAGAACAACGTCGTGGCGAACGCTCAGATGCTCTTGGTGTTCCGGTTTATCGAGCAGGAAGTCATCAACGCAAGAGAGCTGAACAGATACGGAAAAAATCTGCACACAATGATCGTCTGCGATGAGGCGCATTTGTTTATCGACGCGAAGTTCCCGATTGCTTTGGACTTCTTCTACCAGATGAGCAAACGAATCCGAAAGTACAACGGCAGCTTTATCCCTGCGACGCAGAATATCGCTGACTGGAACGCAAACGATGAATTGCGAAGCAAGACGAGTGCGATCATTAAGAACAGTCAATATCTGTTCATCTTCAAGCTCGCCGCGCCGGATATGAAAGATGTATTGGATGTTTATAAAGCGGGCGACAGTTTCAACGAGGAGGAACAGCGCATGATCATTTCGGCTGTAACGGGGCAGGCATTTTTTGTGGGAAGTTCGGAGCTGCGGGCGTGTATCCGTATCAGGTCGGGGGAATACACGAGGGAATTGTTTGAAGATAAAACGAATACGGAGGGAAAATGACGGCAAGAAAAAACAAAGTATTGCTCCTGCTACTTGCGGCGGTATGCCTTTGCTGTCTGCTTTGCGGCATTTCCTTTTTCAGGGGAAATACGACAGCGTATGCTTATAGCAGCAGCGTAAGGTATAAGCTGGATGTTGCGGCGACGGGAGCGGAAGGAATTTATCTGTATGTCAACGGTGCAAGCGGTTCCGGGACGATAACGGACGGGGCGGCGCTGAATTATGCGCCCGACCGCGTCGATGTCGTTCTGAACAAGCGCACAAAACTGGGACGTTTCTATTATACGAAGTATGTAAAGGACTTTGAACTTTCGGGTCCGACGTCTTATTCAAAATCGGATAGAACATCAAATTCCAGTCGAAGTTCAACCAAGACGGTTACATATACGCTCCCTTCTTTGTCGGACGGGAAGTACACGCTGAAAATGACGACGGGGTCAGACTATTCAGGTGTTATCGGCGATGCAAGCAGTAAAATTACTTTTACATTCTATGTGGACAGGAATGCGCCGACGATCAGCGGAGCTTCGACGAGCACGACGGGGAAGTATGCTGCGTCAAGTTTTACCGTTCGTGCAAGCGACTCCGTCAGCGGCGTGGAAAGCCTGTATGTGAAAGCGCCGAACAGCAGCTATTATTCATCGGTGGGTTCATCATCCAAAACGATTTCGTCTGGAAGCGCCAACGGACTGTATTCTTTCTACGCCTATGATAAGGCGCAGAATAAATCAAAGACCTATTATGTGTACTTCGATTCGACAAAACCCGTCGGGACATTAAAGACAAGTGTCGGCACGGTATCGTCCGGGTCATATACGAGTCAGTCGTTTTCCTATACGGCTTCGGACAGCGGGAGCGGTATCAAGACATTACAATATAAAACGCCGGGTTCAAGCACATGGAAAACATATACGTCTGGAACAACGATCTCTTCAACTTCGACCAACGGATGGTACTATTTCCGAGTACAGGACAAAAGCGGCTTATATTCGGACGAAAGTAAGATTTGTCTTGATACAGGCAAGCCAACAGGTACATTGTACGGCGGGACAAAGATCGCAGCAAGCGGCAGCACGGTGACGAGTGAGTATGTGAAGTTTACAGCCACAGACGACTTGTCCGGTATATCGAAAGTGTATGTGAAGAAGCCGGGTGCGGTGGGCTATGCTGTTATATCCAACAGCAGTCATTTTACGGCGAACGGTACTTATTCATTTTACTGTACGGACGTGGCAGGCAACCGTTCCGCGGATTATACGATTACGCTTGATAATACATCTCCCGAACTTATTTGTGAAGGCGCGGAATTCGGCTCGATTGCCGAACAGAGTTTCACCGTAACGGCGAGAGATGCAGGAGGAAAGGCAACGCTGTATTATCGCTACGAATTCGGTGAATGGCAGACGAGCGGCGACAGTTGTACGATTTCAGATAAACAGCAAGACGGACGATATTATTTTTACGCCGTGGACGAGCAAAATAATAAATCTGCGGAATTGTGGGTGCTGTTCAATGCCGCCGAGCTCGCGGGAAGATTTGTACAGTCGGACGTCGATAACAGCGTGTATTTTACATGGGACAGCGATTATTGGACAGCTACGCTGGACGGAGAGGCGTATCACAAAGGGACATGGATCCGCGATGAGGGCGACCATACAATTGTATTGTCTAACGGTGTAGGCAAGAGTGCGACGTATAACTTCACCATCGACCACGATTACGTCGTAAGCAAGACTGTATCACCGACGTGTACGGAACAGGGTTACACAATCTATGTGTGCAGCAGTTGCGGTGAGACAAAACGAGAAGATTTTGTTGCCGGGACAGGACATAAGTATGAAGTGAGCGAAGTCGTCGACCCGACGTGTACCGAACAAGGCTATACGTTATACAAGTGCAGTGCGTGCGGTGCAACGAAACGGGATGATTTCACGCAGGCAAGCGGGCATAACTATATCAAAACGGAAGAACCGCCCACTTGTACGGAGAGCGGCAAGACAGTCTATACTTGTTCCGCGTGCGGATTTATGTATATGGAAGAAGGGGATTTGCCGTCGGGACACGTCTATGTCAGCGAAATCGTAAAGAACGCGACGTGCACACAGGATGGCGAACGTCACCACAGATGTGAAAAATGCGGTGAAGAGTATTCGAGCGTCATTCCTAAAACCGGGCATAACTATATGATCACGGATGAAGAACGGGAGGACGGGAGCACAAAGCGTACCTATACTTGTACGATCTGCGGCAATACCTATGTTCAGGACTTGGGCAATCAGACCGAAAAGGTAACAAACTACGTAGAATATCTGTTCGCACAGTACAGTCCTTACATGATATGGGTGTTTCTCGCCACGGCTGGCGTGTGGAGCATCGTTATGGGTGTGATGTTTGCGATAGCTCATAAAAATGAGGACAAGGAGAAGGTAAAGAAGATGATCGTGAATTATGTTATCGGACTTATCGTCATTTTCTGTATCCTCGTAGCCGCGCCATACCTTGTAAGAGGAATCGCCGCTCTCGTGACATAAATTTTGCAAAAATTTCCGAAAATTACGAAGATCTCCTTGACAATATCGTGATAGCACGATATAATATAGACGAATAAGACACAAGGAGGGTACAGGTTATGGCAACAAAGCAGGTTTACGGGAAGTACGGAACGCTTGCAAAGATGTATCTCGAAGAACACGAGCCGGCAAGGGCTTGGGCGCTCGGTAAAAATTTGCCCGAATATCTGCACGGCATCGACCGTCAGGCGGATGAATTGTTTGATACGATGTATGAAAAGCTGTCAAAGTCGGATGAATTCAAGAGGACAGGGGATTATCTCACCGATGTGCGCAGACAAAACGAATTGCGGCAGAGGATAGAGGAAGAGATCCTGTCCGAACTTGTGTATGTATGAGGAGGTATAACGATGAGCAAGGTTTTACGCGGTATGGGAACGGTTTTGAAGTGGGGTTTTGTGGCTGCGCTGTTTGTCGGAAATATTATCGCTGATCTTATAGGCATACTCGTCTGTGCGATCACGTCGGAGGGATAAAATGCCAAAGAAAGCGGATACGCCGCAGCGGAAAGCGCGGAGAAACTATGAAGTACGCAATAAGGACGCAAGGGAGCAGGCGACAATGCAATTCAATACGCGCCTGCCGCGCGAGGAATGCGATGAAATTTGTGCTTTCCTCAAAAAGCACGGAATCAGTAAAGTTGATCTCATTCGGGAAGGGTACAGAGCAATGAAAACATACTATTGTCCGAAGGACAGCAAAGAGATAAAAGAATAACAGCGCGGAGCGCAAGGACTACGGCCCTTGCGCTCTTGCTTTTCTGACAAACTCAACTGAATATCATGCCGACCGGCATAAGGAAGAAAACGAACATCGGGAAGATGGAACGTATCGGTCTTATGCCGCCGCGCTCTGTCTTTTCTTAATTTGGAGGGAGAATGATAAGCGCGGAAGAGCGAATGCAAAACGAATTAAAGTATATGTTAGCTTACTCTCTGATACGGAGCTTGTACGAGAAAGGTAAACTCAACAAGAAACAATGTCAGAGATTGAACACAAAAAATGCTGAAACATTGGATTGCGAAGAAATCCCGTTTCAATAAAAGGAGATAAGTTATGGCTGCACAAGTCAAAGAAGTAAAAATCATTAAACCGACAACCGGGGAGAAAGAAGAATTACTAAGGGTAGGAGCATATTGCCGCGTCAGTACGGACTCCGCAGATCAGCTAAATTCCTTCTTTGCACAGGTGCAACATTATAACGATTATATCCGAGAAAACGACACGATGCGCCTTGTCGAGATTTATGCAGACGAAGGGATTACGGGAACATCGGTCGATAAGCGCGATGAGTTCAAACGCATGATGCGTGATGCAAAGAACAGAAAACTTGACCGCATCCTTGTAAAAAGCGTAACGAGATTTGCCAGAAATGCCCTTGAATGTATTGAGGCTGTGCGTGAACTGAAATCATGCGGTGTTACTGTCTATTTTGAAAATGACAACATTGATACTGCGTGTATGAACTCGGAAATGATTTTGTACATCAAGAGTGCGTTTGCGCAGGGTGAAGCCATGAGTGCATCAAAACGTATGCAGACGTCTGCCCGCATGAAAATGGCAGATGGAACTTTTGTGACTTCAAATGCGCCGTTTGGGTACAGACTTATTAACAATAAACTCGTGATTGAACCGCGCGAGGCTGAGATTGTCCGCGAAATATATGCGATGTACTTATCGGGAAAAGGCGCTACGGTTATCTTAAAGTCTCTGCAATCGACAAGGGCGCCGCAATGGACATGGTCAGAGAACGGAATTAACTATATTCTCACGAATGAAAGATATATTGGCGACAGCCTTTGGCAGAAAAAATTCACACCGAATATATTGCCGTTAAAACAACAAAGAAATAAGGGGGAACTACCGAAGTATTATTGCGAAAACACTCATGAAGCAATTATTCGAAAAGAGGATTTTGCGGCTGTTCGCGAACTGATGAAAAATCGATCCGGTTGTTATAAACCGCCGACGGGAGAAAAGGAGTTCTTTTCCGGGAAGATATATTGCAAAAAATGCGGTTGGGTTTACAAGCGCAAGCGCAAAAAAGACGGGCTGTATTGGACATGTTCGCGCAAAGGCAAGGATATTAAAGATTGCCATGCACCGGAAATTGCCGATATTGAAATACGTCGGGCGTTTGTTAAATTGTTCAATATCATTAAACGGCATGAGCGCGTTTTAATAGTAGAAGCAATCACACAGTTGCAGGCACTCAAAACAAAAATAAACAGCGGAAACAACGCAATCATAGAGATTGACAAAGAACTTATGACACTATCGCAAAAGAATATGACTTACGGGGAATTGTTTACGCAGGGCGTAATAGATCAGACATTGTTCGTACAACAGACGGATGTTCTGAATCAAAAGATATACGACTTACGCTTGCGGCGAACAAAACTCATTAATGAGGACGAAGAAGAAAAGTGTATAGAGCATATGCGTGAGTTGCGAAAGACTATCGATACGACAGATTTTCTGACAGCAATGGATGAAAAACTTTTTGATGCGATTGTCGATAAAGTATTGATAGAGCAGGACGGTACAATGACGTTTCGTCTGAAATGTGAGCTGGAATTTTCCGTCGAGAGGTGGTAAGGACATGAAATTAAGAATGGTTCCCTATGGGTACAAAATGAATAACGGCAAAATAATTCTGGACAAAAAAGAAGCTCTTGTCGTGCGCAACATATTCGATTTATATATCGAAGGCAAGGGATTAAAAGCTATTGCCGACTCTCTGACAGCGGAAAATGTGCCCATATTTGAGGGGAATACGATTTGGAACAAAAATAGAGTAAAGCGTATTTTGGAAGATGAGCGTTATATAGGTACTAACAGTTATCCGCCAATATTGTCCGACGATTTGTTCGTCCGTGCAAAAAAGGTAAGCGAAGAAAAAGGCTTTACTGTGGAACCTTGTTCGCCGCTGATAGGCTTTTTGAAGCGACGTGTTATTTGCGAACAATGCGGGGCGCTTTGTCGCAGGCTGCAACAAGAGCGTTTTCGAGGGCGTTGGAATTGCATCGGCGGTTGTACTTGTGAAAAAAGCATTACAGATTATAAACTGCTTAAACAAATCGAAAAAATACTGTACTTCGTATATCGGCATAAAGAATTATTACTTGTCGAGAAAGAGAAAGTGTTGTTTGAAAAAACGCCGCAAATTATACGGTACGCAAACGAAATCGGAAGAATGATCGATGCTCCGCAACCGAGTTTCAGCGCAACAAAAAATATGATTTTAGAAAGTGTTGCCGTGAAATTCAGAAGTTGCAAGGAATACAGGTTTCCAGTTTATACCGACCATGTTGTAAAAGCGTTTGAAAACGTAGATGAAAACGATTTGATGACAGTATCTTTTATAAGCGACGTGGTTGATGCAATTCTTGTGAATAAGGAGGGTGAGGCGATAATCCGATTTGTCAATGATACAGAAGTGGGGATCGCAGAGGTGAAATTATGTATGAACAGGCACAAGCAAAGAAAATCGTAACAAAAATCGAGGCAAATCCTCTCTTACAAAAGAAATGTGCCGAGGATGGTGTTTTACGAGTAGCTGCATACTGCCGTGTTTCCACGGATAGTGAAGATCAGCTCGAAAGTTATAACGCGCAAGTTTCGCATTATACGGAAGCTATTATGAAAAATCCCAAATGGCGCTTTGTGAAGATTTACGCTGACGAAGGTATTACGGGAACAATCGCCAAGAAGCGAGATGAGTTTCTGAAAATGATACGAGACTGCGAGAAAGGTAAAATCGACCTAATTCTGACGAAATCTTTTTCACGTTTTGCCCGTAACACCGTGGACAGTTTGCGGTATGTCCGCAAGTTAAAGGCACTCGGTATCGGTGTATTCTTTGAGGAACAAAACCTTAATTCACTGACGACGGACAGCGAAATGTTTGTCGGCTTGTATAGCGTTATGGCACAGGCAGAGAGTGAAAACATCAGTGCGAATGTGCGGTGGGGATTGCAACAGCGTATGCGTTCCGGAACATTTGCTTTTCATTATAATATATTCGGTTATAGGAAAGGCGAAAACGGCGAGCCGGAAGTTGTTCCCGAAGAAGCGGAAATCGTCCTGAAAATATACAACCTGTATTTGAACGGGTACAGTATCAAACAAATCAAAGAGTATCTGGAAGAGAATAAAATTCCGACGAAAAAGGGCAATCCTGTGTGGGGTTATGCCGTTGTATCCAATATCTTAACAAACGAACGCTACTGCGGCGATATGCTTTTGCAAAAGACATTTACCGAAAATTGTATTACAAAAAAGGTAAAAAAGAATCGCGGAGAAAAGGCAAAATATTTTATCGCCAATAACCACGCGCCGATAGTCAGTCAGGAAATGTTCAAAAGTGTACAGCGAGAAATGGCGCGCCGCAGGGGAAAGAGGCAAACGTCGGATAAGGCAACCACCGCACTTGGAAAGTACAGCGGTAAATTTGCGCTTTCAGAACTTCTTGTTTGTGGAGAATGCGGAAGTCCATACAAGAGAGTAACATGGGTAAAGAACGGCGTGAGCCGAAAGGTATGGCGGTGTTTGAGTAGAGTAGAGCACGGGAATAAGTTTTGTCCGGAATCGCCGGCTTTGGATGAGAGCAAATTACACGCGGCAATATGTCGCGGATTGACAAAGATGCTCGAAAATAAGGAAGAAGTCATTGATATGATTATCTCGAATCTTGCCTGCGTGATAACCGACGATGACGACCTTTTGGATATAAACTCAATAAATAATCAACTTAAATACTTCAACGATCAAATCAATGACAACGTTCAGCACATGATTACAACGGAAGGGGATAAGGGGAAATACGTTGAGTTGATTCGACAGCTAAACGACAAGATTGCCGTTCTCAACAAACAGCTTGAGATAAAGAGAGAAAAGATAGCAGCAAATCCGAGTTTAAAAGCTGAGTTGGAAGATATTAAAGAAACCTTATCAAACACAGAAGTCTGTTTCAGTCAATACGATGATGTAATGATTCGACGGCTTGTCGGTTTGATAAGAGTAATGAAAGATAGGTCAATCGTCATATTTCTAAAAGGCGGGTTAAGCATAACAGAGGTAGTGGAATAATGAAAAGCGAGTCGATAATATCGGCTCGTTTTTTATATTTATAAGGGATGAGATACATTGTACGATCAATTTGTCGTCAATGCATCTATTAACAACACAATATTATAATTTTTTGCAAGTGGTTTTTATAATCATTACTCATTAAACAACGACTTGAAAAAATTACCAGATTATGGTATAATAATAAAAAATAACTTATAAGCTTGTATGCGTGTTTGGTCATCGTCAGCAGGTGGGAATTTCGATATAATAAAGATTTATAAAGCGATGAAAAGCATTTGGAGATATTATGTTTATATCAGAATATTTAAAACCTAAAAAATCACTTGCTAAATTGGGAATTTTTGATGCACTGCTTGATAAAGATAGTAATTTTTTTATTAATATCATTCGTTTAAAAATGTCTACTGTCCCAGAATTTATCGAAGCATATAATCATTTGAATTCTTTTTTTAGCGATATTGCAATGCTTCTTAATGTCGCTGATACGTCAGAAATGTCGGATAAAATGTATCGGAGCGCAAGAAGTAAATTTGTTTTTCACGAAGTAAATGGTATTAATCTTGGATTTTCAGAATCATCAAATGGAGCGGGTTGGGGCAAAAAACTTTCAGATAAAGTTTTGGCCGATGCTTATCAAATAATAAAAAAGGGAGTTAAACAGCCGGAGATTTTTCATCTTGTAAGTTTATTTGAGGAAAATGTGGCGGGGGATCGACTAAGCGATATGATTGCTACAATTATTGAATCAGATATAAAAAATTATACGAGACGAATGATGCGTGAACTCGGTATTAGTCCGAAAAAAAGAAAAACGCTACAGTTTTCGGAAGACGGATTTGTAGTTAATCCGTATAAGAAATGCCCTATTCTTATGTTGCCAGAAGAAATACTTCATGAATTACCCATAGCATTAGATTGGGATGATATAAGTAGGGTGGCATCGGAGAATGATTTAATTAGAAGGGAAATAAGCACGGAGATAGGTGCAGAATGGAAAAAATGGGCATCAAAAGAACAAAAAGATTATTTACTTAAACATATATTTATGCAACCAGAGGTATGTCAAAGAGTTATTGATGGATATAAAAATGAGAATTTGGATGCCCTGGATTTAAAAACTGACCCCGAGTATTGTGCTGCTGTCCTTTTAAAAATTATTAAGGAAGTAAAACCATTTTTAAAAACGAAAAAACAACCTAACAGTTACGATGCTTCTATGGATGTAATTAATATTTTTAAAGATTGGACAGAAAACAATAAAGGTTGGGCAGAAATTCATAATGCACCATCTAAAAATAGAGAAAAATCCATACAGCGTGCAATTCATTTAGCAGCAAAACATTATTTGCAAATAAATAATTTGGACGTTTCTTTTGAATGTGATGCTGGGAGTGGCGCTTTGGATGTAAAAATCAGCCGGGGTACGGATAAAACAATTACTGAAGTAAAATTATCATCAAACGGTCAATATCTCCATGGGTACGAAACTCAGATTAAATTATATGGAAAAGCAGAAAATACTGAAAAAATGATATATGTGTTTATTGATATTGGCAACCCGGGTAGAAGAAAGTCATTAATAGAACGGCACGAGTTGGATGTGAGAAATGGTGTTAAATGTCCTGAAATAGTTATAATAGATGCGAGATCAAGATCTGCCGCAAGTACATTTGATATGGAGGATTTCAATTTCGATATGGCTATTGGGGACATTGATAAAATTGATTTTGAAATAAAATAGAAGTATTCAATAGTTGAAAAAGTAAAAGTACTTGACTTTTAAGGATATTTTTTATATAATATACAATTCTAACAATGAGGAAAAAGGAAAAAATGGCAAAAAAACAAAAAATATATGCAGTCAAAAAAGGAAATCAAACAGGTATATTTTATACATGGGAAGAATGTCAAGCTGCAACCAAAGGTTTTTCTTCTCCTGATTTTAAATCTTTTGCAACAGAGGAAGAAGCTAAAGCTTATCTTGATGATGTAGATATTATTTATGAAAAGCAAATAGCTCCATTACTTTCACAAGGAAAAGTTGTGGCTTTTGTTGACGGCAGTTTTAACGAAGAAAAGTCAACTTATGGCTTTGGCGTTCATATAATAACACCTACGCTATCTGCTCCTATTGAGTTAAGTGGTAAAGGAACAAATGTAGAATATGTTAACTTGAGAAATATTACTGGTGAAGTTTTAGGTGCTATTAATGCTATCGACTGGGCGTGGAAAAATGACTTTGAAACAATTGTAATTTTTCATGACTATGAGGGAATAAGTAAGTGGGCTACTGGTGAATGGAATGCTAATCAACCTATCTCTAGATTTTATAAAAGCTTTATCAATGATAAAAAAGAAATATTAAATATTGAATTTGTTAAAGTTGCTGGACATTCCAATAATAAATATAATGATCGAGTTGATGCGTTAGCAAAAGCATCAGTTAATGACAATAAAATTTTAAAAGATACTAACGGAAACAATGGTTACATTATAAACAACATTTCAAAAGACAATATATTTTGCATTATTGAAGAACTAAAAAATGAATGTCCTGAGTTAAATTATACGGTTACCACAACCTCAAATAAATGCACATATATTGTTACACTAAAAAATGATAGAGTAAATCTTTCTGTATTTAACAATATAAAATTATTAGTACAAGGAAAGAAGTCAAATCTGTTTCAGCTCATAACTACTAGTATAATTGAAAGATTAGATTGTACGGATTTTATTAAGATTTTAAGAGACGCTTATGGTAAGACAATAAATAAAGACGAGCTAAAGTCGTCTCTAATAAAGTATTGTCCTAAATTAAAAAATATTGTCTTGCCTCAAAATATTGGAAAATTACTTAATCAAGCTGTTGTAGATTTGGAAGCAAAGGGTTATAATGATATTGAGTTTTCAAAATACACTTTAGCCGCGTTAAGAGCATTAGAGGGTGTAATTAAATTTAATTTGAGCAAATATAACATACCAATTCCACAAAATGGTTTCAATATGTTTGCTAAGAGCTCGGGGGTTTACGTTTTACAGCAAGGTTATAAAACCAGTGTTCCTTCTCAGGATGTTATAAAAATAGAGAATTGCTATAATCATTACTTCAATAATAGACACACCCTATGTCATTTCGGCTATGTTTTTCAAGGTGTTGATACGAATACAAGATTATTAAATACAAAAAGTGAAGCGGATAGTATTATAAGAAGTACATTGCAAGTAATTAATGATAATTACATAGTATAAATTATGAAAGATATTATAATTAACAAATCGAATAATCCTAAAATTAAGTATGTTATTTTTAGTATCTCAACGGATAGTCCGCTATTTTTACTTGACGAGATAAATAAAAATATATACTTAGAAAACGGTCAAAGTGTACTTTTTGATCAACTTTTACAGACAGGTGATTCTAATAACAGATTTTTAAGTTTAAAATTTGCAAATGGGATGTTTGATTTGTCATCAATTCAACACATTGATAAAGAACAAATAGATGAAACGTTATATAAGTTCATTTCTGATTTCTTAAGAAATGAACAGCGTTTGTTGCGTTACTCTATTTTATTAGAAGAACAGAAGAATTTTATTTTAAGTGGGGGTAACATTTAATGTACCCTAAAGATTTACAATTATTATTGGACAAGAACGATTGGGTTGGTGTTGAGAATTATGTTAATACATTACAAAAACCTCTACAGCAGGATATAAAAGAATGTCTTGCTTGGAGTTATTCTAGACAAGAAAAATATAGTGAAGCTATTGTAATCTATGATGAACTTTTAAGTGAGCAACCTAATAATGCAAAATGGTTGTATTCTAAAGGGTATCAATATTACGCTCAAAAAGATTATAAAAATGCAATAATTTATTTTGAAGAAGCTTTGACTGTGTATCCAAACTATTTAAAAGTAAAATATCGTGTTTCATATGCATACATACAGTTGGCCGGCAATGAGCGTCAATGGTCAAAAGATGTTTTTTGGAAAGCGATAAGTCATTTAAAATCCGCACACGAGATATACAAAAATTTAAGTATTGATGAACAAGAAAAGAATCGCTCTACTTATGCTGATATTTGCGCGTTACATGGTAAAATTCTTGTTGGTTCTAGTAAATATATTGAATTGTCTATTAATTATTTGGAATGTTCTTTATCACTCAAAGAAGATACAGATGTTCGATATCAATTAGCGAAAGCTTATTACTGCAAAAAAGATTATTCAAAAGCATTGGAACAATTACCGTCAAAAGGCAAAGTTTCATATTATATACTTGAGTTAAAAAGTCAAATATACGCTGATAGTGGTCAAATTGAAAAGTCTAACGAAGTATTATTCACTCTCTTAAAATTTCGGGAAAAAGATTACCTTTATCAAAGATTAGCTAATAACTTTTTGTCGCTTAACAATATAGATGCAGCCTTAAGATATGCGAAAATAGCTTTGATTAAAGATAAAAGAAATTATAAAAATACGCTTTTATATGGGAAAGTTTGCTATGAAAAAGCGATGTATCGTGAGGCGTACGATTATTTACAGAAAGCAAGAACTCAAAAACAAAAAGACTATAATTTGGATTTGCCAGAAGCTATTGAACTTATGGATAAAATAATTCAGGTAACAAATAATTTTGCTCTATGTGAAGACAAACAGTGTGAAGGAGTAATATCTCAATATAATACAGAAAGAGGGTTCGGTTTTATAAGTGTTCAAACAGATACTGAAAGATATTTTTTTCATATAAGTCAATTAGCAAATATGCCTCAACCCAAAGTTGGAACACGAGTAAAGTTTACGAAAGAGAAAACACCTAAGGGATATCAAGCTAAAGATATTGTATATATTTAATTTGATACAACTATTGGAATTCTAATTCCAACTGTGTGGACGGCAATATATGTTTTTGTGATGTATGCGTTGAAACACAATATTAAGACCAGTATGGATGAGGTAGCATTTTTATCCACTAAACCCAAAAATAACCGTGATTTTGATACAATGCGTATCTTTGTCACGGTTATTTTAAATTTACAGCCGTTTTACCTGTAACGAAAATTTTGATAGAATATTTTTTTGTGCGAAATAAGACAATCAAGTTTATTCTTTCTTAAAAGGGCCGTGTTTTAGTTTTGCAGGAGATTGGTTGTTTTGTGTAAATGGCAGCGATGATCGTTTAAAAAACTTTTTTATTGAGAGATTTTATAATAAAACGAGAGCGGACAAAATTGTTTTGTCCGCTCTCGTTTTTGTTTACAAGTTCATGTCGGTTTATTTGATTTTTACAGTAAAGTCGCCGTTGCAGGCACCGATTTCAATTGTATTGCCGGGCTGCAGGTCATTGGCGATCATCGTCTTTGCGATAAGCGTTTCAACTTTGCTCTGCAGATACCGCTTCAACGGACGTGCGCCATAGACAGGGTCGTAGCCGTTTTCAATGATCAGTTCTTTTGCCAAAGGCGTGATCTCAAGTTTCAGCTGTTTATCTTCCAGACGCGCCGCAAGATCTTTGATCAGAAGGTCGATAATCTTTGTGATATTATCCTTGGTGAGAGGTTTGTAGTAAACGATCTCGTCCAGTCTGTTCAAAAATTCCGGACGGAAACTCTGTTTCAGCAACTGAGAAACCTTGTCTTTCGCGTCTTCCGAAATTTCGCCGTTCTCATCGATGCCGTCCAAAAGGTAAGAAGAGCCTAAATTGGAAGTCAGGATGATGATGGTGTTTTTAAAGTCTACCGTTCTGCCTTGCGAGTCGGTAATGCGCCCGTCGTCGAGCACTTGCAGGAGAATGTTGAACACATCGGGATGTGCTTTTTCGATTTCATCGAACAGAACGACAGAATACGGTTTTCTGCGTACGGCTTCGGTAAGCTGGCCGCCTTCATCATAGCCGACATATCCCGGAGGCGCACCGATCAGACGGGAAACAGAGAATTTTTCCATATACTCCGTCATATCGATACGAACGAGGTTGTGTTCATCGTCAAAGAGGCTTTCTGCCAGAGCTTTTGCAAGTTCCGTCTTGCCGACGCCGGTAGGGCCAAGGAACAGGAATGAACCGATCGGTCTGTTCGGGTCTGCAATGCCTGCACGGGAACGGATGATCGCTTCTGTCACTTTGGTTACGGCTTCGTCCTGGCCGATCACTCTCTTATGGAGAATATCGTCGAGGTGCAAAATCTTTTCGCGTTCGCCTTCCATAAGTTTTGCCAGAGGAATACCCGTCCAACGCGACACGACGCGTGCGATCTCTTCTTCGGTAACGGTATCGCGAAGCAAGGTGTGTTTTGCATTGGTGCCGTCTTTTTGAGCGGCTTCGAGTTTTTTCTGAAGTTCAGGCAAACGGCTGTATTTCAGTTTTGCAGCGCGCTCGTAATCGCCGATGCGCTGTGCCGCTTCGATTTCGCCGTTCACTTTTTCAATTTCGGCTTTGGTATCGGAGACGACATGAATGCTTGCTTTTTCGTTGTTCCATTGCGCTTTCATGGCATTGAATTTATCGCGCAATTCGGCAAGTTCTTTTTGAATAACGTTGAGACGTTCTTTGGACAGGCTGTCCGTTTCTTTTTTCAGCGCCATTTCTTCGATTTCAAGCTGCATGATCTTGCGGGCTATGTCATCCATTTCGGTAGGCATGGAGTCGATCTCCGTACGGATGGTCGCACATGCTTCGTCCACAAGGTCGATTGCCTTATCGGGCAGGAAACGGTCGGAAATATAACGATGCGAAAGTGTAGCGGCGGCGATCAAAGCCTGGTCGTGGATCTGAACGCCGTGGAATACTTCGTAACGTTCCTTCAAGCCGCGCAGGATCGAAATGGTATCTTCGACAGTCGGTTCGTCGACCATGACAGGCTGGAACCTGCGTTCGAGTGCGGCATCTTTTTCGATATATTTTCTGTATTCATCCAGTGTCGTTGCGCCGATGCAGTGCAGTTCGCCGCGGGCGAGCATAGGCTTGAGCAGGTTGCCTGCGTCCATGGCACCGTCCGATTTGCCTGCGCCGACGATCGTATGCAATTCATCGATGAACAGAAGGATCTTGCCTTCGCTCTTTTTGATCTCGTTGAGAACGGCTTTTAAACGTTCCTCGAATTCACCGCGGAATTTAGCGCCGGCAATGAGTGCGCCCATATCCAGCGCGAAAATAGTTTTATTTTTCAAGCCTTCCGGCACGTCGCCGCGAACGATACGCTGTGCGAGACCTTCCGCGATAGCCGTTTTGCCGACGCCCGGTTCACCGATCAGGACAGGATTGTTTTTGGATTTACGGGAAAGAATACGGATCACGTTACGGATCTCGTTATCACGGCCGATGACAGGGTCGAGTTTCTGATCTTTTGCGCGCTGAACGAGGTCAAACCCGTATTTTGAAAGCGCGTCGTACGTATTTTCGGGTTCGTCGCTGGTAACGCGGTCTGTCTTGACTTTTTTCAGCTCCGTAAGGAAGCTGTCCTTGGTAATACCGAGGGAACGGAAAATATTTTTGATCTCGTCCGTTGCGTAGTCGAAGATAGCAAGCATGACGTGTTCGACAGACACGTATTCATCGCGCATGGAATTCGCGAGGCGTTCCGCTTCATTGAAAATTTTGTCGGTAACGGGGGAGATATAAATTTTATCGGGTTCTCTGCCGCTTCCGCTGACCGCAGGGATCTTGCCGATGGCAGAATCGAGCAGGGCAAGCAGATTATCCGTGTCTTTGCCCATTTTTTTCAGAAGCTGGGGGATCAGTCCGCCTTCCTGGTCGACCAATGCGTACAGCAAGTGTTCGGGCATGATCTGCATATTTTGATTTTCAATGGCAATGCTCTGTGCGGCGTTTACCGCTTCCAGTGCCTTTTTTGTAAATTTTTGTGCGTTCATAAATTTCACCTCCTTGCGGTCAAATCAACTGTACTCCGCTGTTTAAATATTGGAGATACCGTTTTTCAATTTCTTCCGTGGAATTATAAATTCCGGATAAATAATTTTTCAGCATTTCATCAAATGTAGAGATATAATGGCTGATCGCGTTGCCGATCTGTTCTTCCGTATAATCGGAATCGTTCGGGACGGCGAAAGTCCGCAGGAATCTGCCGTTTTCCATCCCGTATTCGATCGCATCTTTCGGGAAAAACTGACGGATATAAATGTTTTCCAATTGCATCCATATCTTAAAGAAACGAGTCAGTTCCACGAGAAGTTCCGCCGATGTCGTACGGAATATGATCTTCAGCTGTCCGATTGTCTGCGACGGCGTCCGGTACATCTCAACTTCATATCGGATCGTGGGCCTGTAATGGTATTTCAAGGAACTCTTTATGCTCATCGTCATATCATTCGGCTGCGAATACATCAGGTATCCGTTCTGCTTTCCGATAAAGTTTTCGATTATTTCAAAGATATTTTGCACATGCTTTTCCGGAGTCGTCAATGAAACGTATTCCGCTAAAATCTGGTTTACCAAATTGGAACGGTTTGTCCCTTTTTCGTCCGCCAGACGATCTATTTCATGAATGACGTCTTCTGCCAGCATCAAACTGTACATATTCTTTTTCATGCGGTTTTCCTCCTTTACAACGATTGCCTATATTATATACTCTTTTTTTAATTTGTCAACAGTTTTATATAAAAATATTTGCAAATTTTTAAATTTTTTTGTTGCAAGGGAGGAAGATATCTGGTATAATGAAAAAAAGAGGAGAAAGAAAGCCATGTCGGAAATAGCAAAAGTCATGAAAGAAGCGAAAGCGGCCGTCGTATACAAAGAGGGTCGCCCGTATCCGATTGAGAAAGGTACGGATGAATATAAGAGCATTATGGACGGCTGGGAAGCGATGACGGAAGAAGCCTTGCAGATGCCGGCATTCGGGGTCAGTATCGATGAGCATACGCGGTCGGAAATGAAAAAAGGGGTATGGATCGAGTTTGTATTCGGGAAGGAGCAAGTTTTTCAGGAAATGCCTTTTGAAAAATTGCTGATCGGCTGCCGGAAAGATTTTCGTGGGTTTAATCTTATACGGTATTGGGACGGAAAGTATTTCGGCCGATGTTTTTATCTGGATCTTCGCGAAAAGACGATGCAGGATTTTTGCGGCTGCCTTGAAAAAATTATCCGAAGCAGGACTTCGGCTGAATGATTGACAAGCAAGTCGGACAGAGCGCAATGTTGTCGGCGGAAAGCGAGAGGGCGCGGCGGAGCTATTTAGCTCCGCCGCGCCCTCTCGTTAAAAGATTCAAACGCTGCTCTGATATTATAAAAGATCCGCAGTTCGGTTTCTGTTATAAAAAATGAAGAGGCAGGATCGGAAAAACACGGAATGTTTTTGATCAGAGTTCTATATTGGAATAGACGTCGAGAATATTTTCGAGTTTTTTCTCATCGGATGCGTTTTCGACGAATTCCTTGTAGCAGGAACAGACATTGCCGTCTTTGTTGAATCCGGTATCGTTGCATTTTTTGCAGCGGTATTGAGGAACGAGCATGGATTCTTTCAGGTTCATGGATTTCAGCAATGCGGCGCGGCGGGTTTTCAGATTTTTCAGGGAAGATTCCAATTCCGAAGTTCCTCCGCCGAGAGCTTCGGCTTTTGCCAGTTTGATTTCGGTCGCTTTGATTTCCTCTTCGTTTTTACGGAAATCGGCATCGGCGCGGGCGCGTTTGAGATAATGATCCGCAATATCGCGCGCGCGTTCGCGAAGATTGAAGTAATAGTTCTGAACTTTTTTGCGGAATTCGGCGTCATGTTCTTCGCGCATTTGTTTCTGATAATAATTTTCTTTCGGCTGTTCTTTGACGAGCTGATCGGGGTTGAAAATATTTTTTGATTTCCAGGAAGACAGGACGGAGGTGATGTAGGGCATCGGGCTTGTCTTTCCGGCCGCCGTTTCCGCGGCTTTTAAGATCATTTCGTCCGAGAAATTCCAGCTTCGCCAGTTGCGCAGACAATCCCTGTCCCAATTGTTGACGCGGCGGGAAATGCCTGCCGTTTTCAGAACTTGACCTGCAAATTCCTGTTCCCTTGCTTCGCTTTCCATATAGGTCACAATGCTGTCGGCGGAGACAACGCCCAGGGATACAAGTTTTCCGATGAGCTCGTCCATTTTTTCAAAGGATTTGCGCTCGCGTCTGAAACAATATTTAGCGAGCTGTACCAGGGAAGAATCTTCGTATCCGGCCGCCAGCCATTTGCTGACGAAGTTATCCGTATATGTATCGACGATCTGGCAATACACGCCCAACTCTTTAGCAATGGAAAGAGTCAGTGCTCGGATCTCTGTTTTTCTTGCAAGATATTCCTGAATCTCTGTTTTGGAAAACTTTTTATTGGAATAAAGTTCCTGCAAAACTTCGTCCAGCTTGGTAAGTCCGCTTTTTTTATATAAGGAAGCGGTAAATTCAATGACAGGGAGTTCAAAACCGAGTTCTTCCGTCCATTTTTTGAGTAATTTATAATCATCCGGTTCCGCCTTTCGTGTAGAGCCCATGGCGCGAAGAATGCCTGCGATATCGCCGCTCTGAACCATATAATCGGAGAGTTTGCCTTCGATCTGTTCGACGGTCGTGATCCCTTCGGCCGCAAAATTTCTTGCGACTTGTAAAATATAATTTTGGGGAATGCTTTCGCCTTTCAGATCGATGCAGTAACGGATGATCAGGAGCATAGCCTCCGGTTTGATCGCATATTCTTCCATGACGGCAAAATATTTCATGAATTCGTTGGAAGAAATCATTTTTTTCGGCATCAGCGACTGAACCGCTTTGTTAAATTCCGAATATTTTTCCGTACGGATGCGTTTGGGTTTGCCTTTGGCATAATCTGCGGGGAAATAGCGCACGGAAAAAGGCTGGTAAGAAACGATTTCCAATAAATCGAAATCCTCCCAGAATTTGAAAAGGTCAATGATTTTTTCTTCAGAAAAATTCAGCGTGGAAGCGGCTTCGGCAAGCGTGTAGTCCTGCTGGATATTCTGGCACAGATACAGTCCGAAGATATAAACTTTCACGGCGTCTCCGTCCGCCATCGGCATATATTTCTGAATAAATTGGTTTTCGATCCCGGTATAAGAGGAAAGCGAAAACTCTTTTGAGTATGAGCAAAATCCCATGAGCAAACTCCGCGCAACGCTTGATTTATTTGGTAAGATGCGCTATACTATTATATAAATTATTTGTCGGGAAATCAAGATTATTTGCGCCTGAAAGCGGGCAAAATTTTTCTTTTTCAGTTTTTTCCTGTGTGGAGAAGTATGAGAGTATTGCACACATCCGATTGGCATATCGGCAAACGGCTGGCCGGAAGAGAGCGCCTGGAAGAACAGGCGGCAGCGCTGGAGGAGATCGTTCACATCTGTGAACGCGAATCAGTGGAGCTGGTTTTGATTGCAGGCGATATATTCGATACTTTTTTACCTCCCGCGGAGGCGGAAGATCTTTTTTATCGTGCAGTGAAAAAAATTGCAGGCAAAGATCGCTGCGTGGTACTGATCAGCGGCAATCATGACGATAACATCCGACTGGGGGCGGCAACGTCGCTGTCCGAAGAGTTGGGAATTTACATTTTCGGAAATGCGGGCAGGGTCCCGAAATTGTATTCGGGGCGGAGCGTGTGCGCGAGAGAAGCGGGCGCCAATCACCTTGTGATCGGGAATGCGGCGGGCGAAGAGATTTTTATCAATGTTCTGCCGTATCCGAACGAAGCGAGATTGAAAGAAGATAAGAATCCGGACGAGAGCTTTATCGAAAAAATGCAGCGTTGGATGGAAGCGGGGCAGAAAGAGAACGTGCGCCGTTTGCCGTCAATATTTTTATCCCATCTTTTTATTGCGGGGGGCAAAGTCAGCGAGGGCGAACGCCAGATCGATCTCGGCGGCGCCAGGGCCGTTCCGCTCGGGGCATTGCCTGCTTGCGACTATACGGCGCTCGGCCATTTGCATAAACGCCAGCAGTTTAAGAACAATGTGATCTACAGCGGATCGATTTTGCAGTATTCTTTCGACGAAGCGGGGACGGAAAAGAGCGTTACCGTCTTTGATATTGACAAAGGCGGCGCGCGCGATTTGC
>ERZ1106930.147-NODE-147-length-25742-cov-687.005801_pt1 | contig 25742 bp, 13 predicted proteins | sample MGYA00403663_ERZ1106930 | MGnify/ENA primary metagenome ERZ1106930 (study PRJEB35170, sample SAMEA104062438) | human gut metagenome | biome: human gut; feature: human-associated habitat; material: faeces | place: Denmark | collected 2012-06-26 ... | reverse complement strand
CCTGCTGGTAAAATATGGTAGAATTATCCCATGGATGTTGCATTGTTTACTTTCTTTTTTGTGACATTTATGTTATGATTCTCCGTGTGAATAGAGGTCGCAGCTAACCTGCTTAAGACTTTGATCTTCCCCCGAAGAGTTGCGCCTCTTTCTCTGCGTGATTGTGCGAATAAGCTGGATGATACTTGTTATCCTTTGTCCTAACCAGTCTGTACCGGCGCAGTTAAAGCGGATATCCTTTATTCATTATTCTTTTACCTCGGAGGTATCTTTATGTTTTTCATCGGCATTGACATTGCCAAGCGTTCCCACCAAGCAGCCGTGACTGACGTCTCCGGCAATATCATAATCAAGCCTTTCAATTTCAAGAATTCGTCTGTAGGATTTAATCAGTTCCTGTCCATGTTAGCTTCCAATTCAGTTCCGAAAGATGATTGCATAATCGGATTAGAATCTACAGGGCACTATTGGTATCCGCTGTATTTCTTTCTTGTCGAGCAGAAATTCAACGTCAAAGTTTTTAATCCGATTCAAACCGCCGCATTCAGGGAAATCACTATCCGCAAAGTCAAAAACGATAATCTGGACAGCATCATGATTGCTGATTTTACTCGCTTCGGCCGCTATTCGGAAACGCACATTCCCTCCGAGAATATGCTTGCGCTCAAAAATCTTTCAAGATTCCGCTTGTCGGTATGCGATATTTGCGGTAGCTTAAAAAAACGTACCATTGTCCTTTTAGACCAGGTATTTCCCGAATATGACACCGTTTTCTGCGATATTTTCGGCACGACAAGCAAACTGCTTCTTGAAAAGTTTTCTACTCCCGAAGAATTCTCCGAAATTTCCACCACTAAACTTGCAAATTTTATCCATAAAGTCAGCAGAGGCAGACTCGGACGAGAAAAAGCTGAACTTATCAAGGCTGCTGCCAACAATTCCATTGGCATTTCATACGCCGTCGATACGTTTTCCTTCCAAATCAAGCAACTCATTGAGCAAATTGAGTTTATGGAAAACCAACTCTCCGAAATCGATGCGGAAATGGCAAAACTGCTTGCCTTATCCGAATACTCTGTAATCACGACTATCAGCGGAGTAGGCCCTACCTTAGGCAGCATTATCGTCAGCGAAATCGGTGACATAGAGCGCTTTGAAACCTCATCCAAACTTGTTGCTTACGCAGGATTAGATGCTTCAGTAAAACAGTCCGGAGAGTTTAATTCATCTCAAAACAAAATCTCTAAACGAGGTTCTCCCCACCTTCGCAGAGCGCTTTGGATGGCGGCTTTCATGTCATTGCAGTGCGACCCTGCGCTGTATGATTATTATTCCCGTCTTCGCGCCAGAGGCAAGTCTCACCGCCTTGCCACAACTGCCGTTGCAAGAAAACTTTGTATCATTGTTTGGGCTATTATGAAGTCCAAACAACCTTATTCGCCTAATATTTAAAAGTAATATACAAATATCTTGCCGTCCGAATGCGAACGGCTTTTTGTCTTACTCTTTTATCGTACTTTACCCCCCCCTCAAAAAATTTGAATTTTACTGATTTTCCGCTTGACTTTCAATAGCTGGTCTTGCAATTTCCGAGCATTTGCCACGGGTTACCCCTTTACACCGTTTCCGTCTTTTCGATGCGCAGCCATGCCTTTTTGCAGAATACGGGATTGATTTCTATACCGATGTATTCCCGTCCCAGACGCTTTGCAACAGCTCCTGTCGTGCCGCTGCCGAAAAACGGATCCAGCACCATATCGCCCGCTCTGCTGCCTGCAAGGATACACGGCTCGATGAGTTTTTCGGGAAACATCGCAAAATGTTCGTCCATGCGGAATGTGTTTGTGCTCACTTCCCATACATCCCTTTTCCGTTTATACTGACGCTCCTTTTCCGTTACCGCATCCTGCTTTTTATCGATGCCCTGACCTTTCCCGGCTTCGGAATACTTCGCCTTTCCCGACCTGCCGCGCTTATACCGTTCTGCCGTCACATCCTTGATAGGCTCTCGTATCGCCTTGTAATCAAAGTAATATTTTGGCGATTTCGATAAGAGAAAAATATGCTCGTAGCACTTTGACGGACGGTCTTTTACACTCTCCGGCAGGCAGTTTGTCTTGTGCCAGATGATGTCCGAACGAAGATAATACCCGAAGTCGCGCAATGCAAAGGCGATCATCCATGGAATACCGATCATGTCTTTCGGTTTGATGCCCTTCCACTTTTTCGGCACTTCGTAGATGCGACTTTTCATATCATACAGGTCTTTGTTTTTTCCGTTCGTTTCAACTGCCAAAGTCATCGGGCCTTTTCCGCTACCCGCATAACTGTCCGCGATGTTCAGCCACAGTGTTCCGTCGTCTTTAAGCACTCTATGTACTTCGGCAAATACTTCCGTAAGCCGCGCGATATATTCTTCGGGCGATTGTTCCACCCCGATCTGCCCGTCCGCGCCGTAATCACGCAACCCGTAATACGGCGGGCTGGTCACGCACATTTGTACGCTTTTCTGCGGCAAGGTTTTCAGCCCCGCCGCCGCGTCAGTACAGAGTATTCCGCTCACTTTTTGCTCTTGCTTTCTGCCGTGTCTTCCGCAACCGAAAGAACGATGCCTTTCAGCAGCATACCCATAGGATCGCCTTCCGCCGTCACGGAAGATTTAACGGGCGACGCTTTTGCCCCGCGTATACGCTCCGCCACGAGCAGTCCACCCTTTCTGCCGTTTTCACGGCTCTTGACCGATACGTCCAACGCCGTCTTTGCAAACGCATACGCCGAGGCGATCTTGGCGTCCTTTGTTTCCAGAGGCACGCCGTCGAAAGCGTAACCGCACAGCCCCTTGATGAACTGTCCCGCCTGCTTTTCCGTCATGTCCAGCATTGCCTTGTAGTCCTGTTCTCTCAGTTTGAAATTTCTGTTTACCATTCTTTCTTCCTTTTTGAATTTTTAATGTCTGCCGAATTTTTCCGTTTCGTTGCCCCAACAGTCCCAGCCGCTAATCGTCTGCCTTGCAAACAATTCTATTTTCGGCACTTCGCCGTACAGCGCCTTTCCGCACCCCTTCCTTTGCCTTTATCCGAATATGTTGCAAACCGCCACGGTGGGTCGGCATAGATCACGTTATACTTTTTATCCGTCGTAAAGATGTCTGTCATTTTTCTTTACGACTTTGCGTTCAGTCCGAAATGCGCCCTACCGCCCGCAGCGTTCATGCTCGCTGCAAGCATATCCGTTTTCATCTTTGCAATAAACAAAAGCGATTCGTCCGCAAGTTTTTCATAGTGCGCGTTCGGCTTTTCGTCGCGGAATTGCGCGGACGACTTGAACAGCCGCATAAGCTGGGCTTTATCGTCTGTAAACATCGCGAACCGCGCCATGAGCGAATACTCGTCTTTGTCCTCATTCCCCGTTAAAGAAATACCGTTATAGAGCTGAACGAACTTCGCGCCGCCCTTCGATTTTTCCGCGCGCTCGACGATCTCTCTGTCGTCCATCCGCGTCAAGCTGTCTTTGCCGCGCGATTTCATGACGCTCTCCCGCCTTTCTTCCTCCACTTCCGCAGCCAGTGTCGCCGCTTCACTCGGCAGCATATATATCTCCGATTTCTCTTCTTCTACCGATGCAAGCGCAGCCTCCTTTTTCATCACCGCCTCTTTTTGCAGAACATACTTGGCGATTTTATCCGCATCGGCGATTGCCGTAAACAGCGCGTTCGGATCGCTCTTTATCGCTGACTTCCAGCTCCCGACATACGCGCCGCTGTTGCGCACCGCATTTTCATCCACGTCGATACCGAAATCCTGCTCCATAAACACCGAAGCAATTTCCGCGCGCAATTCTTCCATTGCATATTCTTCCGAACTCCTGTCCGCGTTCAAAGGTCTGTTCAGCCGCGATTCGTGTCCCGTAGAATGTCCCATTTCGTGCAACGCCGTCGAATAGAACTCCTGCATATCGTAAAAGTCCTCGCGGACGGGAAGATGGATCTCGTCGCTCGTTTTACTGTAATATGCCTGCGAACCGCCGTACACAATCTTTGCTTCATGCTCGTTCCAATACGCGAGCATCCGCTCCGCACGCTCCGACTTTGCGCTCTCATCCAAAGCCGAAATCTCCTTTTCGGGAATGCCGTCGATAAGGTCGGCATTGAACACCGTATAATACCTGCGGATCGGATAGACGTTTTCGTCCATGTACGTCTGCCGCTCGTCCGCACTCATCCCGTCCAGCACGCTTCGGTCAAACTTCGCATGCGTGTCCCTGTCCCATAAATCGAAATACTCCACCGAAACGCCTGCGTTCTTGCCGAGGCTCTTCCCTTCTGCGTCCGTCTTGAACGACCAGTCCCGCGCTTTCATCTGATTGAATGTCAGCCATCGGTTATCGCTGTATCCTCGCTCCATCGCCACGAGAAAGAGATACAGATTGTTTACACCCTTGTACTTCTTTCCCGTGACCGCGTTTTCGGGTGCGCCGCGCGTCCGCCAGCCCTGCTTCCACAGCCCGCCGCTATCCAGATTTGCGACGAGCATATCCGCGAGCTGCTTACGCTGTGGCGAGAGTTTGTCATACGCGCTCCTTTCTCTCGTTTCGCTCATAACGAATTTTTACCTCCTCCTGCAATGCGGGCAGTTCTTCCTCGAAGCCGTAACCCGTGTCATCCCCGTCGTAAAGTTCCTCGAACGTATAGCCTTTCGGCACATACAATTCCACTTCTTTTTTTCTCTTCTTTCTCACATTTTCCTCCGAAAAATTTTTAATCAATAACTTTTATGCTATTTATATACAATATCTGCTCGTCGGGTTTGCGAACGGCGAATTCAAACAGTTCGACTTAAAGCTAATAAACAAATATCCGCCCTTTGCCACGCTCAAACCGCCCGGTTTAACCTTATCCATTCCAAGCATTTAACTCCTGGCAGCGGCTGAAAGCCGCTGCCTTTGTTTTTACTTTCCGCCCTTATCGGCGCCGTTTGTGGGGCGAGGTTTGAAAATTTTTTGTTCCCTTTTGGGCTGAAACCTCTCCGCGTTTTCACGCACCGCTTTCATTGCCGTATGCTCATAGTATTCGGGCGATTTTTCGGGACGGTAAAGACCGCTCGTCGCGTTGATGCGCAACATCTGATTGATGTCGCCATTGCACCAAAACGCTAAATAAGTCATGAGTGCCATATCCGAATTGGAATGGTTATGTTTCAAGTCCTGCCCCTCATAATAGGCTTTGAAAGTTGTGCCGTTTTTCGCAGAGCAAGCCTTTTCCACCACGTCGCGGTCGGACATCGAGGACAAGCCCTCCACACCCTGCCCAGCACCTTTCCATTCCGCGTGTTTGCCGCAGACTTCTTCCAGATGTCCCTTGATGGGCAAATTGTCAAAGTTTGCAAGGCTACTGTCATTACCTGCTCTGTCGCCTGTTACGGTGATGAAATGTGATTTTTGATAAAATTCGAGTTTTCCGTCCTTTGAGAACGAACGCACATTCATCCCGTCCGTCTTTCCGAAGATATGCAGTCCGTTCCTACTTACCGAAATCTCGCGGTATGTGTCGCCGCAGGCTTGCCACGCTTCTTTCGCCGTATCCGAAAGCTGACGATTGCCGTTAAAGCAATGGTCAAGGTCGATACAGCAGATATTGTCCTTTCCGTCCAACGCATATGCGAGCGATACCCCGCCGTTCTCATGCGCATACTTGCATGCCGTATCGAAGTCCGTCCACGTTTCGGAATTGTCGATCTCCGCGAACTTACCCGTCACGGGCGAGATGAGGAACTTGTCCGGTCTGCCCTTTTCCTCGTTGTGCCGCGTGCGCACGATCACCCAATTCGGACGGGAAAGCATTTCGGGAGGAAGATTCTTGCGCAGCAATTCTTCTCTGTCGTTGAATTTGTCGATGCGCGTTTCGCTCGGTCGGTTCAGTTCACTGCCAAAGTCCTCGTTTGCCGCACTGTCCATGACGGCTTTGAACTCTGTCGCCGTCAGTTGCGTATGCCTGTCGTTGCGGTTGTCGCGCAGCAATACCTCGAAATTTTCAGAGAGATTTGCTTCGATACCCGCATCGTCGGGTTTGAGCTGATCGTTGAACAGATAAAAACAATACCCCGCGTATTCGCCCGTTTCGGGCATTTTGAACAGCGTCTGCGTCTTATATTCCGCAATCATTGCGTTTGCAGGAATGCTTGTTTTGATCGTTTTACGCTCGCTGCCGCTCTCCTGTGCGCTGCGGGCATAGTCCTCCTCTTTCGTTCCGTTGCAGGCCTCGAACACATCATATGCCGTTACAACCAGCTCCTCGTCCGTCGCACGGTTTTTCAATGTCACATTGAAATCTTCGGGCAAAGTGATGAGAATGTTCCCGCTCTCGCCTCGTTTATCCTCCTCCACAAACACGTTCGGGATATAAAAACTGTATCCCGCAAATTCACCGTTTGCAGGCATTGAGAACAGCGACGACTTTTCGTATGTACCGCGCAACGCTTCCTGCGGCACGGATATGGCGTACCACAGCGTATCGTCCGCGCGCTCTATGCGCTCGTAGTCTTTGTTCGACGTGCCGCCGATAATTTCGACAAACTCTTGTGCGAGAAAGACAACCTCGTCTCCGTCTCGATTTTTGATGGTCACTTCGCCGTCCGCAGGGAATACGAGTTCGTAACAGAGTTCGCGCCCGTCGCTCTCCATATCCACGAGCTGACGGCTTTCCTTGACGCGGCTGTTGTAGATGTTATAGGTATAGCCCTCGTATTCGCCGTTCGGCATACGCATAAAGCTGTGCCTGTCGTATCTGCGGATGAGCGCGTCGCGCGACACCTTTGCTGTCAGCCACTTGCTTTCCGCCTGCTGCTTATATTTTTCGTCGATGAACGCCTGCGCCGATTCCTGCGAAACGAAATCATATCTGCCCTGCGCCCATGTTCCGTCTTTTACGTCGTAGCCGATGGCAACAACGTAATCTTTCTGTCTTTTGACGATGGCGATGTCATGCCCGTACTTGTCGCGCTCGATATGCACAACGGGCAGCCCCCTCGCCGTTTTCGTTCTGTACTGTTCTTCCTGCATTTCTTCCAGCTCCTTTTTTGATTCTTTTTCCATCGCACGAATACGGGCAATAAATCCGTCCAATACCGCGGGATGGGACGCCACTTCAAATCGATATCGATGTTCCTTCTCTTCCTTGACCGCAACGGCTTTTGCCCAAGCCTTTGTTTCTGCCGAAAATCTTCCGTCCCAATCGTGGCTTTGCACGGTGTTCGCCAGCACATACACGACGCGCTCCATGCCGAGCTTTTCCACAAGATTTCTTTCAAACCCCTTGTTCAGCCGATACCCGTCAAAGTTCTTATTTATCGCCTGCTCTATCTCGTGTTTGCACTCGATATTCGCTTGCAGCGAGCGCCTGTATAATTCCTCCTCGCCGTTCGCCAGCGCATATTCAAACGAATTGCCGTACAGCGGCACATCCTCCGTCATTATTCTCTGCATCTTCCACCTGTCGTCGATATAATTTTTCGTCAGTTCGGAAAGCTCGCTCCAATCCTCCGTGTTGATTTGATCACTCGTATCCATATAATAGGCATACACCCGCTCGGTGAGCGCGCTCCCGTCCTTGATAAGCTCGGCGAAATCCTCGCCGTCCAGATAATAATCGTCCACGTCTTCGATAAACTCGGCGTAGGCAGCGAAAAAGCGTTCTTTATACCCGGCACGCTCTGTATTCGGATCTGCTTGCAACTCTTTGAGTGCCGCTCTTGCGTTTTCCGCTACACGTTCAAGCGTATCGGCGTTGTTCCTTACTTTTTCTGCCGCCATGCGCATTTCCCGCTTTGCTGTGCCCACCGTACCGTACACTGCCTTGTCGGGTATATCTCTGCCCGTTTTTAGAAACGTGATCTTGTACTCTTCCAACCGCGCCTCAGACAACCTACATTTCGGCGCGGCTATGACATACTCTTCCGCCGACTTACCAATGTCCGAGAGTGTATCTATCGAAAGACCGTCGGGCAGAAAATAATACGCCGTACCGTCCGCACCTTTACCGAAGTATCTCGGTTCGCTTGCTTTGCGCAGCACTTCGGGATAAAACTTCTCCGCATACTGTTCGACAACCTCCTGCCGCTCCCTGTATGTATGCAGCGCAAGGTCGCCGTTTTGCTCATAGAACGCAGCAAGCCGCGGCAGCATTTCCTCTCCGTCCCTGTCCAGCGCCATGAAATACGCATACGGCAACGTGTCGGTTTGGCGCAAATACTCGCTCATATTTCGGTAAAACAGATTTCTGCCGAGATTGTTCGCATAGTCGGGATGTTCCGTTTTGTACCGTTCATAGAACGCACCCGCCTGTTCGCGCACGGCTGCGGCATAGTCCTTATCTTCCGTGTCGGCATTTTCAGAGACAGTATTCTCGTTGTAGTACTCGATAAGCACGCTTATCTCGGTCGCATCGCCGACATCGTGCGACACACCGTCCCAGTCATAGTCGTACAGCTGCGCGATGATCCGACCGTTATCCTGCATGAGTTTTTGCACGTCCTGTTCGGACAGAAGATTGTGTTGCCCGCTTGCAAAATAATCCGCAACCGCTTTATAGAACCTTTGCCTGTACGGAAGTTCAGCCTCTGCGGTTTTTTCAAAAACGGCGTACTCGTTCAAAACGCTGTTTCGTACACTTTGATATAACGTCATGCTTCGTCCCGCGCGTTCTTTTGCAAGTTGATCCGCGGCAAGTTGCATTTTTCCGATGACCGAAGTTTCGTCCGACAAGTCCTCCTCTTGAATTTCCTTGCCGATTTCCAGATATACAACAGACCTTGCCTGCGTATCAAGCGCCGCAGAATACGCGGCAATGACAAACGCATCTGCGCCGCCATCATGCTTTGCTATTTCTTTGAAAGTCTGCTCGTTCAGTTCGCCGCGCACATAGGCATACGCAGTGTTTTCCGTATCTTTGCCACAATATCGGACGATGCAGCCCGGCTCATGCTCCGCCGATTCGTTCTCGGCTATCGCCTTTGCTTCATTTTCCGTTTCCAAAAAATCCACCTCTCTGTCAATTTCATTTTCGGGCTCTATGATCTCCACCCGTCTGTTCTCGTCCGATATATCGCTTACCGCAGCGTCCAGATCGTTGTAACCGAGCATGGCAACCGTCCGCTGTCTGCCACCCAATTCCTTTTCATACATCGTAAAGCCGTATTCAAAAGCGAGCGATTGAGCATCGTCATCGCACGTCTCGTAATATTCGCCGTTTTTGATAAAGATCACAGCGTCGGGCTTTTGCGATTTGTGTTCTGCATAGAGCGCGTACAGTCTATCCGTCATGCGCCTGTGTGAACGCTTTTCTGGATTTTGTTTTTTCTGCTCTGCCTGCGGCAGTGCCATAAAATTCGTTTCCTCCTCGCTTTCCGTCTCCTCGTCCGTATCGATGACTACCTCTTCCCGTTTGTTGAGGTCGAGTTCCGCATTGATCTCGGACAGTTCTTTTGTGATTTCCTCTATCTTGCCCTTGTGTTCAAACGGTTTTTTCAGTTCTTCTTCCGCAACAGCAAGGTTGGAACGTAACTGTTCGAGTTTTGAGGCAAAACGAGAACGCTTCTCGGGAAAGTCCTTTAAGAAGTTATCCAGCCTCGTGATAAGACCGAGTTCGCTTTCAGCGATTTCCATGACGTATTCGCCGCTGCCCGTGAGTGTAACGCTGCGCGAGGTAAGCACTTCCGGCGCGTTCAGACTGATTTTCAAACCACCGTATTCCGCCACCGCCACGCCGTAACGGTTGGAACGCAGCGCGTCCATGAGCGCCGCCGCGCCTTCCTTCTTGTCCGTGTATGTCTTGCCCTGTACATTTACGGAAAAGACTTCTGCGTTGTACTTTTCTTTGATGACCGCTTCGTCCGTCTGCGCATTATTTACGATCTGCTCCTGCCTGCGGATCTGTGCGGGCAAATCCTTATAAACCTTGTCCTGCAAGGAATAAAGATTCTTTTTATACTGCCCTTCAAGCACGCGCAGTCGCGCCAGTTCCGCTTCGAGTTCCATCTTCTGTTTTATCTTCGGGTTCGCCGCCGTAATTGCCTTGATTTCGGCATACGAGAGCGTCGTTTCGTCGATGTCCTCTGCTTCACGGACCGTAAGGCTTCCGCTTTCGATTTGTGAAATAAACCGTTGCTTGTTTTCGAGGATCTGATAACAGTAGCTGTCCAGCGTGCGTTTGGTGACATAGGTGAAGATTTTGACCGTCTTGTTGTCGTTGCCCTGACGGATACCCCTGCCGTTGCGCTGCTGTAAGTCGCGCGGGCGGTACGGCGCATCCAGATGATGCAGCGCGGCGAGACGTCTTTGCACGTTCGTGCCCGCGCCGCACTTTTCCGTGCTGCCGATAAGAATACGGATCTTGCCCTCGTTCATCTTGTCAAACAATGCCTGTTTATCCTTGTCCGTCTTGGCGTCGTGGATAAAAGCGATCTCGTTTTGCGGTACGCCGCGCTCAATGAGTTTATGCTTTAAGTCGTTGTATGCGTCAAAGTCCTTGCCGTATTCGTAACTCTCATACGGCTTTTTCGGCGTGGACAGATCGCAGAAAATAAGCTGTGTACCGCGGGATGCGGTCGTTTCGGAATAAACCTTTGCCGCATTGTCCGCGCACATATCCAGCTTACCGCAATGTTCGTCCTTCAAAAATGGGTCGAAACAGCGTATGTCCAGCGCAAGTTTCTTTCCGTCCGATGTAACCTTGAGCATATTGTCAATGTGCGGATCGACGTTTCCGCCGTAAATCCTTTCCGCGCGCTTTGCAATCTCCTCCGCGATCTGTACAGTCTGTTCGCTCGGTTCGAGCGTAATCGTCGTGCGCTCCGCTTCGGGTACGTTCAATTTCACCATATCGCTCGTCTGTACATCAGCAAAAGAGCGGTATAAGGTCATGAGTTCCGGTAGGTTCGTAAACTTGGCAAACCTCGTACGAGCCCTGTACCCCTGTCCGCTCGGAGCCATTTCTAAAGCCGTAACCGTTTCGCCAAAGTCTGCCGCCCATGCGTCAAAATAGTTGATGCCAAGCTCTTCCAGTGTGTGCTTTTGCAGATATGTCTGCATGACATACATCTCTGCAATACTGTTGGATATAGGCGTTCCCGTCGCGAACACGACGCCCTTATCTCCGCCGTGCAGTTCGCCGATATACTCGATTTTCATCTGCATATCGCTCGCACGCGCACTCGCCGCGTTCGATATTCCCGATACGTTGTTCATTTTCGTGTACAGGAACAAATTTTTGTAGGCATCCGCTTCGTCCACAAACAGATAATCCACGCCGAGGTTTTCAAAGATGAAAACGCCGTCTTTCTTGCTCGAATCGGTGAGTTTTTTGAGCATGGCTACGCGCCCTTTTTTGATGCGCTCCAAGTTCTTTACCGCCGTGCGTGAACCGCCTTCACCGCGCATTTCCAATATCGCCGCCTCGATTTTGGCGATCTCTTCGCGCATTTTTCGTTCCTGTCGCTCCTGCGATACGGGGATCTTTGCAAAGCTCGACTGCGCAATGATGACAGAATCCCAATCGCCCATTGCCACTTTTGACACAAACTGTTGCCGCTTGTTTTTCTCTAAATCCTCCTTACCCGCAATGAGTATCTTCGCCGTGGGATACAAAGTTCGAAATTCGCTCGCCATCTGCTGTACGAGATGATTCGGCACGACGATCATGGGCTTCTTTGCCAGACCGTACTGCCGTAGCTTCATTGCGGCTGCTGCCATCGTATAACTCTTACCGCTGCCCACGACGTGATGCAAAAGCGTACTGTTGCCCGTGCCCGCAATACGCGCTACGGCGTTTTTCTGGTGCGGACGAAGTTCGATCGTCGGATTCATACCGGGAAATTTAAGGAAACTTCCGTCATAGCTCGGCAGGCGTATCTGATTGAATAAGCGGTTGTACGTCTTTTCCAAGTCCTCGCGCCTGTTCGGGTCGGCATAGATCCAATCGGCGAACGCTTCCTTTATTTTGTTCTGCTTTTCTCTTGCCGCAATCGTTTCGCCCTTATTGAGCACGCGCTTTTCCTTTCCGTCCTCTTCCACCGTGTCGAAAATCTGCGTCGCCCGTTGGTTCAGGCAGTCCTCGAACAGACGGAACGCGTTTGCCCTGTTCGTGCCGTAAGTTTCCGTCGCGCGATAACCCGCGTTGTTGCGGACGTGATCCGCGCGTTCCACCTTCCACGAGCCGTCAAAGGTGTTGTACCGAATGTTCAGCCCGTCCGAATAGTAGCCGTAGATACCCAATATTTCCATAAGGAATTCTTTGTAGTATTCTGCGTCCACCCAGCTCGCCCCGATTCGCACAGAAATTTCATCCGCTTTCAGCGGTTCGGGCTGTACCTTTTCGAGCGCCGCTACATTGCGCGCATACTCCGTATCTTTCGCCGAGAAATGCCGGGCAATGCGGAGTTTTTCCACTACTTTCCCCGAAAGGTATTCCTCTGCCGTGACATAACCGGAAAATTTGTCCCCCTCTTTGACAGATACGGGATCGCGGAATATCGCATCACCAAGTTCGTCCGTAACAGTATCGTAGTTCTTGCCCGTCAGCTCCTCTATGTACGCTATATCCACGCCGCCGCGCTCGTTGCGGCAGATTTGCAACGCTTCCAATGTATCTCCCGTATGCGTCGGTACGGCATACGGACGGATAGTGCGTTTTGTGAACACGTCCGCTTTCGTCGCCCGCGTCTTATCTTCCGATATTGTTTCGCAGGCAAACAACAGCGCCGCGTCGCCGTCTTCGCGGAACAGCCGCGCGTTTGTCTGACCGTTCAGAAAACCGTATTTCCTTACAAAAGAGTCATACCGTGCGCTCAGACCGGATTGCGCCCGCTTTAATTCCTCGTCCGTACAGCCTTTCGTCTGTATATCCAAAACACGGCGCAGTTCGTCGCGGATGCCAATCATTCCTTCAATGCGACTGTATGCGTCTTTGGGAAACGCCGGTATCTCCTGTAAGACGAGCCGATCCCCCACACGCATATACAGCTTGCCTTTGACGGCGGCATAGCACATGGGGCGCACGTCGAACACAGCGCCGTCATCAATTGCCGCTATGTCTGCTGCGGCGTGATCGGGGTTTTCGTAGACATTCTGCGGCAAGTTTTCGACCGCCGCCGCAATCGCTTCGCCCAAAGGTCTGCCGTCCGGATTGACCGTAAGCCCCTCCGCGCCGTACAGTCCCGTTTCCTTTGCGAATGTACCGAGAACCATTTCGGGATGACGGATAAAGTAGTTGTTTACTTCAAACCCGTCCTCTGTTTTGCCTGTTCCCAGCCATTCAATGCCGCTTGTATCGTTTATCTTTTCCGCACGCTTCTTAAAAAACAGAATATCCGTCACAGCTTCGGTATTCGCCGTCTGCCTGAACGCCGTATTCGGCAGGCGGATCGCGCCGAGCAGTTCCGCACGCTCCGCCATATACTTTCTTGCCGTGGGATTGAGCTTATCGAGCGTGCCTTTGCTCGTCACCACCGCCACAATGCCGCCCGATTTTACTTTGTCAATACTCTTTGCGATAAAGTAATCGTGGATAAGGAATTTATGCCGCGAATACTCGCTGTCGTATACCCCGTACCCGCCGAACGGCACATTGCTCACTACAATATCGAAGTAGTCGTTCGGGAAGTTTGTTTCCTCGAATCCTTTTACCTGCACGTTCGCCTGCGGGTACAATTTCGATGCGATCCTGCCCGTGATTGTATCCAACTCCACGCCGTACAGCTTTGCACCGTCTGCAATTTCTTTCGGCATATACCCGAAGAAGTTGCCCGTACCCATTGCGGGTTCCAGAATTCGGTTGTTGCCTTTGACTCCCAACCTTTCAAGCGCTGCGTAGATACCGCCGATGACTTCCCCGCTCGTATAGTGCGCATTCAACACGCTTCCTTTCGCGGCTTCGTATTCTTCCGACGTGAGCAGGGATTTCAGCTCCGCATATTCTTTCTGCCATTGCCTGTTTGTTTCGTCAAAGGCTTGCGGCAGACCGCCCCAACCGACATACTTGGCGAGCGTTTTTCTCTCGTCGTCCGTTGCCGCAGCGTTGCGCTCGTGCAAAAATTTTGCAAGCCGTATCGCCGCAACATTGTTTTTGAATCGCGTCTTGGCTCCGCCGAAGTCGGTCTGGTCTAATACGGAATTGAGGTCGGTGTTTTCCGGTACCTCTGATTTGATGCGTTTTCCGTTAGCAAGCAACTCGGCAATGTCGATATTCCTTGTTATATCGTAGCTGACGTTACCGGAATGTTCCGTACAGACGATAACCGCCTGATTTGGATACAACCCGTCAAAGCCTTTTATTGTCCATTCACGCTTTTCGTAGAGGAAGCGGTCTCCAGCTTTAACCGTATCATCTTCACTTGCAGAATCCGTATCAAACTCATCACTAAACTCTTCCTCATCCTCTTTCGGAATATGGTTCGGGCAATAATCGAGATAAAAGTTCGTGTCGAAGGCATCCGGCGTAAGTACCACATCCGATACTTCCTGATGCTTTTCCAGCTCGGCAGCAATCTCCTCCGCGTTCTCATTTGCAAATTCTTCGTCCTCGCCGAACTCGTCGAAAAAATGCACCCAGTTCCCTTCGTTCGTGTTCTTCGTGCCTTCCGCAACGATTTTATCCGCTATCTCCCGCACGAGCCGCGTGTGCTCGCCGGGCGGCAAAATGCTTCCGCTCGCGATTCCTGCGATATAGTCGCGGTCAAACGCGATTTCTATGCGCGACATGGTAAAATCTGCGCCCACAACGCCGCGTTTGCTTTGCAGATACTGAGTAAACTCGTCGCGGTTGTCCTTGATGAAAAGGTAGTCCCGCTCTCCGATCTCATCGGGTGTTACCGTCCATTCGATAGTTTCCCCGTCCGGCGCTGTGTCATAATGACTTGCACAGTCTTCTATAAACCCGTCCGCAAAGTCCTGTACGCGGTGTTCCCTTGCCAAGTATCTGCGCAGAACTTCCTGCCAATGCGGACAGTATTTGATGTAAAACGATACGCTGACTTCCCTGCCCAAGTAATCCCGCGGCGCGTTTACGCTCCGTACCTCTTTGCGCTCTGCAAGGACGGCGTCCACTTCCTGCTTGTGATCGAAATAGAACTGCGCATAATCCTCCAGAAAATGCGGGTACTCCGAAAACACTTCGTCGTAGGTTTTTTGCGTGCCGTATTCTACAATCTGGTCGGCAATGACTTTGTAGCGCTCGTTGTCTGTCTTTGCGTTTTCACGTTCTTTCCGAAAGCGCACGATACGGGCGTATTCTTTCTTTTCGTCTGCCGTGAGATAATCGTCATTTTCAATGAGTTCCGCAATGCGGACGGCAACTTCGGGCCATTTTAAGTTGACGGTAAAATTGTTTTCGGGCTGCTCTTTATCCCTCCGCTCGATGGTTCTGCCCTTTGTTGTGTTCGTGATCCACTTTTCGCCGTCGCTCTGCCCGCTGTATTCGCCGTAATGACGTTTGAACAGTGCAATAAATTCCGATACGGGCAGGTTTTTTCGGTAAGCGTCGTAATAATCGAGCTTATAATCGCTATGTTCCCTTTTCAGGCAGTAATCGACGAATTCATCTTCTCTGCTCTTTTCCGCGCCGCCACCTAATATATCGAACATGGACATCTGCGGCTTTTGCTTGCGCTTTCTGTCCTGTATCCCCTTTTCGTCTTTCTTCGGCGCGGGTTTTACTTCTTCCGGAACAGGCTCGGCAAGCACTTCTTCCCAATCCGTTTCGTCCGGCTCCTCTTCGGGTTCCTGCTCGTCGAACGGGTTTGGTTCGTCATCTTCTATTTCCGTAAGATCGGGACGTTCTGCCGCCTGCCCGTCCGCAAGTTCGGACGACAATATCTCTTGCGATTCTGAAAGTTCGGTTTCGTCGAACGGCTGTTCTTCTTCCGAAACGGGTACCGTTTCCGACCTTTCCGATTCAGACAGTTCGGCACGGGAAAGGATATAGATAGGCTCAGCATCCGGCTCCAAGACATATACGCCGCGGTGTTCGAGAATGGCTTGCAGATACTGTTCCGTGATATGGTAAGGAAAACCGCACATCGGCACACGTTCCGAAAGTCCTACGTCCCTGCTCGTCAGCGTGAGGTTAAGCCACTCCGAAACTTCTCGCGCACGCTCGCCCATCACCTCGTAAAAATCGCCGAGACGGATCAGGACGACGGCGTCCGGCTTGTCCCGCTGCGCCGACATATACCTTGCGTACATGGGATTAGCGGGCGGTTTCGGTTCTTCCTTTTGCCTTACATCCGGTAAGTCGCCTTCCGAAACAGGCGGCGCGGGTTCCTCCGCGGCAAAAGGCTCCGTTTTATCCGACGAACTCGTCAATACAGGTTCGTCCGATATTGTTTCTTCTTCGATGTCGTCAATGACTTGCGGCGTGTTGACGCGGCGTTCATAGGCTGCCGATATATCTTCTTTCACAAGTTCCGTCAAAAAATATATCTCTTTGAACAGCCGCGCGTTTTCGTCTAGACCATAAGGCATTCCGCGGAGCGCGATGCCGTCGTCCTTCGGGAAACCCGTCTTGCTGTACAGTGAATAGGCAACGCCCTCGGCAATCAGGCTGTTGCGGCTTTCATCTTCCGTGAAATAGCCATACTCGTCAAGATACCGCGCCACGCCCGACAGCACTTTACTGTAATCGCGGCGGTTGCTTTCCGCAAGAGACGTGCCGTTCAGTTCGTCAAGACCGTACAAAAGCCGGCGCATCGGATAGATGAGCCGGCGATAGCGTTTATCGCCGTGTGTGTCGTGCAGGTCATAGACGTATTGCTTGTCGCCGTCTGCATTATAGAACTGTATGCCCCTGCGGTTTTTCGTAACGCGCCGCCCCATATCGTTCCATTCGTCGATATAGAAACAGATGGACGCTTTCGGACGGACAAGCACGATCTGACAGGCGTCGTGCAGTTCGATGTGCGGATTCTGCGCCGTAAACCGGTAAAAGTTTTTTATCTGCTCTCCATTTTCCAGCATCTCCGCTATCAGTTCATTGCGCGTTTTTAGTTCTGTTTTCTCTGCCATGTGCTTTGTTCTCCTCTGCTCCGAAAGTCGCTTTTCGCACCCGCTCGCGTTCTTCCGGCGTTGCAAAATAGATGACGTCGAAAGCCGACTTTGCACCCATAAAATACACGAGCCTGCGGATCTGTTCTTCTTCAAAAGGTATCTTGTCTTTTATCATGCGTTTGAATACAGATACTCTCAACCGCAACCTGTCCGCCACAATTACGGGATCGACCTTACGCCTATACAGCCAGCGGTGCATTGCGTTACTTTTTAAGGAATATTTCTTTTCCGTCATCAGTAAAGCGTGCCCCCGACCGATATGTACTTGCTTTTGAAACTTTGCAGCGTTTCGCCTTCCAAGTCTATGACGCGAAGCATGACGAGCGCACCGAATTCGTTGTAGATCGCTTTTACAAGGTCATAACCGATCTTGCAGCCGCGTTTCAGACAGCCGTATGCGCATTTTCCCGCGCCGAGCTTTTTCATGAGCGCTTTGCCGTTGCGGCAGCCGTTTTGCCTTGCAAGAGCCTCAAACTCTTTGATTTTCAGTTTCAATCTTGCCCCTCCTTTGGACTTCAGGTTTTCCCTTCACTACTATTGGACACTTGAAGGGGCAAGTGGCGGGGTATTTTTACAACTTTTTGAAAAATTTTTCTAATTTTTTCATGGCAGCCGTAAAAGTTTCTTCCACCGATGAGTGATGTACTCCCTTTTTCTTGGCTATTTCACGCAGGGACAATTCCTCCCAAAAATGCAATACTATAACCTCGCGCTGCTTTTCGGTAAGGCACGAAAGCGCCGACCTGACTTGTGCGCGCAGTTCGGCTTTGCCTTCCGATTTTATTAAACTCTCTTCCGGCGACGGCATATCATCAGCCTTTTCAAACCCGACTTTTTCCTCCATCGTTTCCAATGAGAAATTCCGTTGACGATAACGCTTATCTCGTTTTTCCGTTCGTTCAAAATCGCGATTTGCTTCAATGACCGCTCTTTCCTCTTCTTCATTCGTTATCTCTATTTTTGAGATTTTGTGACGTGCAATCTGATAAATAACATTCTTTTTCATAATGTCCTCCGACTTTGATTTTTTTGAAAATCGCTATCGGATGGCATATGAAGCCCAATGTAATTGACCGCATCAAAAATCCCCGACAGCGCGGTTAAACGCTATCGGGGAAATAAAAAAGAGTTCAAGCAAGCAGATTTTCCCCATAAAGGTTAACCTGCTGCTCAAACTCATACGTCCGTTCTATGCGGTATCCAGTTACTTATTGCAGCTAATGAAATACTTTATTTTTTACGTATGTTTGCTTGCGCCTTATCCTTTTCGGCTTATGCGGTCGCTTCCATACGATAAACGGTGCTTTATTCCGTTATCGCTTGTTCATCAAATAACGGTGAATCGAAAAACTCTTTCAAGGTTATTTGCAACCCTGCGCAAACATCATAAATAGTCGCAAGTGTAACTGTTTTACTCAATTGCATCGTCGCAATCGTCGATCTCGGTACTCCGCTCAAAATAGCCAATCGGTACATTGTCAATCCCCTCTCTTTCATTAGTTCTTTTATACGCATAAAAACGGCATCGACAAGTCTCATTTTTCTGTCCTCCTGAATTTTTTGAATATAATTATTATAGGAAAAACAGAAAAAATTATCGTTTGGCATACCAACGCATTGTCACACCAACACAACGGTGTACCAACTTATATTTTTGACATAAAGAAAAGGTCGTTGCATCGCAACGACCTTTTCTTTGTTATTACTACTTATCTTTTCTTATCTGTTGACCCAAAAAACGGTGCAACATGAACAATTCCATTTTCTATATCAACGCAAATTCGTTGATGACAGTTTTCACATTTTGTTACGCCGTTTTTAACAAACTCGGCTTGAAGTAAAGTGGCAGAACACAACGGACAGCAAGCATATACCTTTACTATCGAATCTTTATATGTTTCTTTCGTCTTTTCATTCATTTTATCCCCGCTCCTGTTTTCTGATTGTATTCGTTTCTTTTTACACCTCATTTACCTTTCGTTTTCTCTTTTTACGCACCAAAATGATTATCAAAGTAATTACCGCTGCAAGCACAAGAACGCACGCGACAAGTATCAGAGCGTAACCCCACATCGGCATTACAAACGCAACTCCCGGTATGCAGATGATAAACGTACCCGTTTTATCCGTTTGCAGCCTCACGTATCTGCCGTACCCCGAACAATCGATTTTCGTCAGTTCTCCGTCCTCGCTCAAATGATAGACGACGATTTCATTACGGTCATAGGTCATATCAGCCATCAGGTACAGCGTGATGTTTCCGCTCGGAGTTACAGCCTCGCCGCTCTCTGCAAAATAGGAAATGCTCATCACTGAGAAGTTATCCGCTATCGTCTTCATCTTTTCCTCTGCAAGCTCATATGACGTACCGACTGTAATATTGCTTGCCTGAATTGCCGTACCCGACGAGAGAGCGCCGCTTTCATCTTCAAACATTGCAAGCACCGTTGCCCCGACTTTGGAGACGACTGTAAAAGCATATTCGCTGTACGAGTTATTGCCTAGATTTGTTTTATACGCCGAACTCTCTGCGCGGTATATTACGGTATACTCTCCCGCATTTTCAAGAGTATAACGATTTCCGTCAAGAGCGACTTCTTCTCCGTCATAAAATACTTTTGTCGTTACTTCACACACCTCGTCGCCGAGAGCAGCCGTTGCCGTAGGCAAAACGTAAGTCGCACCCTTTTCCATTTGGGTATCGCCTGCCGTCGTCGTGATGACGGGAACATACTCCGCAGGGCGTTCACCTTCGTAGGAATAATCCCCTGTTCTCGTTGCCCCCGACAGGTTCAGCTTTACCATCAGATTAACATTGCGGCTCATCGCATTGATGTAAGCCGAAAAAGAGAGTTCGGAAGAAAGCCGCTCTGCACTCAAAGTATACGTATAGTACGTCCAACCGCCTTCGGCTTTTACCGTATAACCAGTCTGCTTGTTTCCACTTTCCAGCACAAGATTTGATATTGACGAACTGTGCCCGAACGTCATGTAATAATTATCGCCACTCTTTTCAACGGTTGCGGTCGACGAAAAATTGTCCGCGCCCATCGCAAGTCCGCTCAGATCTACGGATACGGAATACACGCCGTCTGAACCTTGAACAGGACTTTCCGCATATGCCGTCAGCCCGCCGCCAAAAAAAGCGGCAAACAGACATAAGCATATACTGACTGCGACAATCATTAACGATACAAAAATGTTTTTTTTCTTTACCATACGAGATTACCCTCCGCATCTTGGAATACGGCGACAAGTTGCACCATCTTAAATGTGCTTCCCAATGCCGTGCCCGTCGTATTGCAAAGTTCGGATTCCACGGTATCGTTCGCAAGGTCAAATACGTTTCCGATTCCCGTAACGGCTCCGTCATCTACGACTGCAATATACCAACCGACGAAGGTATAACCGTCCTTTGCCACGGGTGTTTTTACGCTTGACACATAATACCCGTCGTTTACTTCTTCCCGCAGGAAGAAACTGTTGGAATACTGACCGTCAATTGAATAACTCACAAGCAGACGTTCTCTGAACTCCGCAGTGATTGTCAGATATTCTGTTAGGTCGGGATCGTCATAGTCAACTGCCTCAATCGTATATCTGCCAGTTACGGTTGACTGACCGAGGAAACCTCCCGTCCAACCGACAAAGTTGTAACCGCTCGGAGCCAACGCCTGAAAACTGCTGAAATCGACGACATAAACGCCGCTCGAATTCATATAAAGCGTCCTTTGCTGAGTCTGTCCGTTCGCTTCTGCAGTAACAGTAATACCCGGATCCCATATCGCATAAACGACAGGATCGCAGTCGCCGAAGCGAGAAATAAAATCGGTTATCGAATACCCTGCCGAAATAACGGACGCCGCACGCGCCGAACCGTTTTCTTCCATTGACCAGCCGAAAAAGATATCTTTTCCCTTGGCAAAATCAGTAGACGAAAGTGATTGTATCACCTGCAACAGACTATACGTCTTTGTATATGCATACCCTTTGCTGCCGTCGGCAAAAGTGTAATCTACGGCATCGCGCATGATTCCGTCGGAGAACGGGTGCTCTTCATCCGTCACATATGTAATGGACACTTCGCCCTGACCGTCCAGCACATAAACATCCTGCGTCAGCGAAAACGTAAATCTTTCAGTCGATGAAAGCGATATCGAAAAAGTATAAGTCAATCTGTATTTACCCGTTTCCAAAAACGTCATCGAATATTGCTGCCCCGACAGCGACAAACGCACCGCTCTTGCCGACTGCACATTGTTCAACACTTCGTTGCTGTTAAGCGAAGTATACTTTGCGGCGCTTACCGTAAGAGCGCCGAGAGAATTGCCCTCCATGTCATATACATACGGCCGAATGAACGTGTACTCGTATCCCGTAAAGTAATCTTCCTCGTCAACAGAACGGAAATCCCTGTTTCCGCTGAATGTGATGCGGGCAATATACCGCATCGTAAAGGAATGTTCGCCGCGCGTGTAATGCAATGTCAGGACTGCAAAATTGCTTTGGGATATGCTTTGCCATAACTGCCGCGCAAGCGCTTCCGTCATCTCATACGCAGTATATTCCGACGAAGTTCCGCCAATATACAGCCGATAAGACGAAAGCGCAAACCTGTAATCGCCGCTTGAAGTGTGCAGATAATAATCGCGCAATAATTCGTCAAGATAATTCTCGGCGTTAAGATACCCCGTCGCGCTTGCCGCCGCGCCGAGCAATGCGCCGTTCGTATCTTCTTCCAACGTCCCGGAATCGTACATGGTACCGTTGCCGGCTTCGTCGTCCGTCACGCTGAAAAACGTGTCGTTTACTCCGTCTGCGGTGTACTCGAAGTAAATATACTGCTTTTCTCCGTAAATGTTTGAGATCTCATAGACGACCAGTCTGTAATCCGTCGTCATTGTAAAACTCAATGTTTCCCGTCCAACGTCATGCAGATAATAGATGCCGTTTTCTTCCGTGTAATACGCGACTTTCAGATCGTTCAGCCCCGACGTTCCGCTGTCATAATAATCGCCGACCAAGTTCCCGCTTTTTGCTCCCCATGTGTAGGTCACGACGGGATAAGCGTATTCACTGTCCAAAGTGATCGCTTCGTCCGTTACATATGTATTTTCATATCCAGCCGAAAGGCTCCAATTGCCTTCCACCGTTATCTGCGGCTCCTCGTACAGTACGGCTTCAACAAGCGAAATTCGTCTGTTCCCCGCACTGCCAGATGAGAACAGTATGGCGACGCTTTCCTCCATGACAAAAGAACCGTCAACCGATACGGGCTGCGCAAAATCGGGTTCGCCATTCACCATCCGGTATGCCTGCCAGCTTACGGTGTTAAAATCGGCGTCGGAGTCCACCTTTTCTGCATACAGCTCGGAAAGCACGACCGACTGCCCCGCCCGGTACGATTTTCCGAGGCGATACTCGTCAAATTCGCGCATATTGGCGGATGTAAACGTGCCAAGCGTCATGGAATCGTAATATAGTTTTTCTCCGCTTTCGGCAGCGACTGTGGGATCATACCCGAAAATCTCGCTCGAAACCGAAAAATACGCGATATTATAGCGGGAATTTGCTACCGTCTGCGCGTTGGTCGAGGCGGTGGGCGCAACGGTGATGCGGCTGTCGTAAGCCGTCCGCGACTGATAGGAACTGTTCAGCCCCGTTGCCGTGAAAAAGTAGTTGATCATTCGCGTGGAAAGGCCATATTCTTCCGTCGCGTCGAACGTCTTGCTGCGTTCGTTCAGATCGTCTATATCTCCCGGATAATACTGTATTTCTTCCTCGGCGATAAAGGCGTCCCCTTCCAAAGCCTCATAATCAATGGAAGTCAGCTTTACGATATGCTCGTAATCTATCGTCATCAAAGTATGCATTTCACCCAGATCGACCGCCACTTCCATAAACCCGGTCGGAGAACCGGAAAGCACGAGCGCAGTCTGCAAATTATTGCCGAGATCGATGATGCTGTAACAGTTGCCCGTTTCGGCATGAAATTCCACAGAATACTCTTTATACCTTCCAGCACTGTATGTTTCAGGGTAGTAATCGGACTCGACGCCCGTCTGCCCTTCATAATCGGAAATATCGACCTCGTAGCACACCTGCCACGGCATAAAGGTAGCCATTCTGTTATAATAGTTCGCCGCAAGAGGTTCGAGAAGTTCGCCCAGATAATATTCCGTAATGCCGAAATAGGGATATAGCGGTTTTACGAGCGTGTAGTTCCCGCCTTCGGCAATGATATACGAATAGACGGGGTTGAAACTGTCCATCATCGTTTCCGACATATCGAGTTGCGACATATAGGTACGGACGAGATAGTACCCGTCTTCGAGCGGCACGGACGTATCTTCGAACGGGCGGGAAAAACCTATCAGCCTTTCAATGGAAAATTCTACGGTATACGTCGTCTGCGTGGCAAGGCGCTGTTCGTCCGTAAGCCCATCTGTTTCCCAATTTATCGTGGAAACATAAAAGTAGATGGGCGTGGAAAGATCCATACCCGTAATATCTATATAAAGCGTCTTTAACGTATCCGTGTACGAATCGACGATGTCTGCAATGTAAATATCCGAATCGTTGAGCGCAGAGGCAAGCGTTACCTCATACGATTTATAATCGGAAAGCGAAAGCGGTTCGAGCGCACGGCAATCGTATTGGATTTTCAGAAGAAGCTGATCGTCCGTCTTTTCGATATACGTTTCGTCCGCCACAATATCGTCCGCCCAATTTTTGTAGCCGTATTCTACCGCAAGCTCTCCGAGAACAAGTGTGCCGTCCACGACAGACGCGCTGTAATCTATGTCGTAAGTGCCGTCGGCGGAAAAACTTTCCTGTTCCCATTTAGCATAAAGAATTACGTTACGCATATACAAATACAAAATACCGTCCGAATACGGTTTTGTATAGGATGTGTCAAAATACCAGCCCGAAAAGACGTACCCCACCCTTGTAGGCACAGGCAGCGTCGGCATATTCTTCGCCGTATATGTCATATCGGCGACGGGCGCATCCGCGTCCTCCGCCACAAAAGAAATTGTATATTCTGTATCACCGTAAGCATTTTCAAGAATGGCCTGCGGCGTCTGTCCGTCATAGACAGAACAAGCTGTAAAACATACGGCTGAAAAACAAAGTACGGCGATGAGTATTGCAAGAATAGATTTCTTTTTCATTTTTGTTTGCCTAAAAAAATTTATCCGCGCCCGCCCGAAGACGGGCGCGGACCGCTGTTGATTCACTGCAAGCTGCGTGTTTTAATACAACCGTTACAATATGGGATAATTGGAGGTCTGCGTCGTCGCATTCTCCATGAATGTATTTTCAGAATTATCCCGACCTTCAAACCAGCCTTCTTCGAAAATTTCAGAAGCCTGAGTCTGAACCTGCTCAATAGTCATGTGCTGATCGTAAGAGCAATTATAATAATTTACCGTAGGATCTTCATCCTCTATATCGGTAAATGCGTTTTCATGCACTTTGCTCACCATACCGATATAAAGTTGCAACGAAGAGCCTCCATAATAAACAGAACCTTCCATAATCTCATACTCAAATACGTTGGTTGCAAGCAAAGGAGCATACGCACCCATCATGGAATCATACAATCTGTACGAAAATCCCAATGCCAAACCGGAGCTGGGGTTAGAATAATCTGCACCTCCGGCAATTGCTACGAGTTGAGCGCCCCTTACCGTTATTTCCGTATCTTCACCGGAAGAGTCTTGCATAGTCTTGGTTTCATTTATACCGGTATACTTAACGATTGCACGATTTGTACCGCTGCCTGTACTTGCAAACATGAACATGCCTTCTGTCAATTCCGTATTGGTCATCAACAGTTGCATAATATTTCTGTTTTCTTCTCCGGAAACAGCAGTAAACTTTTCTATCGCTTTCGTCTTAAAAGCATACGGCTGAATATCGGTGAGATCGGCAAGCGGCAGAATCATGGTAAGCTCATCTACGCCGCCGTCGGTGTTGACCGACCAATTGCTATCGGAATTCTGCACGCAGCCGGCGTTTTCAAAGGCGCTTTTACCGATAATGGAAAGTCCGCCGGGTGCAATATCTACAAGCCTTAAATTGCCCATGTTCATAAACGCTTCGTCGCCGATCGTCGTGACGGCATTCGAAATGTAAACTTCGGAAACGCCGCTTACATTTTTGAAAGCGCCATCCGCGATCGCCGTTACAATATATCCGTCTATCATGTCGATGGTAACACGGTAAGTACCGTCGGCAAGCTGTTCTGCGGTAGCCGAATTGAACCCGGTAACGGTCGCCGTTTCACCGTCTGCATTGACCGTATAGGTAAAACCGCCCGCCTTTGCATAGCATTCTACAGTAATATACATATCGGAAGTGATCGTACCGCCTTCATATACCTCACCAACATTGCAAATGATCACGGTATAATCCTCTTCGGAAACCCCTGCCAATTCAAGAATAGCTGCAACGGTAAGCGTATCGCCGCTCTTATAGCTGTCAAGCACGGTGGTCGTTACCTCATTATCGCGCGAATAGGAAACCGTCAGACGAATTTCTACCGCTTCGCCCGCCGTTACATCGCCAATGAGCACAACTTTGACGTCATCTTCAAATTCGCTGCCGTTATAGGGAACACCCGAAGTGGAAACAAACGCATAGTC
>ERZ1106930.146-NODE-146-length-25834-cov-662.387835_pt1 | contig 25834 bp, 33 predicted proteins | sample MGYA00403663_ERZ1106930 | MGnify/ENA primary metagenome ERZ1106930 (study PRJEB35170, sample SAMEA104062438) | human gut metagenome | biome: human gut; feature: human-associated habitat; material: faeces | place: Denmark | collected 2012-06-26 ... | reverse complement strand
CCACCAGCCGTTATTGGAGCTTGTCGCCGCGACGGTATACACGCTGGCATACGAAGTCGAATAACTGCTCGAACTCGGGCGTTTGTATTTGATATAATTAAAATTCTCGTCGGTCGCCGAATACACGATCTGCTGATTGGTATAACTCCCGCTCGAAATGGTGCTCGATCCCGCTTTTAAAGAATAGGACGGTGCTGTCTTATCCACTTCAAACTGAAAGGTATAAAAGTAATAGGTGAAATCAACCAGTATACTCGACGCATATCTGCAGGAGTACTGCAACTCATAATTTCCGTCAGTCAAGGTCCCGGAAAACAATGTCTGATTGCCGCTTCCCGACAAAGATTTGCTCGTATATACCGCTCCGTTCCTAATAAGCTGAAACGTGAGATGATCGCTCACTTTGCTCGTCTCTACCGTTATATAGTAATATGACCAATCTATAACAGATCCTTGCGAGAGTGTTCCCGTCCCGCTCTGCGATGAGCCGTACATATAGATCTTAAAATTGCTCGGACACCCCGTTGTCACCGAGGTGCCGTTTGTCGTCCTGCCGCTTGTAAGATACTTGGGCGTCGTATAAGTTGCCGCCGAAACTTTTTGCCCTGGCATACCGAACAGGCACACGCCGAGCGAAAGCAGAACCAATGCAAAAAATGCAAAACACACCGTTATTTTCTTTCGGATTGACATCTCTTTCCTCCTTCGTCTTTTTTATTTTGTTTTAGCTAAGTTTGCTGCTTACCTATTTCCATTTCATGGCACTCCTCCTTTTACATGTCGCAATGTATAACACAGACTGCTTTTTCCGCCGTTTTCACGGAATCGCTGCTGTGTCGATAATAGTCCAGCTTTCTTCAAGTCCTTGACCGCTCTTCGGACCGTGGATTCGGACAATTTAAGATCTTCCGCGATCGTCGGCACCGCAGGCCAGCACTCGCCCTTTTTATTCGCCCTTTCCGCAAGGTAAAGATACACAGATATTGCACGGTGAGGGACATCACTTTCATATAAAACACGAAGCCTGCTCATTCGTTGTCCTCCCGCATTCGTCTGCTCGGCGGAACGGTTCGCACACCCGAGAGTTTTTCGCTCCGTCGATACAGCTCATGCTTTGCAAGGCTTTGCCCGCCGCCCGATGTCGCCGCGCTTGTGCTGTCGCTCGGTTCTAAAAGTTCGGGATGATACCTTCTTGCGATCGCTTCCACGATCTCTTTTTTATCCGCATATTCTACCTTTCTGTTCACATTTTCGCATACCGTATACAGATTTTTTGTGTCAAACGTGATTCCCCAATCATGGTAGAGTTTCAGCATCACCCGCATCGGGTGCGCACCCGTCTTCATCACGACAAACCTGCCTTTGGGCATAGATTTGAGTTCGTCTGCCGTCATCAGCGGCCGCTCGATCATCTGTAAACTTTCCGACGGATCGTTCTTGCCCCTGCTTACCGATCCCGATAACACCGTTCGGCTGCCGAGAGCTTTGGACAGCGTTTCCGCAGACGTACTGTTCGGCGCAAACCCGCCGAAGATCGTGAGCTGCGTGTTATCCACTATGATCTCGGCACCTTCTTTCCCGTAGTTCTTGTCCAACTGGCTGAACGATTGAATGATCGGAACGATCTGCAATCTTCTTGAACGAGACGCGGAGAAGATCATCTCCGCATCCTGGATCTTGGGAAGCGTTCCGAACTCGTCGCAAAAGAAGATGCATCTGTTTTTGAGTTTTCCGCCCTGTTCGTCCGCTACCGCCAGGATCTCCCTATAAAACTGCTGAATGATGAGCGAGATCATAAAAAAGGTGTTCGGATTTTCTTCGGGCATAATGACAAAGATCGCCGATTTTTCCATACAGAACTTTTCCGCGTCGATCTCGGTATCAAAACAAAGGAGTTGTTCCAGCTCCGAATCGAGGAACGCATTCAGCCTAGACAACGCCGTAGACATTACGCTCGCCATTGACTGTTCGGCGGTATTGAGCGCCGCGCCCGCAAACCATTTCGCTTTATGATCGTTCGGCAAGAGGTCCATAAGTCCTTGAAACTGATTCTTTCCTTTTTTCGAGGACGGTGCGAGCAATTCCTGAATGATTTTGAACACGGAAACGATGTGCCGCTTTTGCGGAGCACAGAACTCCGCAACGAGCAGGATGGTAGCCGTGAGGATCCCTTCCGCTGCATCATAAAAATAGGCATTCTGTCCGAACGCCGCCGAGTCCATTCCCGAAAGAATGATCGTTTTGGATATGATCTTCGCGTACTTTTCCGCTTTCGCCTTATACATGAGTTCGAACGGATGAGCCTGGTACAGGTCCATATATTTGTTCACGAGATGCAGAAGGTTATTTCCGTTCGAGCGAGTGGGATTGCGAAGGTCGATGACCGAAACGTTATAACCGTACTGCTTTGCCACCGTGCCGTAGTTCCGCATGACATCCCCTTTTGTATCCGTAGAAAGAAACGACATCCCGCTTGCACAGGCATATTCGATACACGGATACAGCCAATACGCCGTTTTACCGACACCCGCCGCTCCGATCATCAGAGCATGCACGTCACCCGAATCCACCATCGCCGTCGTGTTTTTCTTCCCGCCCTTGCATCCTACGACGATCCCCTGAGGCAATTTTTTTTCTTCTCCCTTTACATTCGCAAAGGAAGGAACTTCCCCATGCTGTGCCTGCTCCCGCCATTTCTGCGGAGTAAACGGGATATGCCGATACACCTTTGCGATTTCTCCGCGCGTTGCCCAGCGTGCCGTTCCGTGCTGGCCGTCCCCGACCGTCCTGCTCTTGATGTGGTTCAAATTATAGATATGCGCAAGAAAAGTGAAGCCGCTCAAAACAAGCGCCATCACCGCGGCGATCACAATGACTGTACCAATGCCGGACATGGCTCTTCCTCCTCTGTCTCTTCTTCCTGTTCCTCTTCTTCCGAATCCTCCTGACGCACAAGATCCTCGTTCCAGTCTTTTGACTTCGGAACGAGGATCTCTGTTTCCACCCCTTTTGCTTTTAAGTTCTCGCTTATGCGTTTGGAAGATCTGCGCCCCTCTTCGTCATTGTCGAGGCATATACAAACTTTTTTGATGTTCGGATGATCTTCCAGCATCCGCATCGCCACCCTGTCCGATACGCCGCAACAAGCGGCATAGCTGTGATCTTTCCAGCCCTTTTTATGCAAGGAGATAAACGAAAGCATATCGATGGGCGCTTCGAACAGATACAGCCGATCGCTTTTCCCGTTCCAATGGAAACTGTACTCCGGAATGCCGTATGCCGCATTGCCTTTGAACGTCGACTGCGTACCCGTACCGCGCAGATGCGCGTGAACGGGCTTTCCGCTTTTATCATACCCGACAAACACGGCGTTATGATACTTTTCCGATTCATATATGAGTTTATAACGAAAAAATGTCGTCAGGACATCCTGATCGATCTTTCGGTGCCGCAACAAATACGCATACGTCCTGTGCGCCGTCTCGTTTTTTTTCGGCAGCTCGAATACGCCGTCCTTTTTCTTCTCTACAGGCGCCGCCGTTTTTAATTCGCCGCCCTTTTCTCCGAGCAGAAATTCTATGGATTCGGGATAATTCTTATCGTAAAATTTTTTTACAAAATCGATCGCATCTCCGCCCTCCCTCTCATATTGATGAAACCAAAGATTGCCGCGTATACTTACCTTTCCGAACCCGTCTCGCCATTCGTATTCCGATCCTGCGCGCTTTACCTCTTCTCCCTGCTTTTCTAAAAAAGCGACGAGATCCGTTCGCCTTGCTCGCTCTTTCTGTTCGTTGGTAAAATGTACATACGTTGCCATGTTCTCCTCCTTTTTTAATCCTGTTTCATACCCTGCGCCTGTTTCTTTTCTTCAATTTTCTTTCGAAGTTTTTTATCCGCAACAAAGTGAAGTTTGCCTCCCTGATCGATTTTTTGCATCATCGTATTTGCTATATCGTGCAGAAGCCAAAGCGCACCGATCGCGGCATACGTTTTCTTTTCCGCTTCCTTTTCGTCCGCATACTCGATCAGTTTTGCTGCATACACATTTCCCTTTTCCGCAGAAGATTGAAGATAGCAAAGCGCAAGTTCCTTATCTCTCTTCACACCCGTTCCGAATAAATAGATTTTGCCTAGCTGATACTCGGCAAAATCATTTCCTTCCTCCGCCGCTACCTCAAAGCATTTCATTGCTTCTTCGACATTCCCCTCTTGCAAAAATAGTTTTCCGGCATGATATGAGGTCTTTTTTTCTTCTGAATCAGAAATCTTTTTCTTGTCCTGTTTTATTCCATTGTCTGAATGCTTTGATCTTTGAAGTGTTAATTCTATTTCATCGTTCGGACCGTTTACGATTTGCATTGCCGCCTGTATCACAGCGTTGCGAATATACTTGAATTCATCGTTTTGAGACAGTGGAATTCGTTCGGACATCGTCTCCGTATAGGTTCGGATCACTTGTTCTCTTTGCTCATACCACAGCGCATACAGTTCTGCGATGCGCTCGTCCTTTTCCAGTTCGTCCACAACGCAGCGAACCAAAGCCTTTACGTCTGCTTTGAGATAGCCGTAAACCTTTTTCCCCTTCGTCTTCAATAGCCGCTCTGCAAGCCTCAATAGTTTTTCTTGAAGTTCAGAGCTGCACACATCCTTGCCGATATCTTGCACAATCCCGTGCAGATATTCTTTGCTATACGATTTCAATTTATCGCGCTGTCGGGTCTGTTCTTCATACACACTGATAAGGTCCTGGGCAAAAATATCCCGCGCGAAGGCGGAACGAAGATTTTGTACGCCACGCTCCGTGAGATACCCTTCGTTTTCGAGTTTGGAATATATGATCATATGCACGTGCGGGTGATGGCTCTCATTATGAAACGCGGCATACCATTTTAAGTTTTCCATCGGAATCTTAAAGTTTTCCGACAGTTCCTGCGTTTCCGTTCGCAGCATATCCCGCCAGCGTGCCCCCTCTCCGAAGCCGAGCCGCTCCGCATCTTCTCTGCGCAGCGACAATATGACTGTCCACACGTTCCCGTTATGACGATTGAGTTCTTCCGATACTTCATCGAGTTTTACCTCCACCCCGTCGTCAGTGAACAGACCATGCGAACCGAACCGCTCCGCGCGCGGGCGCGTTGCGATGTAATCCGCATACGTCTTTCGCCCCATTGCGATGTGCGCATTGTCTTCGATCGCGCGGGAAATAAAATCAGACGCATTGCCAGCGTTGGGATTTACAAGGTAGTCTTTATACTCGTGCATCTCTTTCGCATCGGGAAAATCTTTTAAGATCTTTTCAATGAGTTTACATTGTTTCCCGCTTACAAAAGAATAGCGGAAAGATTCGTCGTTCTTTTCCGCTCCTTCGCGCGTAGCGATGTACTTTGCATAGCCGCCCGCCTTCTGTTTTCGATTGGGTTTGAGGTATTTGAACTTGGTGACCAGCCGCGCCATCGTTTATCCTTTCTGCCAATCCAATGCATCTTCAAACGAAAAAGAACCGTTCAGGCGTTTGACTTCTTTCACACACTCGCCGCGCAGCCGTTCCAATGATACCTTGTCCACTTCCTGACTCGCTGCCAACAGATTCATCATCATCGCCATCTCGACCGCGAGCTTGAATAATAACCTACATTGCTTGTTGTCGCTCTCGGCAACGATCCCTTTCAAAGTCGACGTGACGATATTAGGAAGATAGGTTTTGTTTTCCTTTGTCGAAAGATACCCCGTGTAAAAAAGCACGGCTTTTTCAATAAATTCACTCTGCGAAGAACAGTTGTCATCCTCCATATACCTGCATACCAATTCCAGTGTAGACGGCTTTACCCAGAACTGAAACCGACGTTTAATTTCCTTTCTGACATCTTCTTGTCTTTTCATACCTCCTCCCTAGCACCTTGCAAAGCACCGTTTTTTCTACTTGATTGCCTAAAGAATTTATTAATCACGGCACCGCATATGGCATCAATACCCCGAATACGGCACCGTATTTTAAAAAGCAAATAACTTCGCAAAATACAAACATTATAAAAGCGGGCGGCATTGCCGTCCGCTGTAAACCGAGTCGAGGGCCGTATACGGCACCGACTCTTTCTCCTGCTTCAAAATCGACCCAACGTATCGCTGTTTTTATTGCAACGAACTCTCTTGCAAACTCTCCGAATTTCGCCCGATCCTGCTCCTGCGGGTGTTACCCCGTCCTCAGCCCGAACCTTGCCACACGCCGCCAAACAGCCGTTCAAACCGCGCAGATGGCGTAGGCTTTACACCTTCTCAATACTCGCCTCTGCATCTTTTGCGCCCACGGCAGAAAGAGGAATAGGTTTTGCCTTTTTGGGTTTTACGGGCTGCGCGTTTCCTGCTCCCGACTTCATATCCAGGAACTCACGCACCCCAGCAGGAACTGTTTTCAGATACAGCGTCTCCAATGCCTTTTCCAATTCCTCCTCTACTGTTCTCTTGCTCTGCTCCAGATATATTTTCAATGCCGACAGTTTTTCTTCGTCAAACGAAATCGTGATCGTAGTTTTCTTCATTCTTTTCCTCCTCTTTTTGATTCTCGTTTACAAGATCCCGAAACTCCTCAGGTAAAATATTTGTGCCGAACTCTGCATTGACCGCCGTGATCAATTCTTCGTCCGTTTGCTCCGCTTCAAAACATCCCGCCAGTCTTTCCGCAAAGTTTTCTTCTTCCGCAAACTGAAACAGACAAAATGAAAAGAGCACCATCGCCTCCTCGATGCGCTCTTCACCGAACCCTTTCTCAAGCATCTTCTCTTCGATGCGTTCCATTGTTTCTTCTGCCTGTAAAATCTCTTCCTGCGGGATCTCTGTCTTTCCCGTGTCGATCCCCGCTCCGCCGGAAAAGATGCCAAGCACAGCCGCCATCGGCATACAGATAATGACCACAAGACCGAGCACAATGCATCCGACAGTTTTAAGAACCTTCTTGTTGGATCCGACGGCGATCGCCGCTTTTTTAAGAATTGCCGCAATCGGGAATGCCATCATCTGCCTCCCGCCGCGCCGAACAGCGCAGACTTATATGCGGGCGCAATCACACGCAGAAGATACCGTTCATTCCCGCAGCGGTACAGACAGGTCCCGCGTTCGGGATGGCGTATGAGTTCAAACTCCGAAGGTTCCACTTGCAACGCATCCATATATTCTTTGGGATTTATCTGCCCCGCATTGAAAAGAAACTGATGCGTGGGGATCGAGAACAGCGGCTTCGTATACTCGCGCACGGACGGCAGCAAAAAATCCTCGATGTTCTGACTTGCCAGAATGACCGAAGATTCTTTCTTGCGCACACGTTTCATTGCGTTGCGGATATATTCGATCGCAGTCATATTGGACAGGAACAGATACAATTCGTCAATGGATGCAGCCGTATTCCCTTCCCTGAGCAACTGATCGGACATATACGACAGGATATTGAACAGCATCGCATCTTTCAGACGTTTGTTTGTATCCAGCAGCCCCTTTACTCCGAAGCAGACGAACTCTCCGTCCGCAATGTTTGTATGCCCGTTGAAATATTTGCTTTCCGCCCCCACGCACATGGAATGGATGCCCAGGCAAACCTCCTGCAATGTCTCTTCCGTGTACAAATGTTTCTGTGCTTTATCGTAGGATCTGTATTCCTCTTCGCACAGTTTATAAAAGTCTTCCAGGATCGGAAAGGACTTTTCGCCTGCACTGTCCGTGATGCCAAACTTTTCATACAACTTTGCAAGCAGCAATTCAATTGTATCGATCTGCGCGTCGTCGAAATCTTTATACGCGCGGAAGAAATCTTTTAAGAATGCAATGTGCCGCGCCAGCCTTGTCTGCATTCGGAACGCTTCGGGAGCCGCGGGATCTGTTTCCTCTGCACCGTCCGACCATGTCTTAGGTTCAAGCGGATTAATGATATATTCCCCCGACAAAAAATCGATATACGTTCCTCCCAAAGCACGGCACAGATCCTCGTATTCGGACTCGGGATCCAGGCAAATGACTTTCTTCCCCGATTCGCGTACATTCATGAGAATGAGTTTGAGAAGATAACTTTTTCCCTGCCCACTGTTGCCGAGGATCAGGATATTGCTCGTCGTTTTGTCCTCTTCCCGCCTGTCAAAATCTACGAGGATGTTTGTTCCGAACTTGTCGCGGCCGATATACAGACCGTGCGGATCCGTTTTTCCCGAAAAACCGAACGGATAAAAATTTGACGCCGAACTTGCAGGCATGACTCTTTCAAACTGCGTGCCGAACCTGTTTTCTCCTAAAGGCAAAACAGAAAGGAATCCTTCCTTTTGCCGAAGCGTCAATCTGTCTACCGAGATCTTGGAACGCGCAAGTTCCATTAAAACTTCCGATTGCAGTTCTTTGAGTGCTTCCATACTCTTGGCTTTGATTTCGACGAATACAGAACAATGCAAAAGGCATTCCCGCATCTTTCGCATATTGGCAAGCAGTTCGATAACGTCCTGCAGATTCCCTTCCGCCTCCACAGTCTCCGTCATGTCCGTACCACCTGATTTGAGTTTGTTTTTCCGCATCGCATTCTGAATGATCTTGCGTTGCTCCATCGGCTCGACCAGTCTGTGATAGATACGAAGCGTCAGTCCGCTCTTATCGGCGATCCTTGAAAAGATTGCCTGTTCTTCCGTCGACGGAGGATATTCTCGGATCGCCCAGGCACATCGGTAACTGTCACCTACAATATAATGGTCCGCATAAAACCGAATGGTCGACGGCGCAATGCGGTCAAAAAAATCCTTTGTGCGCCGCCGTTCCTGTTTTTCCATGCTTTTCTTTTTCTGCACCTTTTTCTCCTTTGCCTTTTCGGGCATAAAAAATCAGCCGTCCTGCTTTTGCAAAACGGCTGAATTCTCTCAGATCATTTGTCTTTTTACTTTATTAAATTTTTCTTGCGGCAGCATCCTCAAAATTTTAGCAAATTGCTCCTCTAGGGGCATTTCTTCCAGTGAGGAGAAAACTTGCCATTCCATTATTTTTTTTGCATAGTTCAATACAATATTTTGCCTGTATTGAGAAAAGTTCCTAAATTTTTCAATTAGTTCCTCAATTTCTTTTAATCGTTTCGCATTATATTGTCGAGCCCGTTCATCGGTCGTCAGTCCGTCTTCAAAAACTGTAGATTGGCGGGTTATACCATTTGAACGCGAAATCATAGTACTTGCAGGCTTTTGTTGCATGTTCCCGTAAGCAAAACCTTTTTCTGCACCACTACTTGATTTGTGAACAGGAATAAGCTTACGCTTTTCCTTCTCTTCAACAAACTGAGACTTTTGTTCCAACCATGCGCTATATTTAAGAGAAAAACCAGGTAACGATAGGTGCTTATCTTCCAAGCATACATCTTCAATCTCGCCTTGCATAAAAAAGATTTGTCCGTATTTCTTATTCAATGCGACAATATATTGCGGAGGATAACTGCGCATATCCATTTTGTATTGGGCTATTTTTCGGGTATTTACATCAATTACAAACAACTCATTTTCAGTCGACCTGTTCAATTCGTATCTTTTCAAAAAATAAACAGAATCTTCGCGTATTTTGGGGTTGATCTCATCCACCACAATCCATTTACATGATATACCCAAGCCTGTATATTGGCTCTCAAACTCCATTATTTTTGAATATGATACGGTTTTATCTCCAAGTTCAACTGCAATTCTCTTTTCACCGTCTTTTAAGATAAGATGGGTATAATGATGCTTTAATATTTTTTTCTCTATTTCTACATCATATCCTTTTTTCTTAAAAGACTCGTAAAGCTGATACCGTATCTCACGGAGAATGCTCGGCTGTCGATCGAATTGCGCATAGTCGCAATTCCCGTCATGCAAATGTGCAAAATATGCGCTTTTTTTCTCTCCGTGACAATATTTAAGCAACGGACTTTCACATTCCGGATCAGGGCAGATAAGCTCTTTTCCGCTTACCTTTCGAATTTCTGCTTCCTTTTGATAATCACTTGCTATATCTGTAGCACTGATTTCAAGATCGTTCCATTTTGCCCTGTCCATTTTCCCTCTTGTATATCTACATTTTCGGAAGATAATCTTCTGCGATATTTTCCTCTACGTCGTCTTCCGTGGAATCCTCTTGCGGAGCATAGCTCTCGGCTATCGTTTGCAAACTTTCAATATGCCGTTCGACCATTTGAGCAATCGCTTCTTTTCTGTTTTCGCTGATGAGTTCCTTTGCCCGCGGATCCGAAAATACTTCCCGAACCATATCACCCGCATCGTACAATTTTGAAAAATCGATCCAATCAAACGAGGTAACAAGTTTGATTTGCTCGTCGTGCCGTCTTTTGAACGGCTTACTAGCAATATTCTTCTCCGTGTAAATCTGAGAGAGCAAGCTATTGTAGCCGAGCGAACTTCCGCTGTCATAAATGGGTGCAAAGCCAATCCATTCCAAGGTTTCGGCATTTCGCAACAGCCCGAAATTATTCAGATGCCTGTCCTCGTTGGAAATGAGATAATCGAGTACGAGCATCCTATCCAACGCCGGCACGACGTCAGCCGCGCCCAACGACTTGCAGCAGTTCACGAAGTGCTGATATACAGAAGTTCTGTTGTCTTTCTTTTGCGTTTGCATGATGCGCCACGCGCTGACAAGTTCCGTATCTCTCGTAACGAAATCTTCGCATACGCTATACGGTTCACCGTCTTCCCAAATGATGTTATACGAAACGTGATTTATATTGAGCCTGTCCATGATCTTCGATGCAATCACTTCGTTGAACGGTTGCTGCCTTTCGAGATTGCTGCCGCCCTTGATAAGGCAGCGTTTCCCGTTTATGATTTTCCACCGCTTTTTCAAGTATCCGTCCGAAGTATTGTCCGGCGAACTAAAATCAAAATCTTCGTTCTTTTTTGGCTTCCCGAACAATACATCTCCCATATCGTCGGAAAAAGAATTATCAAAAAAGTTTATCTTCTCCCAAATCAATTCTGCTCCTTCGGGACATATCCAATATTGATCGGAAAGGCTAAGACCAAAGCAACGGACCAGCAATATTTTGGTATCATTCAGATTCAGCGTTTCCAAAGCTTCGCGAACGCCTGAACGGCTCGCCGGAATAGAACGGTCAGTCCACCATTTATTCAGTTCGCCGCGATCAATGATACCGTTTTTGACGGGAACACCGACAGGTACATGTTCCGCCGACATAACAGCTTCAATTTTACGAATTATTCCCGTTTCATCGTCGAGTTCGAGTTTCGCAACCTCGATTCGTCTATGCATCAGCGTACATTTCATCGGCATTCCCTCCTTTTTATGAATTGATTTGTCTATAGTATACCATAAAATACCTCCGAAAAGCAATGATTCCTTGAATTTTTTCTGATTATATCATTTACTTTCCGCTCCTTTTCTGTCGAAAAACGGTTACGTTTCCGTATCTGGTATCTGCTCACCGAATAGTGATGCGTCAAAATATAGCGCCAAAAGCCGCTTGATTTCACTCTTTTCCAGCCTATGCACCTCAAAGCCCTGTTCATGGATCGCTTTCTGTACGGCATTCGCATAATGAAACACTTGCTGCGCGTTCATCCCGCGACACCTTACAACGAATAAAAACTGCCGCGCCGTTGCCATTTCTAACTGGATCCCGTCCAGAAAAGCGATATCTTTTTGCAAGAGGTCCCTGACTTTCTTGTTCTTTTCCTGCTCTGCGCGCTCAGACAAGTATGCCTTATTTTCATCGAAGCACTCGCTCGAATCGATGCATGCGATCTCAATTTCCGGAATTGCCGACAGCAACATCGTCATTTCCCGTATTTTATTTTCCACGCTTGCTGCCGATAAAACCGACAGATTTGTCGGCCTTATCTCATACAGCAACAATTCCCCGCGATTGGTCAAAACCCCATACTCTGTAAACGCCTTAAATCCAAGCAAGTCCTGCACGGCTGCGCCTTTTTTCTTTTTTTGCTCTTTCTTTCCCATTTCATCTCCACTCATAATACTGCTGTTCCGTCAAAAAGTACCGCGCGGCATACTTCATATATTCGAGTATCGTCATGTCGTCTTTGCGGATGGCCAGAAAAGCAAAAGCAAGCGTGAATGCCGCGGGCAACAGACAACCGAGTTTTACGAGCAGAACGATCGAGATTAAAACGGCGATGCTTAAGATGATAAAGTCCTTCATTCCCCAAAGCCACAGATTTGCCTTCGCGCGAAGGTTTTGCGGATACAGATAATGTTTCATACGATTTCCTCCATTCCCTCCTTTCCAAATCGCCGATACGAATATCCTTTGCTTCCAGTTCTCCGTTCCTTTTCATGCCGCACCTCTTACTTTCCCACACTTGCGATCGTTCTTGTCAGATTGATTGCCGTTGTCGTCGCATGCGCCACGCTCATCATATTGACGCGCACCGAACTGTCTAACCCGAACTGCTGCGCGATCCGCGGCACTTCGTTTGCCGCAAGCATGATCCCAAGTCCCAGCAACATGCTTTCCGGGAAGGTCATCAATCCCAAAAACAACAGCGTCGTCTGCATAAACGCGGTCAGACAGATCGCCGCGACTTGTTTCATCCATTGCACAAATCCGTCTCCGTAACCGCGCGGTACCGAAAACATATAAAGCGATCCTACAGTCATCTGCACAAGCAGGATTCCGCCGCGCTTAATATTCTGGAAAAACACTTTGATGATACAGTACGCAAACGCGATCAGGATAAGCAGGTTGAACAGGCTTCCCATCGCCTGGTCCTGCAACGAAAACTGCTTTTCCAGTATCGCCATGCTCTGCCCCGCAAGATCATACGTCTTTCCGTCTGCAAACAAGCGTGACAGATCTTCGGCGAATGTGTTTTGCAATGAGATACAAAACTTATACAGCTCCACGGGTACGATGCCGATAAGTGAACAGGCAAAAAAGCCTTTTAAGATATTCAAGACGGTCGTCTTTACGTTTGCCCTGCCGTTCTGATACTCTATGGCAAGATCGAATACCGCCACCACCACACCTGCCGCGAACAGCGCCCATCCAAACAAGGTAAACAGCCACACGGTGGCTTGTACCCATCTCAGGTCAAAGATCTCCGCGCCCATGTTTCCCATCTGCGTGAAAAAATCAGCGACCGCATTATACACTGTTTCATAAAACCAGTGCATCATCGACGACCAGATCGAGTTTGAGATCTGTTCCCCTACACCTGTAAACGCATCTTTAATGCCTCCGATCAGATCTTTCAGCCAATCGAACATTTGCACCTCCTATAATCTCAATGCCATATCGGGAGATACGAACATTTCGGCGTAATCGAGAACAGCCCGAGCGATTTTTTGTTTTTCTTCTTCCGTGACAGTAACATTCCAACGGGATTTCACATCACCCTCCCAAAGATACGGTTTCACTCTTCCCGTACCGTTGTTTTTGTCCCCGATGATATCCGAAAACAAAAAAACATGACTGTCGATCACCCCGCAGGTCAGACTCATGATCTTTGCTTTTATCCCCTCATAGTCATTCGCGCATCCGTTGGTTGCAAATTCAAACTTCAAAACAAGACCGTCTTGCGGTTTTGCAATTGCCATCTTCCCGCAGTATTTTGCATCTTTCATCAGTTTGCTTTTCTCAAACAGCGACCGCATTTCCTTTTCAAAAAAATCCATTTCTCCCTCTCCTATCCGAGAATTTTCCAGATATACAGCGGCGCCGTCAGCGTGAATACGAGGCAGGCAAACAGGATACATGGCGCAACGAACTCGAACTGTCCGTGTTTCCTGTAATCGAAATATGCGGTGCCGAGCTTGACGAAAAACAAGATCGCCAAAATCATATCCACGACGGGGAATACCACATTGTTTACGACCTGTTTGATCTGTGCCTGCGCCGAATTCCAGGTATCTTCCACCGCTCCCGCAACGTCCCCCGTTTCGGCATATGCGCCCACGGCAGGGACAAACAAAACTGCGGCGACAAGCGTCAGCGCGATGACTGCAAGCAGTATCCTCTTACACCTCTTTTTCATGGCACACTCTCACCTCCCTTCGATGTGTTTTATCTTTTTCATTCTGACTTTCATATTTTTGCAAAACTGTATCTCCTCCTTCATTCCGTCCGTGAGCTCGTCTCCGAAGATCCACATCTCGTCGCAAAACCATAAAAGGCTTTGCCCTGCCTGTATTCCCGTTTCCCTCTGTTTCGGATCGTTGTCATCAAGACACAGCGCATAAAAATGCGGCACGACGGGTGCCACGCCGCATTTCAACGCATACTCCGTATACTCTTTTACCCGTTCCAGGTTTTCCGCTACATCGCCGCCGAGCGGCGCGCAGATATAAACTTTCTTTTTCATGCTTTCACTGCTTTCGGAAAATACTGCAGTTTCTTCAGAGCGAATAAAATTTGACGGCGATACTTCCTTCCACCTCCTCTTGTTCGATCTCTTCCGGACTTTCAAATCTTTTTATATACTTTTCCGTTTCTTCGTCCGTCAAAGAACGGAAATCTTCTTTCCCGAGCCCGACAACAAAGAAATTGCCGACAATTACATCCGAAATTTCTTCGATCCTTCTGTTCGCAGGCAACCCTTCAAGTTTTCCTTCTTCGTTGCAGATGATAGCCGTTCCGTCGCCGTTATTGACAAGTTCGATCATCCCGCCCACGGCGCGCTGTTTCGCTTTGAGCGTATCCTCGATTTCTGCGGCATACGCAGGTTTTCCGGGTTCCACGTATACGACTTTTAAGAGGTTTGCAGGCTTTTGCGTGGCCGCTTCGTCAAAGTTGATCTGCTTAAATCCGACGCGGTCGCAATAAAAGCACCCCTCTTCCGTCTTTACGACATCCGAAACCGACAGCGAATGCCCGCGATGCAGAGGCGGAATGTCAGTATTGAAAAGCGCATACACGTCCTCCGGATTTTTGCACGCGACATCGCCCGAAAACACTTCATCGTAAAGCGTAGCGTCCACGTTTTCCGTTCCCTGGTATTTTCTGATTTGATCCAGCCCCAGGAACTTTACCTTGTTTTTATCCCGTTGCGTATTGACCTGATAAATCTTTACCTTCATTTTATTTCCTCCAGTTTCATCTGATTTTCTCCGCCCGATATCCGCGCCAGTTTTTCCTGCGCCCAGGCGGGAAGAAGTTCAAGCTTTACGACGCCTTGTATTTCCGAACGGTCAAAGCATTCCCTTTCCCCGTCCTTCAAGAACTGCCCAAACACCTTTCTCCCCAAAGCTTCCGGGCGACAGCCGTTCCCGCTCTCCGCATAGAAGAGCTGATCGGCTGCGGTTTTATATTGGTCTTTCAGACATTCGGGACGGATCGCCACCACCTTTCCCGTATAATCCAGGTTTCCGGAGTAACATTGATTCGATTCATACAGTCCCAACGCCTGCCACTCCTTCCGCACAATATTCGTGAACACATCGACGAGCCCGGGATGCGATTTTACCGCAAAGTTGTAGTTTTTGAAGCTATCGTCTTTGGGAACATTGAATTGTTTTGCCCACTGCTTGTTTTCTCGGCTGTATCGTCCGTCGTGTTCCCCTTCGCAGATGGTATTGGCAAGCACCCAATTGACACGGTCAAACCCGAACTCCGCAAGAACCTTTTTTGCGCAGTCCTTGTTCAGTCGATTTTCCCCGTACCCGTCCGAGATCGCACGTTCGATCGCACGTGCACAGATGCAGTTCTCCGAATAACTTTCCACCCATGCGTTCAGTTCGCCACTCCTTTCCGCTTCCGAACGGCTCCAACGATACAAGTCTTTATACTCCGCCATCTTTTTCCGCTCCCTGCGCCTGCGCCCATTTCACCGACAGATGCACGAGCGCCGCACGCTGCTGCTCGGACGTCAAGCCGTTCAGAAAATCATCCAGCGTCACCTCTTCGTTTGCTTCCGTCTTTTTGCAATCGCAGATCCGTTCTCTGCGCACGACGACCGTTCTGCCGTCTTCCGATTCCGAAAAGGAAAGGATGTCGTTTTGCTTAAATCCCACGCTTTGGCGGATCTCGAACGGTACCGTGATCCTGCCGCGCTTGCCCAGTATCCGATAAATCTTTTTCATGTTTACTCCTCGCAATGGTCCTTACACGGACAATTTTCGCAATCGCCGTCGCAATCCGTACTGTTAACGGGACAGTTTTCACAGTCCCCGTCGCAGACAAAGTCTTCCGCATCTGTCACCGCACGGATGATGAGCTTGTTTTCTTCTGCAGTGATCTCCAAAATGCTCCCGCCCGAGATCCCCGCATCTTCCAATGCCTCTACCGGCACAGAGAGAAAAGCATACTGCTGTGTCACTTTCTGATCTTGCATGATACCACACACTCCCTTAATATTTTTTCGTAGTTAAAGTTATCGCGGAACATGGACATCTGACGAGGTCTGTTCCGCTCCCGCTCATACAAATCGTAATTGCCTATGAGCAGTTCCTTGAATTCTTTTCCAGCACTGTAGCGCTGTGCCATTGAGTGCATTCGGGAAAAGTCGAATAAAGAATAACCATCGTAAAGACCGCGGATCTGCGGGCAATCGTTATACGAAAGCAGGAACTTTCCCTTGATGTTTTTCAATGTGTCCCGAAGCCGCAGATGGTCCGTCCAGCCGAACTCCACATCGTACATATCTTCCGAAGAATAGTACGGCGGGTCCGCGTAGAAAAAACTGTCCGGCCGATCATAATGCTTGATAAGAGTTTCGAAATCCTGATTTTCCACCACTACGTTTGACATCCGCTTTTCCAGTTCTTTGATGAGCGAAAACAGCTTTCGAATATCGAACGGCTGCGACGCATACGATTTCCCGCCGCTCGAGTAGCTGTAGCGCAGAAGCTTCAGAAACATTGCCGCACGGCGCACGTCATAATCCTGCGTGATGCGCGTGCGGAGTTCTTTGAGTTCTTCCGCAGCAAGCGGCGGGAACAAAAGCTGCGTTAAGAGAAGTTCCTCGCCCAGATATTCGTCCGTAAACTCCTCTTTTTCAAAGAAGTCTTTGACCGCATTGAAATCTTCTCGAGAATTCAGATTACAAAACCCAAGCTCACGAATGGTCGCCATTGTCCTTTCTTTCATGCAACGGAAAAGATTGACAAGGTTTCTGTCAAAGTCGTTATACACCTCAAACGGTTTCGGCTCGGGATTGCCTAAAAGCACACTTCCCGAGCCGCCGAATACATCGATGAATCTGCCGTATTTTTGCGGAAACACGGCATAAAGGATATGCAGGATGGAGGTCTTGTTCCCCACCCTCGATACAGGTGTTTTGATGCTGATCACCTCGCTTTTTGTATAAAAAAAGCGATACCGTTCCTTTCATTTCGGGACGATACCGCCTTTCCTGTTACATTTCCGGCATCATTCCGCCGTCCATATTCTCCTCTTCTCCTACGCCTGTGATGTTTACATATTCTCCGATGATGCCGAGCGCCTCTTCGTAACTATTACTTGAAAACACGCGGCTTGTCATCTCTTTTGCATCATCTCCGAGCCCGTTTCTTTTCAGCGTCCGCGAAGCGATCCCGACAAGATTAAAAATGTTCCCGTCAGCGCCGATCAGCGGACAGTCCGGCTTTTCTTTTTGTTTGAGTTCACCGTTCATTTTATTCCTGCAATATTTTCTGTACTCGTCGTCTTGCCATTCGTTCGCGTAAAATTCTGCAAAACAAACAGGTTCCTGCCCCACTCTGTCTGTCCCTTCGGCAAACTCGGGGAGATACACATTTTCATAGGCTCTTTTCGCTTCTTCTGTTTCTTTGTCATCTTCCAGAAAACCGCCCAACCGATTGGGAACGTAATCCGAAAGCCAAGTTCCGCCAAACTGATCATGTGTTTTCAGTCTCCACATCGCAAGCTTTCCGATATCCAATTTGACATCCTTAAACGGAAACAGCAGGCACGTCACGCTTCCGTGCGTAAAACTTTTGCAGTCGTTGATCCTCGTCCCTTCCAGCAAGATTCCTTCTTCCGTAAGCATATCGTTGATCCCTGTCACCCATTCGTCCAGATCCCCGCCGCAACCTTGCAGCACAAGACCTTCTTCCCCTTTCATGCATCGAAGTTCTTCTTCCCTGATCGTCGTTACACTCATTGCGCTATTCCTCCCATTCCTTGTTCTTCCTTTTGCGACGGATAAATATAATCTGTTCCGTCTTGATTGAGTACAAGGCCGTAATCTTGTAAAAGGTCGATACCCTTCACTTCTGCCGCAAACTCTTTTGCCTCCTTGCCAGAGCGCGGCGAGAAAGATTCTGTAATCTCTCCCGAAAGATATTTCATTCTGCCGCAGTTCTCTCCGATGCATTCATCCGCCCACTCATGTGTGATAGCGATGTCGGGATACATTTGCGACAGTTTTTTGAGTATGGGATACGGCGCTGCCCATGCCGTATCAAACCGTAATTCTTTCGCTTTGGAATAGTCTTCTCCGTCCTGATATCCGTATGCATTCCACTTTGTACCCCAGTTTTTGATGCTCCATTCATACCAGGTCGGGGCACCGTATTTCAAAAGATTCCGATACGCAACCCTTCCGATTTCCCAATCTTTTTGCCGAATATCCTTTCGCATATCGAGAAATATCTTTTCCTTTTCTTCGGGAATCGTAAGAAGTTCCTTTTTTGTTACTTTCCCTTTCAGCTTATATACTTCGACAAAACCCTTATAGGCTTTCAGTCCCGCATCCGTACTGCTCCCTGCCTCTATGTCCAATTCGGACGGACGAGGGATAAGTTTGTTAAAGTCAATACTGCCCCTCCCGTACTTGTCGCTCTTAACGGCTTCAAGCATTGCAAGGATCCTTTCCTCCTGTCCCTCAAACGTGATTCGATTTGTCACATGATTTGGCATTCCATTCCTCCTTTTGTCTTTCATCTATCTCCCTGATCATTTTTCCGATTGCCGTAACAACGGGAACACTTACGGCGTTTCCCGCCATTTTGTATAATTGCCCGTCCTTTAATCCCGTTGCTTCGGCTTTATGAAACTGTTCGTCCGTAAATCCCTGCAACCGCCAGCACTCGATCGGCATCAATCGGCGCACTTTTCCGTAGCGGATGATCCCGTGCCTGTCGCAAACGGTAAGCGTGAACATCGGCTCTTCCGGTTCTTTGAACCGCCTGCCGTTTTGACGCACTTTTTCTTTATCCGGCGTCAAAATTGCACGAGGCGCTTCCTCGATAAAAACCGCAGAATGTTCGCCTTTGCGGTTACTGATCCCCGCATCCTGACGCGCTGTGATACACCGCGCCGTGTCCGTGAGTTTTGCGCCCTCGTTCATATCGATAAAGTAATACCCTTGCAAACTGCTCGTCGTCAAAGTATGGGCTACTTTAGCCCCGACGCGGCCTCTCCTCGAGTTTTGGTTCGGATACGCAAGATCGATGCTGTCCCCGGGGTACGCCAACTGATACCCCGCCTTCGTTTTTACTTTGATCGGCAACGCTACGTCATAGAGCCCTGTCTTACCGCCGAATCCACCGACTTCGCTTGCGAATGTTATCGAGAGTCCCCTCGGGGAATAGATCCTATTTCCTTCCCGTCCGGGGTATATCTGCATAGGAGTTTTTCCATTTGCTTCTGTGAAAGAAAATACTTCGCCGGCGCATCTTTCTCCAAGATATCCGACAATATACACTCTCTTTCGGGATTGGGGAACTCCGAAATCCTTGCTGTTAAGCACCTGCCATGCGACATCGTACCCCAATTCAGAAAGCGCGCCGAGGATCGCCGCAAATGTCCTGCCGCTGTCATGCGATAGGAGTCCGGGTACGTTCTCAAGTAAAAGATACTTTGGTCTTTTAGCGGCAGCGAGCCGAGCGATCTCAAAAAACAAGGTCCCTCTGGCATCGGTAAATCCGCCGCGCCTGCCAGCGATCGAAAAGCTCTGGCAAGGAAATCCTCCGCAAATAAGGTCAATATCCGGCATCTTGTCCGGGTCGATTGTTCTTGCATCTTGAAAATACACCTCCCCCTTTGGTTCATATATGGCGTTATACGCCTGATTCGCGTATTTGTCGATCTCACAGTGTCCCACGCATTCAAAGCCTTCTACGGCCGCCAACCCGCTCCGAAAACCGCCGATCCCTGCGAACATATCAAAAAATCGGATAGACATTTCTATCCGACCCCTTTAATTGATTGTTTTATTTCTCTCTTCTCGCCCCCCCCTTTTTCACATTCTTTGGATCGGCTCATCTTCTGATTGAGCCGACTCTGCAAGCAGTTCTTCTTCCGTAAGCGTCCGAAAAGAATCTTCCCCGGGAATCACCCCCAGGCGCCTGCCATTATCGAAATCACAATGCAGCGTTCCGATATCGTCCACAAAGGCAACACTGCCGCGCGTGCCGCTCTCGATCGGCCTCGGATCGCTTCCCATACTCAGAAGTTCGATCCTTGTTCCCGGCGGATACATCTTCTTATAGCGCTCTGCTTGCCTGTACAATCTCTCCCATTCGTTCATTGATTGTCCTCCTCTAAAAAAATTTGCAAAGAAAAAAACGAGCGATTTTATCGCCCGTTTTTTTCTTTTAATCTGTAATATTAACTTCATCAAACAACGGTGAATCGAAAAATTCTTTCAAAGGTATCTTCAACCCCAAACAAATCCCGTAAATCGTTGCAAGCGTAACCGTCTTGCTGCGCGTCATGGTCGCTATCGTCGAACACGGAACACATCCGTTTTTCGCAACCGCATATACGGTCGTCTTTTGTTTATCAATTATCTCGATCATCCTGTTGTAAACAGCATCTACAAGTCTCATGGCTTCCTCCTTTATATTGCTTTACAAATATATTGTAACGAATACCTGAGACAGTTATATATTGGTATACCGATAATTTGGTTGACCAATATATATTTTATACGTTATAATCAAGCATATTGGCATACCAATATATGGGAGGGAGAATCTATGAAAATAGCATTTTTGGGACACCGAAAAATTGAAAACCGTGAAATAATCCGTAGCATAACCACCGCTGTCATCGCAAAACTGATTGCGCAGGGCGCCGACACCTTTTTATTCGGGAGCAGAAGCGAGTTTGATTCGTTATGCCATGAAATCGTGTCTGAATTCAAACGAAACAATCCTCAATTGAAAAGGGTATACGTTCGCGCCGAATACGAATTTATTAACGATGACTACACCTCTTATCTGCTTGAACAATTTGAATCCACCTTCTTCCCGAAAGAGGTGAGCAACGCAGGAAGAGCTGCCTATGTCAAACGGAATCAAGTCATGATCGATTTATGCGACCTCGCCGTTATCTATTATGATGAAAACGTTTCCCCTGCAAATTCTCATAGCGGAACTGCCCGCGCCGTTCAATATCTTCTGAAAAGAAAAAAACAATATATCAATATCAAGTCGCAACTTAATTTTATAGGCATTCCATAAAAAAAGATTTAGAGCATAAAAAAGCGTATGAGTTTAGTAACCCACACGCTTTTTTCATTTATCACTTAATCACCTTGAAAGAATTCTCTTAAACTAACATTCAGTGCTTTCGTAATTTGATGCAATGTATTTAAGGACACATCGTCAGATTTGCCTTGCAATACGTTATCTATCGTTGAGCTTGAAAGTTTACTGGTTTTAATCAGTTGAGTTTTAGTTATACCCTTTTCTTCCATTATCTTTTTACACCTTTCCGCGATCATTGTTGCCAATTCCATTTTTCCCTCCGACTTATTTTTTATTACATAAAATAAAATGACCAATTCATACTACCTATTGTAGCATAAATTTTCTATATAATCAAGTGTTTGACTAATTTATACTACGTATTTTTAATTATACGTTTGATAAAATATACGTAGTATAAATTCACCAATAGAGAGGTAAATATATGACAATAAATCAAGCGGTTGCAATTCGGGTACGTGAATTACTGAAAGAAAAGAACATGTCCCAATATAAATTAGAACAAGAAACAGGCTTATATCATAGTACAATGAACGCGATTTTGAACAACAGAGTCAAAGCCTCTAATTTCAAAAGCATTGCCTTGATTGTAAAGGCTTTAGGGATGTCGCTTTCTGACTTCTTCAACAACCCTGTTTTTAACTTTGATAATATCAATATAGAATAACTCGTATAAAAAAATCGCTCTTTTAAAGAGCGTTTTTTTATTTATAACGGCAAGCGAAATGCAATACTCACTAACTATTTGATTTCCCCTATCCCCGTTCCCTGGCTCAATATTTCATCCAAAGAAATTTCTCCGCTGATATATACAAATCCCCCGCCTTTCAAAAACTTTCCGCCGCATTCACGAACGATATGCTCTCCGTATGCTTCATAGTCAATATAATCCGTCAACTCGACAGGAAGATCTGCACCCAGAATATTCTCCGATGCGTATTTCCCGACGTCTTCATAATCTTCCGCATAATAAATATACTTAAAATCATCGATATGCTCTGCAAGCCTTTTGACAGTATCCGCCGAATCATCTTCCACATAGCGAACAAGCGCGTCCAATTTTTCTAAATCCATACCGGCAACATTAAAGGCTTGAACAGCTTCATTGACGGCATAAATGCTTTCTTTATTGAGCATAGCTTTGAAACGTTCAAGCCAGATTTTGCTTTCTATATTAAAGTCGCAAATTTGATTCTTGCAATCGGAATAGTTCTTTGCCCCAAGCCTTGCCAATGCCTTATCGATCGACCTTGTCTCTTCCGCAAGATACAAATATTCCCTCTTTCCGTTGTATTCCATCTCCACCGTGAACAGTTCGTCTCCGTAATAACTGTATTGCGGAAACACTTGCCCGTCATATATTTCTCTGAATTCAATTCCCTCGTTTCGGAACAGAAGTCCGTAATCGGTGAACACACCTTTTTTCGAAAAAAGCAAATCTCTCCCGATCTTTGCAAAATCCGTCTTTTGAGCTTCATCCGTTGTCATACCGCCTTTGATGGTCATACAATGTTGCCGTCCAACCTTTTCAATACTTTTCAGATCCTGAACAAGCGTATAACTGTCCGGATTGAAATATACATTGATGAGTTCTTTCGGCGTATCATAGCCTTCGTAGCTTGCCACTGCATATACCTTATCTCGTTCATTCTGCATAAGGCTATCCAAAAGTTTCGCAAGATAATTTACCTCATCCAGATTCAAAGCCTTACCTTCCAGCATCGAAAGTCCCGACGGCTCCACTACTTCCGAAACATATACTTTCGGAGCATTCAGATCGGGAATCGAGATCTTTTCCAATGCCTCCGACATCTCTTTTTCCGTACAAGGAAATTCAATATCTGTGTCCCTGCCGGCGTTACGCAGATTCAGTATTATTTTATTGACCATTTTTCTCCTCGAACCCATACCTGCGAATAGCAATGCCGTTGCATATAATTTTTAAAAGTTTCGGTGATACAACTTCCCTATCCGCAAGATCTGCCGCAGTAATGTGTTCCGTTCCGTATGCCAAATCTTTTGCACAGCATAACAACGTATAACTCCACTCCGTGCAAAACGAAAGGCGGATTTTATTCAACGGCAATCGATTCCCTTTCAGTTCACGCCGTGCCGCTCTCCATAATGCTCGGTCTGCAGAAAGAAGATATATTTTGCTCATCAATTTTCTGTCCTTTTGATTTAATCCCTTCACCGCATTCGAAAAAGCAGTTCTGTGCCTCTCATCCTTGAAATACATATTATTTCCTCCTTTTTTACAAATGAAAAAAGCCGACTGTTTTTATCAAACAATCGGCTTTTATCTTTTTATTTACTTGTCATCCCGTATGCCCTTGAAGACAGGCTGGCGCATCGTTCCGTTTTCCGTCTCCTGCATAAAGTGCGCAGTACCGACAAGTTCAGGCTTTAGCCATACAACGTTTTTATATTTATCAAACCATGCCCGTGCGACTGTATTCTTTTTCGCAAACTCACGGACAATTTTCTTATCCTCTTTGGATACCCCGAGATAAACCTTCCCGCGATTTTTCAGTTTTCCGTTTTCATCTTTGTAACCCAGAACAAGATCTTTGACGTATCCGTTTTCGTCCGGCTGGTATCCGCAGATCAGAAGGTCTTCATCCTGCATGACTTTGATTTTGATCCAATCGCGCGTCCGCTTCCCGATATGGTACTTCCCGTCCTTTCGCTTGGCGACGATCCCTTCCAACCCCTGCCGTTTCGTGAGTGCAAAAAAGTCTTTCCCTTTACCCTCAACCCATCGCGATACACTAAGATTTTCCCCGTCCCTGACCGTATCGGACAGGATCTTCTTCCGCTCTTCTTGCGTCTTGTCCGTGATTCTCTTTTTGCCTACATATAAAATATCGTACGCCACAAACTGAACGGGGTTTCGACTCGCCGCTATCCCGATTCGGAAACCGTCCGTCATAAGGCTCCGCTTTTGCAGTGCGTAAAAATCAGGCTTACCATCCGTAAACGCGACAAGTTCCCCGTCCAAAATGCACCGCTGATTCGCTGTGCGCCAGATTTCAGAAAGTTCCGGATAGATGTCCGTTACGTCCTTGTTGCGTTTGTTGCGGAGCGTCGCCTTTCCTTTTTCCAGATAGGCTATACAGCGAATACCGTCCAGTTTCAGCTCATAAATATATTCGGGATCGTCGAAAGGCTCCTTTTCCTCTCCCAACAGCATGGGCGAGATTACTTTCTCTTCGAACAGATCTGTCACGCCCGTTTTTCCTTCTTAACGGCGGGTGCCTTGCGCGAAACCTTCTTTGTCGGTTTATTCAGTCCTTTCAGACTTGCCTGCAAAGCCTCCATCAGGTTTGCCGCCACGTTGGCCGAGCCTTCTTTCGCCTTTACGATTTCCTTTCCTGCGATCTTTTGCTCGATCGCCGCCTTTACCCGTTCACGGTATTCGTCTTTGTAGTCCTCTGCCTTGAAATCCCCGCTCATGCCTTCCACGATGGATTTTGCAAGCGAAAGCTCCGAACTGCTGAATTCCGCTTTCACCTCTTTCGTCGGATTCTTTTGTATCTCATCGGCAAAAAAGAGTGTATTCAGCAACATTTGCCCGTCCTTTGCCCGGAGTGCGATCAGAGTCTCCTTGTTGCCGAGAACCGTCTTTGCGATCCCGACTTTCTTTTCTTCTTCCATCGCTCGAAGTAAGAGCGCATAGGCATTTTCCGCGCCCGTCGGATTCACGTAGTACGGCCTATCATAATAGATCGGATCGATCTGCGCTATATCCACAAACTTCTGTATTGTAATGTTCTTGTCTTTTTTCGTCTTTAACTTTTCAAAGTCTTCCTCGGTAAATACGACGTATTTATCGTCTTCGTATTCATACCCCTTTACGATATCTTCCTGCTTGACCTCGCGGCCGTCGCATTCTTCACACGTCTTTTTATATTTCACCCTGCTCATCGTCTTTTTATCCAGCATATTAAATCCGACGTCCTGCGTTTTTACAGATGCATGAAGGGTAACAGGAATATAAACCAATCCGAAACTGATACTGCATTTATAAGAATAAGCCATACTGTTTTCCTCTCCTTCAGTATGGCTTATTTTCTATTTATTTTTTCAATTTTTTTGTTATTTTCGGCAAGTCGTCAGTTCAAGTCTCATAAATCTCAAAAAAACGGGGTTTTGCATCCATAAAAATGACGATCGGATGTCAAAAAATTTACCCTCAAAAAAGTGGCACTTTTGGCCGTAAAACAGCAAAAAACCTCGGTAAAACCGAGGTTTTTTTGGGTGACATCTTTTTTGTCAGCCCATGATGGCTGCCCCTGACAGACTCGAACTGACGACACTTCGGTTAACAGCCGAATGCTCTACCGACTGAGCTAAGGGGCAATATGGATGCGGCAACTACCTATCCTCCCGGAGGGTGATCCTCAAGTACTTTCGGCGT
>ERZ1106930.144-NODE-144-length-25979-cov-5.871548_pt1 | contig 25979 bp, 19 predicted proteins | sample MGYA00403663_ERZ1106930 | MGnify/ENA primary metagenome ERZ1106930 (study PRJEB35170, sample SAMEA104062438) | human gut metagenome | biome: human gut; feature: human-associated habitat; material: faeces | place: Denmark | collected 2012-06-26 ... | reverse complement strand
AGAAATTGAACATGGATCCCATGGATATCTTCAAGCAGGCGATGGAAAACGTTATGCCCGTCGTGGAAGTCAAGGCCCGCCGCGTCGGCGGCGCCAACTACCAGGTTCCCATCGAGATCAGGCCCGAAAGACGTCAGACCCTCGCGATCCGCTGGCTCGTCATCAATACGAGAAAGAGAAGCGAGCGCGAGATGTCCAAAAAGCTCGCGGCGGAACTTATGGACGCCTACAACAATGCCGGCGGCTCTGTGAAGAAAAAGGAAGACACGCACAGAATGGCCGAAGCGAATAAGGCGTTCGCTCATTTCAGATTCTGAGAGAGGAGTAACCTATGCCCAGAGAATACGACTTAAAACACACCAGAAATTTTGGTATCATGGCGCACATCGATGCGGGTAAAACCACCACGACCGAGCGTATCCTGTTCTATACGGGTAAGACGCACAAGATCGGGGAAACGCACGAGGGCACCGCGACCATGGACTGGATGGCTCAGGAGCAGGAGCGCGGCATCACGATTACGTCCGCCGCGACTACCTGCGTCTGGAAGGAACATCGGTTCAATATCATCGATACCCCGGGTCACGTGGACTTTACGGTGGAAGTGGAACGCTCCCTCCGCGTCCTCGACGGCTCCGTCGCCACCTTCTGCGCGAAGGGCGGCGTAGAACCCCAGTCCGAAACCGTCTGGCGCCAGGCGGACACCTATAAGGTGCCCCGTATCGCCTACGTCAACAAAATGGACATCAACGGCGCGGACTTCTTCCGCGTGGAGACGATGATCCGCGAGCGGCTGGGCGCCAATCCCGTGCCCATCGAACTGCCCATCGGCAAGGAGGATACCTTCCGCGGCATCGTCGATCTTATCAGAATGGAAGCGGAGGTCTATTACGACGACCTCGGCAAGGATTTCCGCAAGGAACCCATTCCCGCGGATATGGAGGATATCGCCAACGAATACAGAGCCAAGCTCGTCGAAGAAGCGGCTTCCGCCAGCGACGAACTTATGGAAAAGTATTTCGAGGAGGGCGATCTGTCCGCCGAGGAAATCATTCAGGGGCTTCGTACGCGCTGTCTGAGAATGGAAGCGGTTCCCATGCTCTGCGGTTCTTCCTATAAAAATAAGGGCGTGCAGTTCCTGCTCGACGCCGTGATCTATTTCCTTCCCAGCCCTCTCGACGTGGATCACGTCAAGGGCACCAATCCCGATACGGGCGAAGAAGAGATCAGAAAAACCGCCGACGACGAGCCCTTCGCGGGTCTCGCTTTCAAGATCGCCACCGATCCTTTCGTCGGTTCCCTCGCGTATTTCCGCGCCTATTCGGGCGTGCTTTCCGCAGGCTCCTACGTGTATAACTCCACAAAGGAGAAGAAGGAAAGGGTCGGCCGTCTCGTTCAGATGCACTCCAACGAAAGAAAGGACATCTCCGAGATTTATTCGGGCGACATCTGCGCGATCGTAGGTCTCAAATATACGACGACGGGCGATACGCTCTGCGACGAAAAGCATCCCATCATCCTCGAGAAGATGGTATTCCCCGAGCCCGTTATTCAGCTTTCGCTGGAGCCTAAAACCAAGGCGGGACAGGAAAAAATGACCATGGCGCTGATTAAACTCGCCGAAGAGGACCCCACCTTCAAGACCTATACCGATCAGGAAACGGGTCAGACGATTATCGCGGGCATGGGCGAGCTTCACCTCGATATCATCGTGGACAGACTGCTCCGCGAGTTCAAGGTGGAAGCCAACGTCGGCGCGCCTCAGGTCGCTTACAGGGAAACCTTCCGCAACGCCTGCGACGCCGAAGGCATGTACAAGCGCCAGTCGGGCGGTAAAGGTCAGTACGGTCATTGTAAAATTCACCTCGTTCCCCAGGAACCGGGCGCGGGCTATGCGTTTGAGGACGCGACGGTCGGCGGCTCCATTCCCAAGGAATATATTCCCGCCATCGACAAGGGCATCCAGGAAGCCGCGAAAAACGGCTATCTCGCGGGATACGAAATGGTGGACTTCAAAGTGGTCGTCTATGACGGAAGCTATCACGAGGTCGATTCCTCCGAAATGGCGTTCAAGATCGCGGGCTCCCTCGCCTTCAAGGACGGTATGACGAGGGCGAAGCCCGTCCTGCTCGAGCCGATCATGAAGGTGCAGGTCATCACCCCCGAAGATTATTTCGGCGATCTGATGGGCAACATTTCCGGCCGCCGCGGCACCATTCTCGGTACGGATGACAGGAACGGCGCGAAGATCATCGACGCGGAAGTGCCTCTGTCCGAAATGTTCGGTTATGCGACGGAACTCCGTTCCCGCACGCAGGGCCGCGGACAGTTCACAATGCAGTTCGACCACTATTCGGAAGTGCCTTCCAACATCTCGAAGGATATCGTCGAGAAGCGCGCGAAGAAAGATTGAGAAGCGTAACTTACGCGAAATACGTTTTGCTCCGCCGAGAGACGGGGCAAAACGGAAAAATTAAAAGTTTTTTTGGAAAACACCGTTAAAAGATTTGATAATTAGATACGTCCAGAGCAATGGACAAAGCTTATGTCATGAAAAATGATAGATAGCTGCGTCCGAAGAAGTCGGATAAGTTATCATTTTTAATTTTAAAAATATTGGAGGATTTATTATGGCTAAAGCTAAATTCGACAGAAGCAAACCCCACGTTAACATTGGTACGATCGGCCACGTTGACCACGGTAAAACTACTTTGACCGCAGCTATCACGATGGTAATGGCTTGCAAAGGCGACGCTGTGAAGATGAGATACGACGAAATCGACAAAGCGCCCGAAGAAAAGGCTCGTGGTATCACAATCAACACTTCCCACGTCGAGTATCAGACCGACAAGCGTCACTATGCGCACGTTGACTGCCCGGGCCACGCCGACTATGTCAAAAACATGATCACGGGTGCCGCTCAGATGGACGGCGCTATCCTCGTCGTCGCTGCGACCGACGGTCCCATGCCCCAGACCCGCGAGCACATCCTGCTTGCCCGTCAGGTAGGCGTTCCCTACATCGTAGTGTTCATGAACAAAGTTGACCTCGTCGATGACGACGAACTGCTCGACCTCGTCGAAATGGACGTGAGAGATCTGCTTTCGTCCTACAACTTCCCCGGCGACGATATTCCCGTCATCCGCGGTTCTGCGCTTAAGGCTCTTGAAAAGGCCAGCTCCGGCGCGTCCAACGAAGAAATTCTTGCAGCTCCCGAATGCCAGTGCGTTCTTCAGCTGATGGATGCCGTCGATTCCTATATTCCTACGCCCGCCCGTGAAGATTCGAAGCCCTTCCTTCTTCCCGTCGAGGACGTATTCACGATTTCCGGCCGCGGCACCGTTGCTACGGGCCGTGTCGAGAGAGGCGTTGCGAAAGTCGGCGAACCTGCCGAAATCGTCGGCCTTATCGAAAAACCCGTTCCCACCGTCATCACCGGTCTCGAAATGTTCCACAAGCAGCTCGACGAGGCTATGGCGGGCGATAACGTCGGCGCTCTGCTCCGCGGCATCAACAGAACGGATATCGAAAAAGGTCAGGTTATCGCGAAGCCCGGCACCGTTAAGACGGGTACCGAGTTCGAAGCTCAGGTCTATGTTTTGACCAAGGATGAGGGCGGCCGTCATACCGCGTTCTTCAACCACTACAGACCTCAGTTCTTCATCAGAACCACGGACGTTACCGGTACGATCGAGCTTCCCGAAGGCGTTGAAATGGTTATGCCCGGCGACAACATCAACATGAAAGTCGTCGTGATCAAACCCGTCGCTATCGAAGAAGGCGTTCGTTTCGCTATCCGCGAAGGCGGCAGAACCGTCGGTTCCGGCGTCATTGCAAAAATTCTCAAGTAATTTTTGGGATTGTTTATTATTACGAAACAAAGAAGCAGCTTGCCGTTTTCGGCAGGCTGTTTTTTGTGAAAATAAGCGGCGGCTCGTATAAGCGCCCCGCAGGTAAAGGACGAGGAAAAAATGATGAAAAAACGGCTTGAGGAAATGAGCTTGGAGGAACTTTGGAGGCTGTTTCCCGTAATTTTGAAAGAATACGATCCTGCCTATCCCGTTTGGTACGAAGAGGAACGATCGCGGATTTTGAAGATTGTGGGAAAAGAAAATATTTTCCGTATCAGCCATATCGGCAGTACGGCCGTGACGGGGCTTTTAAGCAAGCCTACCGTGGATATCCTGCTGGAATTGACGGCCGCGGCCTCCGTGGCCTTGGCTTCGGAGCGACTGAAAACAGAATGGATTCTGATGTCGGAAAATCGGGAGCCGCTCAAACTCGCTTTCAATAAGGGATATACGGAAGACGGCTTTGCCGAGCGCGTGTTTCACCTCCACGTGCGGCGCGCGGGGGATTGGGACGAGCTGTATTTTCGGGATTACCTTCGCGGACATGGGGAGACGGCGGAGGCGTACGGCAGGCTTAAACAAGAGCTGCTGCAAAAATATTGCCATAACCGCGACGCTTACACGGCCGCCAAAGCGGAATTCGTTAAAAAATATACAGCCGAGGGCCGTGCGCTGTATGCAGACAGATATGCAGTGAAAGGAATGTAAAAATATGCTTCGGGTGATAGAAGGACTGACGCTTGCATAAGCGTCATTCCTTCCCGATTTTTTATTTGATGCTGGCCTTATATTCGCCCGGGGTCATTCCCGTATATCGCTTGAAAACGAAGTTGAAATGGGAGAGCGAATCGAAGCAGAGCCGTCCCGCCACTTCGGTGAAGGTGTATTTCTGTCGGATCAGCTTTTTCGCCTCATCTACCTTCAGCCGCAGATAAGTCTGGTAAATGCTCATGCCCGTCTTTTCGCGGAAGAAGGTGCACAGGTACGTTTTGCCGTAATGGAGACTTGTGCACAGGTCGTCCAGCTCGAAGGTATCGTACAGCTTCGACGAGAGAAAGCGGACGATTTCGTCCTGAAGCTCCGTGGAGGAATTGATTTTGGAAATAAAAAATTCCTGCTGGGAACTTTGGTTGTTTGCCTTGCGGAGGATATACACCAAAAGCAGCTCGAGCGAGTTTTTGATGACCTGTTCGCCGCCGAGGTTGGGATTGCTGCGCAGCTCCAGCTTGTGAAGATCGGGGTTGAAATCGGGGATAACGAACGTCTCCTTCGCTTCCGACATGATATTCTGCAATAAATATTTCAGATTGTCGGGCACGGAATAAATTTTGTCATAAAAAAATCCCATGCTTTCCGAACGGCATTCGAAAGAGATAATGAAGATATTCGCCCCGTCGCGGCCGCACCGCACAAAATGCGGCTGGTTCGGCTTGATAAACACCATTTCCCCCTGCTTTAACGGATCGCGTTCCTCGTCCTTGACGATGGTGACGGCCTGTTTATCGACGTAGATGATCTCCCAGAAATTATGCATTTCTTCCCGCGAATAGTATCCCGCGGGCAGCTCCTGATAGTGAATCGTCACAATTTTCTGCACGTTCAAAAGATTGGCGATCTTGTGCATGTAAAAGTGCTTGCTCTTCGCTTGTTTTTCCATACCGACATTATAGCATACTTTCCCTGCTTTGTAAATTATTTCACGATACGATTTTGAGAAATATTTTATAAAAAAAGAGAAATAATTTCAATTGCTATCCCCGAAAAAAGTAGTATAATAAAGGCAAAAGAAAGGGAGGCTCGGTTAGGTATGAAAACGCCCGTTTTGGACAAAAATTTTTATCCCATGATCAAGGCGCTGGAGGAGTACGACGCCAAGGTAAAAAAGTGCGGCAAAAAGACGGAGGTCGTTTTGGTTGCGGAGCGCAACGGCGGCTATAATTACGTTTACAGATATACTGCGTTTGCGGACGGCTGCGGCGAGGACGAACTGAATTTCCGTATTGCGGAAAGGCTCGCAAAAACGATTTTGTGGGTGGTCGGCGGCTATAAGATTTCCGTCGCGGGAAGCAAAAAAATCTATGAGGGGCTGAAGGAAGCCTATACGTCGGCGGGCGCGCGGGCGTTCGACGTGGATTTCATGAGCGGCGTTTACGAGCGGCCTTTCGAGGTGACCTGGCTGGAGGAAAACGAAATCCCCGCGCAGAAAAATTGCTCGATGCGCGTGGGCGGCTATCTGAAAGGCTGCCGTATCGGATTCGACGCGGGCGGAAGCGACCGAAAGGTGAGCGCGGTGATCGACGGCGAAGTCGTCTATAGCGAGGAAGTCGTCTGGCACCCCAAAACCACGGAGGATCCGCATTATCACTACAACGAAATTCTCACGGCGATGAAGACGGCGGCGTCGAAAATGCCGCGCGTCGATTGTATCGGCGTTTCGTCGGCGGGCGTTTATGTCGATAACAAAATAATGGTGGCGTCGTTGTTTATCAAGGTGGATAAGCAAAAGCACGGCGATTTTGTCAAAAATATGTATATCGATATCGCCAAGGAAATGGGAAACGTGCCCCTCGAAGTGGCCAACGACGGCGACGTGACGGCGCTTGCGGGCAGTATCGATCTGGGCGACAATAAAGTGCTGGGCATTGCGATGGGTACCAGCGAAGCGGTGGGGTATATCAACGCCGACGGCGGCATCAACGGCTGGCTGTCGGAGCTTGCTTTCGTGCCCGTGGATTTCAACGAAAACGCCATGGCGGACGAATGGAGCGGCGATACGGGCGTAGGCTGCAAATATTTCTCGCAGGACGCGGTGATTAAGCTGGCGGAAGCGGGCGGCTATAAATTCAAAGCGGGCGCGACGCCCGCCGAAAAGCTGAAGGAGATTCAGGCGCTGATGGAAAGGGACGATCCCCTCGCGCGGCAGATTTACGAGGACATCGGCGTTTATCTCGCTTATACCATTCCTTTTTACGCAAAGTTTTACGACATGAAGCACGTGCTTCTTTTAGGGCGCGTGACGGGCGGAAAAGGCGGAAATATTCTGCTCGACACCTGCAAAAAGGTGCTTGCGGAGGAGTATCCCCAATTTGCGGGGCTGGACATTTCCCTGCCCGACGAAAAGAACAGAAGGGTGGGGCAGAGTATCGCGGCCGCGTCTCTTCCCGCCGATCGGGCATAAAAACGGCCGGGGAACGGATACAATAATACGAGAGGAAATAAAACTCGGGAGGATTTTGGATATGAAGGTAATTATCGCCAAAGACTATGAAGAAATGAGCAAAAAGGCATTCGAGGTCATGCGGGAGGTCGTCAAGGGAAATCCCCGCGCGGTTTTAGGGCTTGCGACGGGCTCGACGCCGATCGGGCTGTATAAAAATATGATCGAGGATCATAAACGGAACTGCACCTCCTATCGGGAAATCCGCACGGTCAATCTCGACGAATACGCGGGGCTGGATTATTCCAGCGATCAAAGCTATGTTTACTTTATGCGCAGCAACCTGTTCGATTACATCGATATCGATCTGAAAAATACGAATATCGAAAACGGAAAGGCCGCCGACAGACAGGCGGAGTGCGACAGATATAACCGCCTGCTGGAGGGCATGCAGCAGGATATTCAGGTGCTCGGCATCGGTTCCAACGGCCATATCGCTTTCAACGAGCCGGGAACCCCGTTCGGCAGCGTCACGCATATCGTCGATCTGGCGGAGAGCACGATCAAAGACAATTCGCGGATGTTCAAAAGTATCGACGAAGTACCCCGTCAGGCATTTACGATGGGGCTGAAAAATATCATGAACGCGAAGAAGATACTTATTCTGGCCAACGGCGCCAATAAGGCGAAAGCCGTTTACGGGCTGGTGAAGGGCGAGGTGACGGAAGCGGTGCCCGCCAGCGTATTGCAGCTGCATCCCGATTGCACGCTCGTGTGCGACGAGGCGGCGGCCGCGCTTTTGAAGTGAGGTGTGAAAAATGAAAGCTTTCAGAAATGCCCTCGTCTATGTGGAGGGGGAAGGGCTTAAAAGGTGCGATCTCGTATTCGATAGAAAAATCGAAGCGATCGGCGGAGAAATCGGCGGCGCGGAGGTAATCGAACTTTCCGAAAACGCCGTCGTGCTGCCCGGATTTATCGACGAGCATATCCACGGCGCGGGCGGCGCGGACGCCATGGACGGTACGAGAGAGGCGCTTAAAACGATCGCGGAAACGGTCGCGGGAGAGGGGACGACTTCCTTCCTTGCCACAACCATGACGCAGAGCAGAGAAAATATCCTGCACGCGATGAAGGCGGTTAAGGCGTACCGCGAGGAGGCGCCCGAGGACGGCGCGCGGATACTCGGTATCCATCTGGAGGGCCCGTTTATCGCGGCGGCGCACAAGGGCGCACAGCCCCTCGAATACGTGGCGAAGCCCGACGTAAACACGTTCGACGAATATAACTCGGCCAGCGGCAACGCGATTAAAATCGTCACGCTCGCTCCCGAAGAGGCGGGCGCGGACGAGCTGGTGAAGCACCTCGCTTCGGAAAATATCGTTCCTTCAATCGGCCATACGGGCGCAAAGAGCGCGGATATCCGCGCGGCGGTTCGGTGCGGAGCGAAAAACGTCACGCACACCTACAACGCGCAGAGTCCGCTCCATCACCGCGAAATCGGCACGGTGGGCAGCGCGCTTTTGTACGACGAACTCAACTGCGAACTGATCGCGGACACCATTCACGTTTCCGTGCCCGCCATTCAGCTGCTGACGAAATGCAAGCATAAGGACAAACTGACGCTGATTACGGACGCCATGCGCGCAAAAGGCCTGGCGGACGGCGAAAGCGAGCTTGGGGGGCAGGTCGTCATCGTCAAAAACGGCGAGGCGCGTCTGAAAGACGGAACTCTGGCGGGAAGCGTGCTCCGCATGAACCGAGCAATCGCCAATCTCGTCGAAAAGGTGGGGATCGCTTTCCTTCAGGCTGTGGACTACGCGACGATCAACCCTGCAAAAACGCTGGGAGTGGACGGCGAAACGGGCAGCATCCGCGTCGGAAAAAACGCCGATTTTGCGGTGCTTGACGACAAATTTAACGTTTTATATACCATCCGCGACGGAAAAATCATTTATCGCGCCTGACTTTCGGCGGCGCGGGCGGAGAACTGCGCTCAAACGTAGCTTCCTCCTTTTTAGAGCGCAGAAGAAAATTATGCTCAAAGGAAAGTTTCTCCTTTTCAACGAGCGGAAGCAAATTACGCGCAACCGTGTTTTCTTCCTTTCCCGAAAGGGAATGAAAAATATGACCACACATTATTTCCTCTTATAGAGAAAAAGACGCGGGGCGTTTGCCTTGCGTCTTTTTCATGGAGCTTGTCGGAAAATACTCAAGTGAGCCTTAAAGTATTTGTCTTATGAGGGGGAGACGGTTTCGCGCCTTACAGACGAAATACCGTCTCGCCGTCCTTAATCGTCTGTTCAACGCGGATATCGCGGAGCTTTTCCGCAGGACAACGGAGGGGATTTTCGCTTAAAACCACAAGATTTTCCCGCTTGCCCGTTTTCAGCGTACCCGTTGTTTTTTCTTCGAAATACTGATATGCCGCGTTTGCGGTGACCGCTTTAAGCGCAGAGAATACATCTATCCGTTCTTCTTCGCCCAGCGTTTTTCCGCCCGCCGTCTTTCGTTCGACGGCGCACCAAATCGTTTCGGTCATATCGGGCCGAATGACGGGCGAATCCTGATGCAAAGTGAAAAGGATATCCTTTTTTAACGCGGAGCGCAGGGGACTTATGCTCGAAGCCCGTTCGAAACCGAAATTTTTGATATGCACGTCTCCCCAATGCAGAACGTGAGCGACAAAAAAGGAGGGAATAATCGCCGCGCGCTTGAGCGCGTCCAGCTGATCGGTTCCCAACAGCTGTGCGTGAATCATGACGGGACGGGTGGCGGGATCGCCGTAGTTTATTTCCGCTTCGATAAATTTTTCCGCGGCCCTGTCCCCGTTGCAGTGGACGAGAAGCTGAAGCTTTTTTTTGGTTGCAAAGCGCACGGCGTTTTCAAGCGTTTCTTGCGAAACGGAAGGATATCCGCAATAACCGTCCGATTCGGGACGGCCGCTCTCATCCAGATAGGGCGTGCGCATCCAGGCCGTCCTTCCCTGCGGCGAGCCGTCGGAAATAAGCTTGACGCCGCCGAGCTTCAAGCTTCCGCTTCCGCAGGATAAACGGGCGGGGATCGCTTCCGCATACGCTTCGTACGCCGCGAGGTCGGGATAGATCACTACGTCCGCTTTCAGGCGTCCCGCCGCGGCGATTCCCTGATAGAGCGGCAGAAGCTCTTTCACCCCCAGACCTTCCTGCATCATGACGATTCCGTTTGAAAAATACAGCTCCTGCGCGCGGTCAAATGCGCCCAGCAGTTTTTTTCCGTCGGGCATGGGGACGCTTTGAAGACGGGTGACAAAGTCCGTTTCTTCCATATATCCCGTCGGCGCGCCGTCCGCGTTCCTTTCGATGACGCCGCCCTCCAGCGGTTTCGTGTCCGCAGCGACGCCCAGAAGCTTCATCGCGGCGGAATTGAAAATTCCCATATGTCCCGACTGATATTGCACCACCAGCGGATTATCGGGCGCGGCGCGGTCGAGAAGCTCCGCGGTCAGCCGTTTCCCCTCTACCCGCGTGTGATCGTAGCCGCTCGCAAAGACCCATTCGCCGCAGGGCGTTTTATTTTCTGAGATAAATTGCGCGATCGCCTTTTCGATTTTTTCGTTTGTTTTACAGTTTTCGAGATCGAGCTGTAAAAATTTTGAGGCGCAGGCGGAAATGTGGCTGTGCGGATCGATAAAGGCGGGCAAAAGTGTTCTGCCTTTCAGGTCTATTTTTTCCGTGTCAGCGGAGAGGACGGGCGGTGTTCCCTTACCTGCTCCCTTGATTTTACCGTTTTCGGCAACCAGATAATCGGCGCGTCCCTCTCCTTCCAGGGTGAGGATATCGCCGCCGAAGTAAATTCGTCGAGACATAAAACAGCTCCTTTATTTTGTTCTTATTTTTATTATAGCGCTTTTTTCTGCTTTTGCAAGCCCAAAACGGAAAATTTCACGCGGTTTTTGAAAAAGCGTCGCAAGGCAGAGCGTATTTTATTGACAAAAATCCATTCTGTGGTATAATAAAAGCGGAAATGCGTAAGTACGGAGTATTTATCGGCATTTCCGCGCCTTATTCAAACATAGCTTATCTATGTTATAACATTCTAAAGGAAGAGCAAGGAGAACGACATGACGGAAATGCTGAAACGGCTGCGGGATAAAAAAGTGCCCGTCGCCATTTATTATAAAAGCGTGGGCGGATTCTGCGCGGGGTTTGTCAGAGAGACGGACGACGAATTCGCGCTGTTGGAGCTCATTTCCCCAAGCGGAAGATTCGACGGCTATCTGTGTATTAGGATCGAGGAAATCCTGAAACTGGACGCGGGCACCGCGTATCTCAACAATCTCGTAAAAGTGTATCGCCATTACGGCGAGGAGCCCCTCCCGATCAAGGTATCCTCCAGAGACGTCCTGCGCGAATTTACCGACGTCGTGATCAAAAACAAATGGATGTGTACGATGGAGATCGGTTTCGAAACGCTGGATAAGATCAACGGCTTTGTCGTCGGGCGGGAATGGGAGCTCGTCGAAATGCGGCTCGTCAGCGAAAACGGAGAGGACGACGGATATACGACGTTCGATCTCGAGGAAGTCGTCTGCTTCGGCGTCCGTTCGGAATACGAAAAGTATCTCGATACCCTTTACGGGCTGAACGGCGGCGCGGAAGGCGAAAACGGCAGGCAGGAGAAGGGCAAAAAATCGGGTGATAAACATATTCTTTCCTTCCCGTTCGGGAAATAATCGGGGAATATTTTGCAGCGCCGCAATAAAAGATTTTCTGCTATAGACGCTCGGAAATAATCGATAAGCTCTTACCTTATCCAGACGGAAAGCTTTTCGGTACCGAGTGTCCGAAAATAATGGGTAAGCCTTTCAGCTCGTCCCAATAAACGGCTCGGCGAGCCTGATACTCGGAAATATCCGACAAAAAGTTAAAAAAATACCGCGTACCCTTGGTCGCGGTATTTTTTGCGTCGTTATACGCAAAACGCGGAGACGCTGGAAAAAGCAAATAGGTGCACTATTTCGGCGTCGTCGATTTTTCCTATTTACAAAAAGGGGGAGATCGGGTATAATCGGGGATAGCAAAGGGGACTTTTTCGGACTGTCCCGATTTTATAGGAAGGTGATTTATGCTTTTTACCGAAACGCACGGTTCGAGGAAAGCCTTTTCGAAGGACCCCGCCGTCATCAGACTCAAAGACACGTACTTTTTATATTATTCGTCCTATTACGCCGACGGGGAGAGGGAAGCTCTGGGGATCGGCGTGGCGTCCTCTCCCGATATGGAGCATTGGACGACGGTAGGGCGTATTCCCCCCACGCAGGAATGCGAAAAAAACGGGATCGGCGCGCCCGCCGCGATTCTGCTGGAGGGAAAGGTGCATCTGTTTTATCAAAGCTACGGCAACGCCCGAAAGGACGCGATCTGCCATGCGGTTTCGTCGGACGGGATCGGCTTCGAAAAGGACCCGACAAACCCCGTGTTCCGCCCGACGGAGGATTGGTGCATCGGCCGCGCGATAGACGCGGACGTGGTGGTGTTCAGAAACAGGCTGTTTCTCTATTTTGCGACGCGCGACCATTCGATGACCATTCAGAAGCTCGGTGCGGCATATGCGGAATTGGGCGGCGATTATTCGCGCGGGGCGTGGAAGCAGGCGGCGGAGCGTTCGATCCTCTATCCCGAATACGAATGGGAGGGCGCGTGTATCGAGGCGCCCGCGACGGTGGTACATAACGAAAAGGTGTATATGTTTTACGGGGGCGCGTATAACTGCACTCCCCAGCAGATCGGCGCGGCCGTCTCCGACGACGGAATTAATTTCCGCAAGCTGTTCGGCCGCCCGTTTATCGCGGCGGGAAAAAAAGGCGAGTGGAACAGCAGCGAATCGGGCCACCCCTATGTATTCACGGACGACGACGGAAAGACGTATCTCTTTTATCAGGGCTCGGGAGACATGGGAAAAAGCTGGTACATCACGAAGTGCAGGATCGGCTTTAAGGACGGGCTGCCGTTCGTCTGCGGGGAAGATACGGGCGCCGCGCAGGGTCATTCGATGCGGCGCGAAACCGAAACGAAGGGATTTTCCTCCTGCTGCTTCATGTATCGGGAGGGAGACTGACCGAATTTCGCCTTAAACAGGCGGGAAAAATATTTGATATCGGAAAAAGCCAGCCGCTTGGATACCTCCGTGACGTTGAGATAGGTGGTGATAAAGAGATGCTTGGCGACTTCCAGCTTTTTGTCGAGCATGTATCGGACGGGCGAAACGCCGTATTTGGCTTTGAAAATCCTCTCCGTCTGGGAGACGGAGAGATGCACGGTGTCCGCAATCTCCGCCAAGGTGATTTTGTCGTAGATATTGTAATCGATATAATTTTTGATGATCGTCGCGGGGTGTTCGTCCATGGCCGTGGTGTTGAAATCGGGCGGCTTGACCAGCTGTATCAGCTTGAGCAGAATCGAGGAAATCTCCGTATAAGCCTCCGCGTCGATAAACTGTCCCTCGTGCCTGTCGGATAGGGCGATGATCTGCTCGAACAGGGCGCGGGCGTCCGCGTGCACCACCAGTGCGCTTTCGGTGACGCCGTGCGCCTCCAGCATTTTATCCGCCAGCGAGCCCTCCACGACGATAAACAGCTTTTCGTAGGGAGCTTGCTTGTCCGCGTAGTAGGTGTGCTGCTGCAATTTGTTGAGAAAGTAGAGATCCCCCTTGCCGACGGTCAGCGTTTTGTCCCTGGTTTCGATATATCCCTTGCCCGAAATGACGTACTCGAAATTGTATCTCTCCCAGAGCGCGCCCGATTTTCGGGAATGACAGATGATATAGTTGGGGTTGGGCAGCGTCCTGCCCGCCATGGACAGATGGAAAAAGCTGTTGCCGTGCGAGCGTTCGTCAAAATAGATGATTTCGTTTTTTCTGTTGCTGTGCATAGGCCTATTATACTACGCCTTTTTCAAAAAGTCAATGCGAAAAAAATACAATGAAAGAAAAAAAATCTTGCCGAAATATTACACGAATGCCGAAATTGTACACCTTTTCGGTAAAATTATGTGTTTACATGCGCCTTGGAATATGTTAAAATCAAAGTGTAAATAAAGAAAAATCCATAAAGGAGAAAAGCTATGAGCAAATGGTATAAAAGAACGTTGACGGCCGCGTTGGCGGCAACGTTTTCCTTGTCCTTCCTCGCGGGGTGCGGAGCGGGCGGCGACGACATTCAATTCGACGATTCGGGCAACGTCATTCCGTCCGATAAAACGACGATCATCAATTTCTGGGGTTGGGCGGACAAATACGAGGAGGCCGTATTCAATCAGCTGGTCGCCAATTTCAATAAAAAGTACGAAGGGGTGATCAGGGTCAATTATACGCCGAAAAGCTCCAGCGGGTACAGCGAAAATTTTGTCGTCAACATGATCAGCGGTCCCGACGTCGCCTATGCCGACGAGCGTTATTTCAAGAGCTACGCCGACCAGGACGCCCTTTACGACGTCACGGAGTTTTATGACAAAAGCGTCGCAAATTACCGCTCGAGCGGCGGGCAGAACGGGCTGGACGCGGAGGATATGCTTCCCTACACGGTCAACCGCTACCGCTATAACGTAGAGACGACCACCTCTTTGGAGAGCGATCCGCTCTACGGGATCGCAAAGGATCTCGCGCCCACCGCGATCTATTTCAACACCCGCTTTTTCGACCAGGCGGGCGTCACGATCATCGACGAGACGGAGGAGAGCATAGAGGCGTATAACGCGGCTCATCCCGACGCCAAAAAGAAGATTATGGCGTTTTATGAGGAGGGCGGCAAACGCTATTTCAATAAGGCGGTTGCGATGAGCTGGCAGGAGTGCGTCGCTCTGTCCCGTTTCCTTCAGGAAAACAGCGACGCCGACAAGGGCTTTTTTACCGAATGGTGGTTTAATTACGGCTTTTCGGTGGGCGGCGACTGTATCGAATACGTGCCGACGGACGACTCGAAATTCAACGGCGGGTATTGGAAGTTTACGCTGGCGGACGAAAGTAAAAACTATATCGTCAAGGACGACGCGCAGCCGATCACCGTTAACGGCAATACCTACGGTGCGGGCGAGATCGTCGGCTACAACGATAAAGCCGCATTGACCGCGGACATGAAGGCAAGCTGCAATCAGCTTCCCTCCCAGCGCGAAGCGTTTACCGAGTTTGTACGGCTGTCGCAGGCGGAGGGACAGCTCGTGGACGACGTGAAGGGCGTCTATTCAAGCGTGTCGGAGTTTTACGGCGCAGGCGCGGACGGGAAAATTTACGGCTACGGCGTCACGCCCGATCCGCAGTCCATGAGCGAAAATAAAAACTCCTATTTTTCGTCGGGCAAGGTGGCTATGCTGGTCTCTACGGCGTCGGCGCAGAGACAGTTTACGGAAAACATGAAAAGTCCCAACAAATTCGACGTGGCGCCCATGCTGGTGTATAAGGAATACAGCGAGGACGGAACGGAGGTTTTGGTGCACGGGGTGGAAGGGGCGCACAGCGGTTCGGTGGGAATCGTCATGAACAAGGAGACGAAAAACCCCAACGCGGCCTGGCTGTTCATGGAATATATCGCCGGCAAGGAGGGGCAGGAAATTCAGGCGCAGGGCGGGTTTGCCGTACCCTATTATAAATCTTTGGCCTACGACAAAGAGGGCGCTTTCCTTACGGGGGCTTACGCGGCGGACAACGCGGTGGTATTCGCCAAAGCTACCGCCTACGAGACGCCTGCGGACTGGTGGTATCTCAAGAACAAGGAATGGATCGACGATTGGGCGCGGGTGCTCAATTCGGACGTAAGAAACGGCAGCATGAGCCTTTCGGGCTTCTATGCCAGCAAGGAATATCTTTCCACGCAGGCGGTGCTGGATACTTACACCGCAAAATAAACCTTCGGGGGTGAATATGACGAACGATATCTCGGGGCACGCCGTTCCGCCGCGTACGAAGCGTCCCAGGCGCACGAAGATTGCGCGCAAGGAAGAAATCTGCGGTACGGTGATGGCGTTTATTCCCGTATTGAGGTGCATTCTTTTCAGCCTGATTCCCATGGTTCTGGCGCTGGTGATGGCCTTTTACAACATGAAGAAGCCCGTTTCCTTCGAGGGCGCGAAATTCTGCGGCCTGGATAACTTCAAAACGCTGTTTCGAGACCCCGACTTCGGCCGGGCGGCGGTCAATACGCTCGTCTATGCGCTGACCCTGCCCGTGTCCGTGTTTCTCGCGCTCCTCGTGGCGGCGTCGCTCAATGCCGACGTGAAGGGGCGGGGCGCCTTCCGCGTGGTGCTGTTTCTGCCGTATATCTGCTCCACCGTGGCCATCGTCTATATCTGGAAATGGCTCTACAACACCAATTACGGCATTTTCAACGTCATTTTGGGCAAAAAGATCGGCTGGCTGGATTCGCCGATGATGTTTCGCGTCTCTTTGATTTTGATGATGGTGTGGGCGACGACGGGCTATAAGGTGATTTTGCTTTCGGCCGCCCTTACCGCGGTGAACGGCGCCTATTACGAGGCGGCCGAGATCGACGGGGCGAATTTCGTGCAGAAATTTATGCACGTCACCCTCCCCGCCGTCAGTCCCACCGTCTTTTTCCTGTTGATCACGGGCCTTATCAGCATTTTTCAGATGTTCAGCGAATCGCAGGTCATGGATCCGACGGGCGGACAGAAGGTGAATTACGCGGGCCTTACGATGGTGTTTTATCTCTATCGGGAGGGGTATTCCAACGCGCATATGGGGCTGGCGTCCGCCGCTTCCTGGGTTCTGACGGCGGTCATTCTCCTCGTCACCGTGCTCAACTTCAAGCTTTCGAAATTGTGGGTGCGCTATGACTGAGAGAAAAATTCTGCGGCAGAACCGCGAAAATTCGAGGGCAAAGCTCGAAAGAGCCGCCAAAAAGACGGGCTGTTATCTATTTTTGTTCCTCTGCTGCTTCATCGTGCTGTTTCCCTTCTATATCGCGGCGGTCACCGCGCTCAAGCCTCCCGCGGAGGCAAACAGCCTCGATTTCACCTGGTGGCCCGAGTCTCCCACGCTGAACGGCTTTAAGGACGTATTCACCTATAAGGGCGGCAATACGGTGAGCGTGCCCCTCCTCTTGCTGGGCTTCGTCAATACGATGTGGATGGTGCTGCCCCGTTCGCTGATCAGCACGGTGCTGGCGGGCATGGCGGCCTACGCCTATGCCAAGCTCCGTTTCCGTGCTAAAAACGCCATGTTCGGCTTTCTGCTGACCACCATGATGGTGCCGGGCGTCATCACCCTGATTCCCTCCTATCTGCTGTTTTACCGTCTCGGCTGGCTGAATACGCCCTTGCCCGTCATTCTCCCGGGGGTGCTCGGCGGCACGGCGAGCGTGTTTTTCATGCGGCAGTATTACATGAGCGTGCCTGGCGACATGACGGAAGCGGCGGCGATCGACGGGCTGGGATATTTCGGAATCTATTTCCGAATCATGCTGCCGATCGGCATGCCCGCGTTCTGGGCGCAGTTTGTACTGGCGTTCGTGGGCGGCTATAACGAATATTTAGGGCCGATGCTCTATCTGAAAAACGCTCAGCTGCTGACGTTGCAGCTTGCGCTCAGCCAGTTTTCCAGCTCGCGCATGTACACCGATCCCGGCGCGGTGATGTCGGCGGCGATCGTGGCGCTGGTGCCCACGGTGCTGTTGTTCATCGGGGCGCAGAAGCAGTTTATTTCGGGGATCGTCACCTCGGGGCTCAAGCTGTAACTCGCAGAAATGATAAAATAAGGAGAAGAATGATGAAATTTTTCAAGAAACTTGCGCCCGCCGTCGCGCTCGCGCTCTGCTTCGGGATCGGCGGCTGCGGCGACACGTCGTTCAGCGTCAAGCTCGGCTATAACGACGGAACCCTCCCCAATGAGGACGGTACGCTCTTTTACAGGGAATACGACGAGTCTCTGTTCTATCGCAACGATTTGACGCTGAAAAAGGTTGCCGATCCGTCGGTGATTTATGTGGAAGAGGGCGAATACGCGGGGAAACTGTTTCTCTACGGTACAAGCAATACGCTCAGCGTGCGGGGAATCGGGGTGTGGCAGTCGGACGACGGCGTGCATTGGGATTCCTACGGGGTAGCGTTCGAGCCGGAAACCGCCTCCTGGGGCTATTCCAGCCTCTGGGCGCCCGAAGTGATTTACGACGGCGCGGGCAAATACTATATGACCTATTCGGCGCGTAACTCCAACACGATCGCCGCGGGCGGCAAATATTACGGCAATACGTATATCGGTTTGGCGGTGTCCGACAGCCCCGCAGGGCCTTTCGTCCAGTGGACGGGTACAAACGCGGACGGGGCGGAGATAGGTCTGGGCGACCCGATTTTCGATCCCGCCAAAATCACCGCCGTGGACGGCGTCGCCTGCGAGGCGGGGCATTACGCGAGATACCGTTTTCTCGATTCCTCTCTCTTTGCGGACGGGGACGAGCTTTACATGTACTTTTCGAGGGGAAAGGATCGGTATAATGTTCTCACCCCCGGGGACGATTACGCTTACGGGAAAGAGACCTCGGAGATCTGGGGCGTCAAAATGAAGGATTTTTCCACGCCCGATTATTCCACGGTCACCCGCCTCACCAAGGTGGGGTATAACACGGTGGACGGGGAGACGGAGGCTGACTACAACGACATCGACAGAGAACGCGCTTCGGCGGATCAAATCAACGAGGCGCCGCAGATGTATAAGCGGGACGGCGTCTATTATCTCACCTATTCGGTGGGCGGCACCACGTCCAATTTCTATTCGGTGGCGCAGGCGCTCGGCAGCTCGCCACTCGGCCCGTTTACCAAGCTGAGCAAGGCGGACGGCGGGCTGGTGCTGGGCACGGAAATGAATTGGATTCAGGCGGCGGGCACGGGACATCATTCGTTTACGCCGATCGGCGACGAGCTGTTTATCTTTCATCACGAGGGCGCCGACCGCTATACGATCGATTCGGAAAACCGCGCGATCGCTTACGACAGGGCGGGTATGGCCGAAAATTCCAAGGGGCAGAAAGTGCTTGCCGCCAACGGGCCGACGTCCTACAGCCTCCAACCCCTTCCCGCGGCGATCAGCGGCTATAAAAATATCGCGCCCGAAGCCGAGGTAAGCGTTTCGGGGCTGAAGGAGGGCAGCGACAAAAAGTGGCTGACGGACGGGTTTTTCGCTTCCCATCTGACGGGCGTCGTCGGGGAAACGGAATTCGACGCGGGCACCACGGCCGAGATTTCGCTCAGATGGAAGGAGTACCGCACGGTGGGCGCGCTGCTGCTCTACAACAGCATCGATTACGACAAGACGTTTTACCGCATCGCGCGGATCAGCCTTTCGGTGCGGACGGCGAGCGGGGCGACGGGCACGGCCGTGGCGGACAACGCGGCCTTCCCCTTCGACGAAACCACCAATTACAGCTCGCAGCAGCTGATGTTCGCGGGGAGCAACCTCGTCCTCGATTTCAACGATATCGAGGTGAATGGCATAACGATCACTTTCCGCGCGCCGCGCAGCGAAGGGAGCGTCGCGGTGGGCGATATATGTGTTTTGGGTAAATAGGAGGGCGGAAAAATGAAGAAAAAGTATCTGATCGTTTCCCTGCTCGCCGCGGCGACGGCCTGCATTTTTGCGGGCTGCGCGGCGAAGGCGGCCACGGGCGCGGAGCTCGACAAGCTGGGAAATTTCGGCTTCGAAAATTCCGCGCATGAAAACGGGTATCTCGATCTCAAGCTGGACGACGGCTTTAAGGTGGACGGAGTCCTCGACGAAGGCGTGTGGGAAAACAACGGCACGGCCTGGACGTTTGCCCATGCCAACAGCACCGAGGAAAACCCCATCACCATGACCAGCATGAGCTATCTGGGGGAGAAAGGGGTATATCTCGCACTTTCGGTAAAGGATACGGCGATCTATTATTCGCCCGACCGCCGCGCCTCGGGCAATACGTCGGTGGAGGTGTATATCGGCGCGTTCGACGCCACGGAGTGGAACGGCGACAGCTATCGGCTCTCCGTGGTGCCGACGGGGTCGGATTCCTGCATTACGGAACTGCGCACCTACCGCACCAAGAGCGCGGCGCTCGACGACAACGGCTCCAAGCTCAACGCCGAATGGGCGCTGTGGTATAAAGCGCATCTCGCGGCCTGCCGCATCAACGGCGTGGGGATCAATTCCAGCTATAACGAAGGCTACGACATAGAATTGTTTATCCCCTACGAAAGCTTGGGGATAGAGGAAAAGCCGCAGGCGATCCAATATATGACGGCGTTTTATCACGTCGAATCGGAGGCGAGCGACGCCGACAACGTCTGGACGAAATGCGATCCCAACGTCGGCGCCACCAATCTGGGCGGCTGGCTGGTGGCGACGGACGACGCAATCGGGCTGTATGCGGATATGGCGGACGGGATAAACGTGCGGCCCGACGACTATATGACGATCGACGGAAGCCTTGACGAGGACGTTTATAAAAAGGAAAAAGCGCTCGTCTATCGGGTATCCGATTCCACTTACGGGGTAAACGCTTCCGTGGCGACGACGGCGCATATTTCTCCGCGCGGGGTCTATCTGGGGATACAGATCCGCGATAAACAGATTTACGCTTCGCCCGCGAGAAACGTCAAATTCAATTCGGGCGTGGAAATCTGGATACAGGATTCCGCCAATACCCACGTAAGTACAAATTCCGTTCAGCTGCGTATCGACGCCCTGGGCGTGGTCAATAAATGGAGAGGCACGGGCAGGAGCGACAACGGTTTTTCGGAAAAATATTTCCCGTCGTTGTCGGCGGTGAAGCTGCTCGGCTGTCAAATCGACGAAGGATACATCGCGGCGGACGCTGCGACGGGCTTCGACGTGGAGATCTTTGTGCCGTATGCCTCGCTCGGCTTCGAGGCAAAGCCCGACGATATCTCCGTCTATCCCGCCTACGTCCACGCGGGCGACAATGAAAATACCGTTAACCAGACCAGCGCGAGCTGGATCTACTTTCAGCCCGCCAGCCAGAGCGCGGCGAAAAACGATTCGCAAAAGGCCTTTCTGCGGCTTTTAGACGGCGATTTTGCGGGCAAGCTCGTCGCGGCGGACATATTGTTCAATAAGGGGGACTTGCAGGCGGACGGCTCCTACGAAGGGGAAATTTCGGTGACAAAAATGCCCGAAACCGAGCTTTCGGGCGGCAAGACGGACGGCGCGCCCGTCACGGACGCTTCCGTTTCCGCGGAAGGCGTCGCCCTGACGCACAAGGGCGGCGGCGCCTATACGTTGAAAATCGAAAAAGATTACGTGGCGTCCTTTGCCGAGGGTAAGTCGGTCTCCGTTCTTTCGGGCGGGTTCCGTACGGAGATACAGGTGCTTTATATTTCCGTCGCTTTCGACGGCCGCGCGGAACAGTCGGACGGCTATTCCCCCGCGTTCAGCTTCCTCACCACCGATTCGCAGAGCCAGAATAACGAAGCGACGGTACATGTAAAATCGACCGCGACGGGCGTCGCCTTTGCCATCGTCCTGGCTTCCCCGTATATCAATCAGACGGGCAGCGCAAGCGGCCAAAACGGCGGCGGGCTGGAAATCCGCATGGCAAACTCGCCCGACGCCTCAACGGGGCTTTGGTGGCGGGTGTTCTCGGACGGAACGGCGCGGCAGGAGACAAATCTCAACGCGGGCGCGCCTTCCGCCGAACGCTATGCTTCTCCCGTGGGCAGCTCGGCCTTTGCCGTGGGGCTGGTTCCCAACGACGAAAACGATTTGACAAAGGGATATAAGCAGATGACGCTGGAGTTTTTCGTCGCCTATTCCGCAGTAAACGCCGCCGACGCCGCGCATTTCTATATCGCGGTGGGGGCGAACGGCACGAAGGCCGACAACACCACGCTGGCGGTGCGCTGGCCCGATAACACGGGCACGACCAAGCCTGCGGCGGGCAACTGGACGTCTGCGGCGGCCGCGGCGGATTTTGCCTTACAGGACGTAAACGCGGTCTCCGAAAGCGGCACGGCGCGCTTTAAGCTGATCGCAGCCTTTTCGGAATATGCCTATGTCAAGGGCGCTGTCTTTACGGGCGGCGCGGTGACGGAGGGGGACTACGGTGAGTATGCGTTTGAGACGGAAACGGCGGTGACACTCACGGCCTCATGGAACGGAAAGACGGCGACTGTCTCCGTTTCGATTCCTTCCGAAGCTTCGCCCATGCTCGACGGAGTTGTTTCGGAAAACGAATATACGGGATATTTCTCCTTTACGACGTCGATGGGAAAGGATTCGGCGGATTATGCGGCGATAAAGATATATTATTATGCGGGCAAAACGGCGGCGTATCTCGCTTTCGACGTGACGGAAAATACGCCCGCCTATGTCAAAAATACGGGCTCGGGCAATCAGGGCACGGCGGGGATTGATTTCGCCGTGGCGACGGCGGATTTGTCGCGGGCGGATTACTACCGCGCGTACGCTTCGGGCGCGGTGCGGTCGCAGGCGTTCAACGGCAATACGTTCGGCGCGCCGGGCACGTACTCCGCTGCCGTCGATTTCATGAAGGGAAGTCATACAATCGAACGGGGCGGCGCGCAGCTCGACAATATAACACATTACGTTTTGGAGTGGCGGATCGATTGCGCCGCTTACGGGGCGGAATCCGCGGCCGACCTGCATTTTATGCTCGGCTGGATCAACGCTTCTATGGGCGACCGCGCCTACGGCAAGGCGAGCGGGATGTTCGGCGTCTCCACAAACAACGCCTCCAACGGCCTTTACAAAATTGCCGAGTATTATACGCTGTCCGATCTTGCGGCCGTTTAACCGTCGGAGGGGAAATTATGAAAAAATTGTTTTTGTGCGCGGCCGCGGTTCTGGCTGCGGTCGCCGTGGGCGGCTGCTGGGGCCGCAATCCGATTTCCGCTGCGGCGGAAAATAAATCGATAGACGTTTATCTCATCGGCGGACAGTCCAACGCCGTGGGGTACGGCTACGACGATCTCGCGGCAAACGGCTACACCGACGCCCGTTATTCGGACGGCTTTGAAAACGTGCTCTTTTACGGAAATTACGAAACGGAAAAAACCTGTCCCGCCGATTTCGTGCCCGTGAGGAAAGGTCTGGGGAAAAATTGGAACAACGGCACGTCGGGGTCGGGCGCGGAGCTGGGCGTTGCCTCGATGCTGGGCGATACGCAGGGCGTGCACGCGGTGATCAAATGCGCCTGGGGCGCCACCTTTCTCGCCCCCGACGCCTCCGCTTCCGTGTCCTTATCCCAGGGAACCTGGACGCCGCCGAGCTATCGGGAGTCGCACGGCCTTTCGGGAAACATGATCGGGAATATGTACGCCCGATTTTTAAGCACGGTAAGGCTGGGGCTGGAAAAACTGACGGCAAAGGGCTATGCCCCCGTCGTCAAGGGAATGTGGTGGATGCAGGGGGAGGCGGAAGTAACAAATTCGGCAAACGCCAACGCCTATGCGGAGCTTTTGTCCGATCTGATCGACGATCTGCGCGCCGACCTGACGCGGATCAGCGGAAGCGATCTTTCGGGTATGCCTTTCGTATTGGGTAAGATTTATCGGAATCCCGACCCGCAATATACGCAGTTTGCCTATATTGATACGGTCCGCGCGGCCCAGCAGAAGGTAGCCGACGAAAAATTCAACGTTTTTCCCGTCGATTGCACGGGGCTGAAACAGCAGGACGGCTGGCATTTCCGCGCGTCGGCGCAGGCGTGGCTGGGCGAACAATTCGTTTCCGCCGTTCTTCGCGGCGAAGGCAAACGGCAGGTGTCCTTCGACGGATCAAACGTTTCCGCAACGGGACTGGGCGTCAAGGAGACGGGCGCTTCCGTGCGCGTCTCCTTTTCGCCCGACAGGGGCTATAAGCTCGTGCGCGTATTTATGCGCGAGGGGGAGGGCGAAGCGCGGGAGGTCGCGCTGGAAAACGGCGGCTATACCTTTACCATGCCCGACGCGAACGTCTTTTTCACCGCGGAGACGGAAAAGCTGCCCCTCTATCGGCTTACCTCCTATTCGGTAAACGATACCGCCATGGGTTCCGTCTTTCCCTCGGCCGAAGCGAAAAACGGCTGGTACGAGGGGGAGAGCGCAACCCTCGCGGTTAGCCCCGGGGCCGGCTTTGCGATCAAAAGTGCGTCGATCAACGGCGAGTCCGCAACGTACGCGTCGGCGGAAAAGGGCGTGTATTATTATCGCTTGCCGGCGGGCGCGGACGTGGAATTTTACGTGGAATTTGAAGCCGTCCTTCCTCAGGAAAGCTCTGGAAGCGCGTCGGAAACAGAAGGAGAATCCGCGTCGGGAGGCTGTAGCGGCTTTGCCGCGGCGTCGTGGCTTTTGCCCGTGGCTTTTGTAAGTTGGCTGATTGTAAGGAAACAAAAAGAATAAAAGAATACAAACCCGCCCTCCGAAAATTCGGAGAGCGGGTTTGTTTGCGTTTGCGGGGGTCAGGCAATGCCCGCTTTCCGTTTCCAGGTCTCCCAATTCGACGCCGTTTGCGTCTGGATGCTTTCGAAGGCCTGATCGAGCGTGTTCGTTCCCCCGATTAAAGCGTTGTAGGGGCGCAGTGAGGCGATCGACCAGATATCGACGATATTGCTCAGATAGAGCAGGCTGTCGGAAAAATTGGTAAACGTCTTGGGCGCAGCGGTGCGGAAGTCGAGGAGATTTTTCATAAACCCGTCCTCCGTCGTAAGCGCGGCGGAGGTTTTATACGCCAGTTGTCCGTGCGCCTTATTAAAGAAAGTGGATACGCCGTCGTCGCTGATGACGTATTTGATAAACTGTTTCGCCTGATCGATACGGTCGGAGGAGGCGGGAATGACGATGTATTGATCCTCTCCAATGACGTAAGAGATGTCGGTATACGTTGCTCCGGGCAGTGCGGGAGTGTTCATGATCCCCAGCTCGAAATTGGTCATATCCACTTCGTTTGCCTTATAACCGAGAATTTCGTTATACAGCCAGTCGCCGTTGAACATCATGGCCGCATAACCGTTGACAAAATTCTGCTGTGCGAGGTGATTGCTCTTGCCCGCGCTTCCTTCCACGTAATTTTCCTTTTTCATCAGTCGGTTCCAGTAATCCGTTGCAGTTTTCAGCTTCGAGTAGGTATTGTCGAGGGCCGACCCGTCGGAGCCCTTGGTCGCAAACGCGGAAGCGTCCTTGTATTCAAGAAATTCTTCGATAGCGTCTTTTCCCGCCAGCTGTGCCCACCAGGTATATACGGTGTAGTCGAAATAGTCGGCGTTTTGTCCCGTAAAGACGAAAGGCTTTACGGTGGCGCCCAGATCGCCGCCTTCGACGGGGAGCGCGGCGCTGTTTATCGTGGCGCAGAGCGCGGCCAGCTCGTCATAAGTGGTCGGTACCTTCCACCCGTTTGTCTCGAACATTTTTTTGTTGTAAAAAATCCCGCCCGTGCCCGACGTCCAGGGGAGACGGTAACAGGCTTTCGTATTTTTTTGATCGGTGTACCAGATACTATCGGAGTATTCGTCGCGTATCTTATCGCTGACTTTAACGCCGTCCACCGTATCGTCAAGCAGGTCGTCGAGGGGCGCAAACTTTTTTTGCGCGGCATACGTCTTCCAGGCCGTATCCGTGGCAATGTAAAGATCGTCGTCATTTTTCTTCGACGCCATGTGTGAGGAAATAATAGGTCTGACGTCGTATTCGGCCGTCAGGTGCACCTTGATCCCCGTCTCTTCTTCAAATTTCGCCCGGATATCCTCGATCCATTCGTCCCCGTAGCCCGCGCTGAGCACGACGACCTCCAGATAATCCGAACCTTTTCCGCCGCAGCCCGCCAGCGACGCGCAAGCGGAGGCGCCGAGCACCATGCAGGACGCAAGAGCGATCAGTTTTTTCATCTTTTTCATATAGGAATTACCGCCTTATTGTTTTTAAGCAATTCTATTTTATCACGTTTGAAAGCCGCTGTCAAGATGTTTTTTTAATTTTGTTAAAAATATTTATGGATTTATGTCG
>ERZ1106930.141-NODE-141-length-26739-cov-626.212524_pt1 | contig 26739 bp, 27 predicted proteins | sample MGYA00403663_ERZ1106930 | MGnify/ENA primary metagenome ERZ1106930 (study PRJEB35170, sample SAMEA104062438) | human gut metagenome | biome: human gut; feature: human-associated habitat; material: faeces | place: Denmark | collected 2012-06-26 ... | reverse complement strand
ATGCCGGGGTCGCTCTGTTATGATTTCGGGGACAGTATCCGTTTCGGCTGCAACAGTGCGGCGGAGGATGAGCCGGATCTTTCCAAGGTACATTTCCGCCCGGATCTTTATGAAACGTATCTGAAAGGATACCTTTCGGCGGTCGGAGCATCGATTACGGAAGAGGAGAGAGAAAATCTGGCGATGGGCGCCATCTTGATGACGTACGAATGCGGCATGCGTTTTCTGACCGATTATCTGGAAAACGACGTATATTTTCATACGACGCGGGAGGGGCAGAATCTGGATCGCACGCATACCCAGATGCGGCTTGCGGATGAGATGCTTGAGAACTACGATTTGCTTCAAAAAATGGCGAACGTGAGGTAAAAAAATGGTTGAAGCAGGGAAATGGTATTCTCTGAAAGAGAACGTGACGGGAGCGGAGGATGACGGCTGCCGTGTTCGGATGGATGTTTGCGGGGACGGGCTGCATTTTTGTTTTGAAGTGGCGGATACGGCGATCGTGAGCCGTTTTCGGCATGACAACGAAGATATATGGCAGGATGATGCCGTGGAGGTATTCTTATCGCCCGACGGCGATCGCAGGAAATATCTGGAGCTGGAAGTATCTCCGTACGGGGTGCGTTTTTTCGGCGAGGTGTGCAACGAGGACGGAAAAACGCCGAAATTGAAGAAGAGGGATCCTGCGTTTTCGGCGAGCGCGTCAGAGACGGAAGGCGGATATCGGGTGACGATCCGTATTCCGTATGCGTCGATGAAAGGGTATGACACAAATAAATGTGTGCTGAACGCGTTCCGACTGGATAAAAAGGCGGACGGAAGGCAGTTGCTGTATGCGTTGAACCCGACTTTGTGCGAAAGTTTTCATCGGCCTGCGTATTTTGTGTAAGGACTGCGGAGCGCGGTTTGCTTGCTTTTAAGAAAGGATTGTGATAAAATAAAGAAAAGAACGGATTCCAAAAGATCCGCGCGCACAGGGGAGAATCGGAGTATGGAATTGAATAAAAGTGCGATCATTTTTGTACCGGACGGAAAGGCGGAAAAAGAAGCGTTTTCGCGCATTACGCATCTTGCCGTATCGGCGCACCAGGACGACATCGAGTTTATGGCGTACGCGCCGATTGCCGAGTGTTTCGGACGGGAGGACAAGTGGTTCGGAGCCGTCGTCACCACAGACGGGGCCGGCAGTCCGCGGAACGGCTTGTATGCCGACTTCACGGATGAGGATATGAAAAAGATCCGCATCGGTGAGCAGAAAAAGGCGGCGTATGTCGGCGAATACGGCGTGCAGGTGTTGTTGGGACATCCGTCCCGTCAGGTCAAAGATCCGAAAGATACGGAGATCATCGAAGAATTTGTGCAGATCTTCCGTGTGGCGCGTCCGCAGTATGTGTATATGCACAACCTTGCGGATAAGCATGAAACGCATGTCGGCACGGCGTTGAAGGTGATAGCGGCGCTCAGAAAACTGAAAGAGGACGAACTTCCGGAAAAAGTTTACGGATGCGAAGTCTGGCGGGATCTGGACTGGGTTCTGGACGAAGAAAAGATATACATGGATTGCGGCCCGCATCCGAATATAGCGCGGGCGCTTTCCGGGGTGTTTGACAGCCAGATCGTCGGCGGAAAGAGATACGAGCTTGCGGCGGAAGGGCGCCGCGTGGCGAATGCGACGTTTTCGGCGAGTCATGCCTGCGATACATACACGGGGCTCAATTATGCCATGGATCTGACGCCGCTGATCAAAGACAAGACGTTGGATGTCGCGGAATATGTGACGGGATATATCCGTCGGTTTGAAAACGAAGTGCGGTCGACAATAAAGAGATTTACGGAGGAATAAGGGAATGAATTATACGGAAACACTGATGTGGCGCGAATTGAACGAGGCGCCTGCGGTTTTGAAAGAGCTTCAGAAAAAGAATTCGGCGGTGCTTGAAGAGATCGTACAGGCGGTGAAGAAGTCGCAGATCACGAATGTCTATACGGCGGCGCGCGGCACGTCCGATCATGCGATGATTTTTTTCAAATATCTTGCGGAAAGTCTTTTGGGATTGCCTGTGGCGTCGGGTGCGCCTGCCGTTGAGACGATGTACGGCGGCAAGCTGGATCTTCGCCATTCTTTGGTGATCGGCTGTTCCCAGAGCGGAAAGGCCGCGGACGTAATGGAGGTCGTCAAGAGTGCAAACGAGTGCGGCGCGGTGACGGTCGCGATCACAAACGATGAAACGAGTCCGCTTGCGGGTCTTGCAAAATATCATCTTTGCTGTTTTGCGGGGGAAGAAAAGAGCGTGGCCGCGACAAAGACATTCAGCGCGCAGCTTTATCTTTGCTTATTGCTCGTCTATGCTCTGAAGGGCGAAAAGGAGGTTCCCGCAATCGGCGCAATGCTGGAAAAGAATCGCGCGGCGATCGATGCGGCGACGGACGCCATGGCAAAAGATTTCATAGACGTGCAGGAATGCTTTATCCTTGGCAGGGGAATTTCTGCGGCGCTTGCGTTTGAATGCGGGCTGAAATTGCAGGAAACCTGTTACATCCGTGCGCGTGCTTATCATAGTTCGGATTTTTATCACGGCCCCATGGCGATGATCGGCAGCGGCACGAAAGTGATTTTGTTTGCTTCGGCACATTCTTTGGCGGGAGCGCCCGAGGAAGTGCATCGGGAAGATTACGTCAAGAGCGCGGAAAAAATGTGTGAACTCGGCGCTGATCTGTATGTGATCACCGACGACACTAAGAGCTTCAAAAATATGAAAGCGCACGTCGTGCAGATCCCCGGCGGCGAGCAGGAGAGCGAAACGGTGTTTTCGTTTGCAATGGCGGCGCAGATGCTTGCCTGCAAGGTCAGCTGCGGCAAGGGGCTTACGCCCGATCATCCGAGAGCACTGAAAAAAGTGACCGTTACAAAATAATATTGTATAAGTTTATCGGCGCATTGTTCAATACAATGCGCCGTTTTTTTGTATAAGCGTGCCGCCCGTAAAACGGGAGGCACGCTTATAATAGTTGAGCCCGCCTGCGCAAACGGTTTTGAGCAGACTCTTCACAAACTGAAAAACAGGGAACCGAACAGGCGGGGGCGGACAGAAGAAAGGTGGCGGCAATTTTGCGCATAATTTTTGCGGGGTGCGGCAAAATAACGGTATGCAGTGCGGACAGACGATTTTTTTTAAAAACAAGCCGAAAATTATTGCGGCGTCGACAGTGGCAGGGCCGAAAGAATGTGCGGGAATTGTAGGAAGATATGTCGATTATCCTTTGTCGGACGACATGTTTGCGGAAAGCACGTTTGAAAGAGCGGAGAGAAAGATGTTGCTGTATGCTCTGCGCAGCAGTATGGAAAAAGCGGGGTTGAAAGAGGGGGCGGATGTGATTCTTTCGGGGGATTTGCTGAACCAGATCATATCGGCTTCTTTTGCCGCGCGGGAAACGGGGCTTCCGTATTTAGGAATTTACGGGGCGTGTTCAACGATGAGCGAGGGTTTGCTGCTTGCTTCTGTACTGGTAGACGGCGGGTATGCCAAGACGGCTGTGGCGGCAACGGGCAGCCATTTTGCGTCGGCGGAAAGGCAGTACAGGTATCCTTTGGAACTTGGGACGACGCGTCCGCCGCAGTCTCAGTGGACGGTCACGGGTGCGGGAAGTACGGTCGTGGCGATAGAAGGGAAAGGCCCCTGTATTACCAGTGCTACGGTCGGGAAAGTAGTGGATTTCGGTGTTTCCGATGTGAACAATATGGGGGCGGCGATGGCTCCTGCCGCCTGCGATGTCATTCTGGCGCACCTGAAAGATACAAAGCGCGAGCCCGGGTATTACGATCTGATCCTGACGGGAGATCTCGGAGTATTGGGAAGTCGGATCGTACGGGATCTTGTCTGGGAAAAAGGCGTGGATATTTTTGAGAACCATAACGACTGCGGGGCAATGATCTATAAACACGCGGAAGACGAATTTCAGGGCGGAAGCGGGGCGGGATGCTGTGCGGTGGTATTCAACTCTTTTATTCTGCAGCAGATGCGGCAGAAAAAGCTAAATAAGGTGCTGTTCGTCGCGACGGGGGCATTGCTTTCCACGGTTTCATCCGGGCAGGGTGAGACGATCCCGTGTGTAGCGCATGCCGTATCGGTGGAGAATATCGACTGAAAATCTTTCGGAACAGAAAAAATGGGCGGGGAGGCTCGGAATGGACAAATATTGGGATATATTGTGGATGTTTGCCAAAGCATTTGCGGTGGGAGGACTCATATGTACGGTTGCGCAGGTGGTCATCAATCTGACAAAACTGACATCGGGAAGGATCCTTGTCTTTTTTATGCTATCGGGGGTTGTCCTGGAAGCGTTGGGACTGTACGGATATCTGGTTGATTTTGCCGGGGCGGGGGCCACGGTGCCGATCAGCGGGTTCGGTTATTTGCTGGCAAGAGGTGCAATGCTCGGCGCGCAGCGCGGTTTGTTCGGCGCGCTGACAGGCGCATTGAACGCCGCAAGCGCCGGCGTTACGGCGGCGATCTTGTTCGCTTTTCTGTTTGCGTTGATATTCCGCCCGAAATCGAAAAAAAATTGATTTTCGGAAACAGAAAAGAATTCTGTATCCGAAATTAAATAATGCATAGAAAAACCTTGTAAGCGAAAACGCCGCGGCGCGCAAAGAAATTGCGCGCCGCGGCGTTTTCGGTGCGGTGTGTCGCAAACAACAAAGAGTTTTTGCGTTTTCAGAAAAAATGCCCCAAAAAGGAATGCAAGGGGGCGGCACGGTTTTTCGCGCATGATTTTTTGCAAAAAAGTGTACAAATTCGCGGGAAGGTGTTATAATGAATAAGAGCAGGGAAAGCGCCCGTTCGGGCGGAGAAATAACCTGCAAAACGGAGGCATTGGATGAAAATAGCAGTTCCTTATGAAGACGGGAAAGTCTATCAGCATTTTGGTCATTCTGAAAAATTCAAGATTTATACTGTGGAAAACGGCAATGTTTCGGGAGAGGTCGTGGATACGGACGGAACGGGACACGGTGCGCTGGCGGGTTTTTTGAAGGCTCGGGGCGTGGACGTACTGATTTGCGGCGGGATCGGCGGCGGAGCGATCGCAGCGCTCGGTTCGGCGGGGATCCGCGTGTTCGGAGGCGTGGAAGGTGAGACGGATGCTGTTGTGGAGGCATTTTTAAAAGGAGATCTTTCGTATGATCCAAACGTAAAATGTTCGCAACACGAGCATGAACACAGTGAAGCGCATGCTTGCGGCGAGCACGGATGTCATTCGGATGATCATACTTGCGGCGGATGCCGTCACTGAACGATCGGGATGTTTGCGTAGATACGGGAAAAGAAGATAGCGCGGGGGATGGCGGAAACGGAATGCAGAAAGCGGAAAATTTTTCTTTTTACAAAGATCTGAAGGAAGAAGATCGGCGTCTGGTGCGGGAGAATCTGCGGGAATATACATTTCATCGCGGCGCGCAGGTCTATAACGGGGACTGTACGGGGCTTTTGTATGTGGAAAGCGGCAGGATCCGTGTCTATACTCTTTCGGAGACAGGGCGTGAGATCACGTTATACAGAATTTCGGAGGGCGGTATTTGTCTTTTCAGTGCGTCCTGCGCGCTGCACGGCATTGATTTTCATGTTTTTGCCGTTGCGGAAACGGAGGTGCGGCTGATTTTGATCCCTGCGGAAATATACAAAAAACTTGCGGAAAAATCGGTTGCGGTGAACGGGTTTACGAGCGGATTGATGGCGCAGCGTTTTTCTGAAGTGATGTGGGTTCTCGATGAAGTCCTGAACAAAAAGTTTGATGCGCGTCTGGCCGCGCTGCTGCTGGAAGAACAATCGTATGCAGGCACTGCGGATCTGAAAATCACGCACGAGCAATTGGCCGCGCACCTGGGAACGGTTCGGGAAGCCGTTTCAAGGATGCTCAAATATTTTGAATCGGAAGGGTTGGTGGAACTTTCCCGCGGAACGATCCGCATTGCGGATGCAGAAGAATTGCGGAAAGTTTCGGAAAAACAATAAATTTCAGAGAAAAACGAGGAGCTGATTCTTGCCATCTGCGGCCGCGGGCTCTCGGTGTAAAAAACAGGTTCGGTTTTTCCGGACTTGTTTTTGCTGAGGAATACTTTTTTGCTGTCGGAAAAAGCGGTATCGCAAACGGATGTACTTTGAAAGGCTATCCGGGAAGCTAACGAAAAAAATACTGAATTTTTTCAAAAATTTTTTTGTATATGTAACAATGTTACGGAAAAAATCCGCAATTCGGGGTATACTGTGAGCATAAACAGAAACAAATTCCCGAAGGAGGAAAAAACAATGGCAGTCGAAAAGATCACGGACAGCAATTTTGAAGAAAAGGTAATGAATTTTAAAGGCACGGTGCTTTTGGATTTTTGGGCGACCTGGTGCGGGCCTTGCAGGATGATGAGTCCGGTTGTGGAAGAGATCGCGGCGGATCATCCCGAAATACTGGTCGGGAAAGTGAATGTGGATGAAGAAGAGGCTTTGTCTGCTCAGTTCAAAATATTCTCCATACCGACATTTATTGTACTGAAAGACGGAAAGGTACAGGCGCAGACGGCGGGAGCGCGGCCGAAAGCGGCATTGGAAGCGCTTTTATAAAATTTAAGGTTTTTCTGCGTGAACGGGCAGATATTTGCGGCTCGGAAAAAATACTGATTTTGGAAGGGAATGAAAAATGAAAGTTGTGATCATAGGCGGAGTTGCGGGCGGCGCGACGGCGGCTGCGCGGCTTCGCCGCCTGGATGAAAAGGCGGAGATCGTCGTATTGGAGCGCGGCGGGTTTGTATCGTATGCGAACTGCGGGCTGCCGTATTATATCGGCGGGGTGATTGCCGATCGCAGGAAACTTACTTTGCAGACTCCGGAGAGTTTTAAGCGCCGCTTTAACGTGGACGTGCGCGTCCGCAGTGAAGCGGTGCAGATCCTGCGCGATAAAAAGCAGGTACTCGTGCGGGAAGCGGACGGCAGGGAGTATGCGGAGAGTTATGACAAACTCATCTATGCGCCGGGAGCGAAAGCGATCCGGCCTCCGTTTGTCGGGGACGATGAACGGATTTTTACACTGCGTTCGGTAGAAGATACGTACAGGATCGACGATTTTATCAAAAGGAATTCCCCGAAAACGGCGATCGTGGCGGGCGGCGGATTTATCGGTCTGGAAACGGCGGAAAATCTGACCGAACGCGGGATCAAAGTCACGCTTTTGCAGATGGAAGAGCAGGTCATGCCGCCTTTTGATTACGACATGGCGTGCATTCTGCATTCGCATATGCGGCAGAAGGGGATCGATCTTCGGTTGCTCAACAAGGTTGCGGATCTTTGCCCCGCGCAGGACGGGATCACGGCGGAAATGGAAAACAAACCGTCCGTAAAAGCGGATATGGTGATAGTCGCTCTGGGAGTGGTACCGGAAACGCATTTGGCGGCGCAGGCAGGATTGGAGCTTGGCCCCAAGGGTTCGGTGATGGTGGATGAGCATATGCGCACTTCGGATCCGGATATATATGCGGCGGGCGATGCGGTGTGCGTGAAAAATTTTGTGACGGAAGCGGATACGCTCGTGCCGTTGGCAGGGCCTGCGAACAAACAGGGACGTATCGCCGCGGACAATATCTGCGGAATACCTTCCCGCTATACGGGTGCGCAGGGTTCTTCTGTTTTGAAAATGTTTGACCTTACGGCAGCGGCAACGGGGCTGAACGAACGTGCCGCGGGTGCGGCGAAGATCCCGTTTGACAGTGTATTGCTGTTCACGCCGGATCATGCGACGTATTATCCGGGCGCCAGGAACATGACCTTAAAGGTTTTGTATGATACCCGTGACGGCAGGATCATCGGAGCGCAGGCGATCGGATTTTCGGGCGTGGATAAACGGATCGACGTTCTGGCGGTCGCGATACGGGCGCATATGACGGCTGATCAGCTGACAGAGCTGGATCTTGCATACGCGCCGCCCTATTCATCGGCGAAAGATCCCGTGAATATGGCAGGGTATGTGATCGGCAACTGTATGAATGGTCTGGTAAAACAGCATACGTGGCAGGATATGCCGACGCTTCTGAAAAGAAACGACATTGTATTGTTGGATGTACAGACCAAAGACGAGTATGCGGATGCGCACTTTGAAGGCTCGGTAAATATCCCGGTGGATGAATTGCGTCAAAGGCTGGGAGAACTGGATAAGACCAAACCGATCTATGTCAACTGTTACAGCGGACTGCGCAGTTACATTGCCTGCCGCATATTGACGGCGAACGGGTTTACCTGTTCCAATTTATCCGGCGGTATGCGTTTTTACCGTGTGGTGGAAGAAGGCGGCGTATACGACGGGCTGCCGCGTCATTTATGCGGTTTGCCCTGCGATTAAAGAAAACTTCCGAACGACAATTTTGCCAACGGGCGAAAATCTGCGCCCGGCCATAAACAGGAAGAATTTTTTCGGAAGGAGCGGCGGATTTTCAGCTGCCGGATTTATTCCTTGACTAAAACAAATGTTGCTATAGAAACCGAAGCCGCCGGGAGATATTTATTCCGGCGGCTTCGGTTTATAAAGATGGCGCGGAGGTGTATGAAAAGCAGAAACAAAGGCAAACGAAACCGCTGCGAAAGTTTACGTTGCAAGACCTGTAAGAATTCAGAAACAACGGTGGGTGTAAAGCAGGGCCCGAAAGGCATGTGCGGGGAAATACGGGAACAGGAAGGTTGACAAAGCAGCGGGGGTATGGTATACTGCATAAAATCGGGATCGGGGACGGAGAATATTGTTTTTTTGCAAATTTTTTGCTAAGTGCCGGGAAAGAGTTGAAAAATGCGGGAGAATATGCTATACTGTAACTATAGTATAGAACGTACGGCAGAGAAGATGAGAAGCCGGCAAATCGCGGGGCAAACGACAGTTTGCCTTGGTTTTGCCGGCTTTTTTTGTTGCCGTGTAGGAGGACGGAATGTTTGATGCAATCATCATCGGCGGCGGAGTGATCGGCGCGATGTGCGCAAGGGAACTGACCAGGTACTGTGTGAAAGTGGCGGTGGCGGAAGCGGCGGACGATGTCTGCGCGGGAGCGAGCCGGGCGAACAGCGGAATTGTGCATGCAGGTTTCGATGCGCCGTACGGATCCCTGAAAGCAAAATTCAATGTGGAAGGAAACCGCAAAATGCCAAAGGTCTGCGAAGAACTCGGCGTGCGGTATCGGAATAACGGATCGCTGGTCGTGGCGCACGGGGAAGAAGAGGAACAAAAACTTCGGGAGCTTTTGGAACGCGGACTTAAAAACGGAGTAACGGGTCTTGAAATTCTGGATAAAACGGTATTGACGAAAATAGAGCCGAACCTTGCGGACGACGTGACTTCTGCTTTGTATGCTCCGACGGGCGGAATCGTCTGTCCCTTTCAGCTGACCATTGACGCGATCGGCAATGCGATGGATAACGGAGCCGAACTGTTCACGTCATTTTCCGTTCGTGCGGCAAAGAAAACGCAGGCAGGCTGGAAAATTTGCGCGGAAGACGGCAGGGAACTGGAAGCAAAAATCATCGTAAACTGTGCAGGTTACGGTTCGGCGGAAATTGCCCGCTTGTTCGGGGACGATTCGTTTGAGATAGCCGCGCGCAAAGGGGAATACATGTTGCTGGATAAGTCCTGTGCGGCGTTTGTGCGCCATACGGTTTTCGGACTTCCCACGGCGGCAGGGAAAGGCGTTCTGGTATCCCCTACGGCAGACGGAAACATTCTGGTCGGGCCCACATCCGTGGAAGAGGATACATACGATACTTCCACGCGGCGGGAAGGGTTTGTGCAGATCCGCGAGAAAGCGGAGACGATGATGAAAAATATTCCTTTTCGGGAAGTGATCACATCGTTTGCGGGAGTGCGCGCATACAGCGATCGCCATGATTTTATCGTAGGCGAAAGCGAGGTTGCGGAGGGAGTGTTTCATGCGGCGGGCATAGAATCGCCCGGGCTGACCGCTTCGCCTGCGATCGGGAGTTTTCTGGCGGAAAAGATCGCGGAACGGCTGAACGCAAAATTAAATCCGCATTTTGATCCGAAGCGGGAAAGTGCCGAATGGTTTAAGGAGCTGGATGCAGAAGCGCAGAATCGGATCATTCAAAAGGATCCTGCGTTCGGGCGGATCATCTGCAGATGTGAGGAAGTGACGCTGGGTGAGATATTGCAGGCGCTTCGTCAGAATCCGAAAGCGCATACCATCGACGGCGTAAAATTGCGGACGAGGGCAGGCATGGGCAGATGCCAGGGCGGATTTTGTCAGCCGTCCGTGTTCAATCTTATCATGAAGGAATACGGGTACCGCGCGGAAGAAGTGACGAAAAACGGCGGAAAATCATTTGTGATCACGGGAGGTGAAATCTGATGGAACGCGATCTTGTGATTATCGGAGGTGGCCCGGCAGGGCTTGCGGCGGCCGTTGCGGCGTATGATGCGGGCGTGCATGATATGGTTGTCATTGAAAGGGAGTCGCGGCCGGGCGGTGTTCTAAAACAATGCATCCATAACGGATTTGGGCTTACCCGCTTTAAAGAAAGCATGACAGGCCCCGAATATGCGGCAAGGTTTGTCAAGGAAACGACAGCACGCGGCATTGAAATCATGACGAATACCTTTGTTGTCGATCTTTCTGCGGACAAAACGGTGACTTGCCGGAACGAGAGCGGCGTGTTTACTGTTCGGGCAAAGGCGGTCATTCTTGCCATGGGATGCAGGGAGCGCAGCAAAGGGGCGTTGAACATTGCGGGAACGCGTCCCGCGGGATTATTCAGCGCGGGGACGGCGCAGAAATATGTGAACATTTACGGATTATTGCCGGGGAAAAGAGTCGTCATTCTCGGTTCGGGAGATATCGGGCTGATCATGGCGCGGCGCATGACGTTGGAAGGAGCGAAGGTGGAATGCGTATGCGAGATCATGCCGCATTCGAGCGGGCTGCGCAGAAATATAGCGCAATGCCTGGATGATTTCAATATTCCGCTGTATCTGCAGCATACCGTCACGGAGATCCACGGAAAAGAGCGCGTGGAAGGCGTCACGATCATGCAGGTGGACGGGCGGCAAAATCCCGTCGAAGGGACGCAGCGGTACGTGCCTTGCGATACGGTACTGTTTTCCGTAGGGCTGATCCCCGAAAACGAACTGACAAAAAAGGCGGGAATTTTACTGGATCCTCGGACGAAAGGGGCGGTCGTCGACGGTTCCCGCGAAACGCAGACGGAAGGTATTTTTGCCTGCGGGAATGTTTTGCACGTGCACGATCTTGTGGATTTTGTTTCGGAAGAAGCGGAGATCGCGGGGATCGGGGCCGCCGAATATATTCAAAACGGACAGATGAAAAAGAAATATGTTCCGTCGGTGGCGGGAGAGAACGTATCCTATGTTTTGCCGCAGCAGGTCGACGCGGCGTCGGAGAGGGAACAGAAGATCTATTTTCGGGTGCGTTCGGCTTTCCGCAATGCTGTTATACAGGTGCAGGCAGGTGAGTATGTCAGACGCCTGAAAAAGTTAGCCGTTGCCCCCGGCGAGATGGAGAACGTGCTGTTGCCGTCGGGAGTTCTCGGCAGCGCAAAAGAAGTGCGGATCGATGTTTTCAGAGCGGAGGAATGAGCATGGAAGAAAGAAAACTGGTTTGTATCGAATGTCCGCGAGGGTGTGATCTCGTTGTGCGTTCGGACGGAAAACGGATAGACGTAAGCGGGAATTTCTGTCAGCGCGGAAAAAAATATGCGGAAGCGGAAGTGGTTTGTCCGCGCCGTGTGCTGACGAGCACTGTCCGCGCGAAGTTTGGAATGATCCCTGTCCGTACGGATAAAGAAGTGAAAAAAAGCGAAATGATGAAATGGATGGCGAAGATCCGCGCGCTGCGCATAGACCGCGATGTGGAGCAGGGGGAGATCCTCTTATCGGATCTGGACGGCGAAGGTACGAACCTGATTGCCGCTGCGGCGTATCGGAATAAGGAGGCGGACAATGCTGCGTTTTGATAATCCCGTCATTGCGGCTGTGCGCAATCGGACTCAGTTGGAACAGGCGATGCAATCGGATGCGGAGACGGTGTTTGTGCTGAAAAGCAATCTTTTGGAGATCGGCACCATCGCAGAGAATAAACAGGGAAAGCGCGTTTTTATTCATGCCGATATGTGCGAGGGGATCGGAAAAGACAAATACGGATTTGAATATCTGAAACGCAAGGGGATCGACGGGATCATCAGTACAAAGGTAAGCTGTATTCTTGCGGCAAAACAGGTCGGATTGAGCACGGTACATCGGTTTTTTCTGATCGATTCCGCGTCGGTACAGACCGCATTGGAAAGTGCGGCGGCTTCCCGCCCGGATTGTGCCGAAGTGATGCCCGGCGTTGTCGCCAAGGAGATCGCGCGCTTCCGCAAAGACCTTGACGGCGTGTCTTTGATCGCGGGAGGGCTGATCGAAAGCAAACAGGATGTCATCGCGGCGCTGAAAGCGGGCGCCGATGCGGTCTCCACGGGAAAACAGGAGCTTTGGTACGAATAAAATTTTATAAGGTTGAAAAGTCGGAGTATATTACAAAGAGCGTATTACTAAGAACGTATTAAAAGAACATATTATAAAGACGGAGAATGAGGGGCGCCTGCGGAAAAACCGCAGGCGCCCCTCCTTTTTTTAAAATACAAATTTTGACCCGAGGATTTTTTTGTCGCAGAATGAAGACCATTTTTTTTGATGAAAACTTTGAAACCAGGCAGACAGCCGCCCGCAAATTATTTTTTGCGGGCGGCTGTCTGTTCGTAAACAAGTAAAACCACTGTAAAACAAGTAAAAACTGCTTATAAAGTAAAATCTGCAAAGAAAGCAGAAGAAAGCGGTATTTAGAAAGGAAAAGAGCTCAGGAATACAATTGCAAGAGTTTTTGCGCGCGCGATTTGAGGTCGGCGGCGAGTTGAGGCGGTTCCAATACCTGAATACTGTCGCCGAAACTGAGTAATTTTGACAGGAGCACGTCTCCGCCGGGCAGAGTGGCGGTCGCAAAAAAGTTTCCGCTTTCTTCGCGGATGTTGTCCATGCCCAGCCACTCTTCCAGATCCGGCAGGGCTTTTTCGCTGACGGAGAGGCGAATAGGAACGAGTTCCGTATTGGCAAAATTAAATTTTAAAGGCAGATTGTTTTTATCGAAATTTCTTTTGGTAAATGTTTCTCCCGTATTGCGGGCACTGCGGATCCGTCCGACGCGGAAAAGCCTGAAATCGTTGCGCGTTCTGCACCAGGCGTATATATACCAGATATTTTGTTTATAAACAAGCAGGTGCGGTTCGATCGTGCGTCGGGTCTGCTGGCCGCTTCTGTCGGTATACAGGACATCCAGGCACACACAGTTTTCGATGGCGTTTTCAAAGACCTGCAGTTTATCCGAAAAATCATAGACGTCGCCCCATGTTCCGCTGTCGACAAGGATATTCCCCGAAACGCTCAGATCGCGGCTTCCCGTTTTTTGTTGCATTCCGAGTTTTTCCAGCGCCGATTTCACGGAATCTGTCGGAAGTTGTTCGTATAGTGCGCTCAGAGCGTTGACGGCTGCCGCCAGTTCGTCTTTGGAAAAGAAATTTTCAGGAAGCCTGTATGTATCGGGCAGGCATATTCCGCCGTTCCGTCCGCGTATAATATCCAGAGGAACGCCGGAAACGATCAATTCTTCCACATATCTGTAAATGCTCCGTTCCGACACCCCGTTTTCTTTTGCCAACACTGCCGCGCTCACTTTTCTTACTTTCAGCAGTCGGAACAGTATTTTGACCATCACTTGAAATTTCATTGCAAATACCTTGAATATTTTTTCAATTATTTTAATATATATGACAATATCTGTCAAGTATTATGCGTTATAATACATTTGAAAATAACGAATCGGAGGAGAAAAAATTGCGGATCTTAACTATATTTTCAAAAAAGAAGGTGCAGTCGGTTCCGGAAATCGGAAAAGCAAAGGAGTATCGGGTCGTCCGTTGTGACGTTCCTGCGGGAAAACCCGTGTTTTCGCCCGTATGGTCAGGTTATAATATTGAGAAGAAGGCCGACGCGAGAGAAAAGGGCTGGGAAAAGCTGATGCGGATCGTACGGGTCGCAGAGGCTCGTGAGTGCGGGGACAAGCCGTTTTATGCTGCATTTTTTTCGGAAAAGACACATACGGGGTGCGATTTTTGCGCGGAAAATGAAAACAGTCTGAGAGCCTTGGCATTGCGGACGGACGGGACGGGCAGGGCGGAAAAAGTTCGTCAGGCAGATGAATGCGGGGATGAGCGGCAAAAGGATACAGATTGGTTTTCGGACGAATTGTTCTGCGGGCTTTCCTCTCTGCGGGGACTAAATGTAAACGAGCGTGGGTACAGACGGCTCTGATATTCTAAGTATCAATTATAATTAGTATAAGATTTATTAATAGATCGGAGACAATAAATTGTTTGCAATATTTTTTTGTTGATGATACAATGAATACTGGAATAAAAACAAAGGAGTTTTTAATTATGTCTTATGTAGAGAGCGTTCTGGCGCGGATCAAAGAGCAGAATCCGAACGAACCTGAATTCCATCAGGCGGCGACGGAAGTATTGCACAGCCTGGAGGCGGCAATCGAAGCCAATCCTCAATACGAAAAGGCGGGGCTTTTGGAAAGATTGGTGGAACCGGAAAGGGTCGTCATGTTCCGTGTGCCTTGGGTAGACGATAAGGGGAATGTGCAGGTAAACAAGGGGTATCGCGTGCAGTTCAACAGCGCGATCGGGCCTTACAAGGGCGGTTTGCGTTTTCATCCGTCCGTGAATCTTTCGATCATCAAATTCCTTGGATTTGAGCAGATATTCAAAAACAGTCTGACGGGTCTTCCGATCGGCGGAGGCAAAGGCGGTTCCAACTTCGATCCGAAAGGCAAGAGCGACAATGAGATCATGCGTTTCTGCCAGAGCTTTATGACGGAATTGTATCGTCATGTCGGGGCGGATACGGACGTTCCTGCAGGAGATATCGGCGTAGGCGGCCGTGAGATCGGGTATTTGTTCGGACAGTACAAGCGTATCCGCAATGAGCATGTCGGAGTTCTGACGGGGCGCGGACTTTCTTATGGCGGTTCCCTGGCTCGCAAAGAGGCGACCGGGTACGGGCTTGTATACATTACCGAAGAAGCTCTCAACAGCAAGGGCGATTCGATCAAAGGAAAGACGGTTGCGATCAGCGGATCGGGCAACGTTGCGATTTATGCTTGCGAAAAGGCGCAGCAGCTGGGTGCGAAAGTCGTAACGATGAGCGATTCCAACGGTTATGTGTATGACAAAAACGGAATTCAGCTGGATGTCGTACAGCAGATCAAGGAAGTGGAGCGCGGACGTATCAAGGAATACGCGCAGCGCGTGAAAGGTGCGGAATACCATGAAGGATGCAAGGGCGTCTGGACGGTGAAATGCGACGTTGCTCTTCCTTGTGCTACGCAGAACGAGCTGGACGAAGAATCTGCGAAGATCCTCGTAAAGAACAGCGTGAAATTGGTCGGCGAAGGTGCGAATATGCCTACGACGCTTGCAGGGACGGATGTGTTCCAGCAGAACGGCGTGGTATTCTTGCCCGGCAAAGCGGCAAATGCGGGCGGCGTTGCAACGTCGGCTCTGGAAATGGCGCAGTCGAGCGGGCGTCTGTTCTGGTCTTTTGAAGAAGTGGACGCAAAATTGAAAGGCATCATGGTCAATATCTTCAAAAACATCGATGCAGCGGCGAAGAAATACGGCTTTGAAGGCAACTATGTTGTGGGTGCGAACATTGCCGGTTTCGAAAAGGTCGCGGATGCGATGATGGCGCAGGGCGTGGTGTAATTAATCGATTATAACCGGAAGAGGTAAATTTTTCGGATTATAACAAACGGCGGCATAGACGAAACAGTCTTGCCGCCGTTTTAATTTTCTTTGTTGACCGTTTCCGTGCTTTTGTAAATTCTGGGTTTATGGGATATTTCGCGGTGCGGCCGGCAATCTGCAACGGATCAAAGCATTTATGTCAGTTTGTATGGGGCGCACATTTTGCAAAATCGTTTTTATGAAAAAGGTGAGAGGTTTAAGCTGTCTGAGATCGCCAAGAGTCCCTGGGCAAGCGGCGGGACGACAGACAGGTTTTGTCTGAAAAAGGGAAAGAATGCGGGCAAAGGCGCGCAACGGATTGACTTATGCGGGAAGGAGTATTATAATACCCGAAAGGAGTGAATGCGAATGATAGAGAAAAGACGGGGCGGCATGACGGCGGAAGAGTTTCTGGAATTGTTTGAAAAGTCTGCAAAGGAGCTGGACGTAGGGTATTCTTATACGTTGGCGCGGGATCTGGAACAATTCCGCAGCGATCCGGAATTGGGGTATCGTACGGCGGGGAGCCGTGCGGAATTTGAAGCTGGGGAGTTTTTGTACCGTCGGATGGTCGAGATGGGGCTGAAAACGGAAAAGCATCCCGTGGTGTTGGACGGCTGGGAATTTTGCGGAGCGACTTTGACGTATAAGACGGAAGAAGGAGAGAGGACGATCCGTCTCGGCGGGTATCAGACAAACTTAGAAGTAAAAGATCTCAAGACGGAGTTGGTGGATGCCGGCAAGGGCACGGAGAAAGATTTTTTAAAAACGGACGTGCGCGGTAAAATTGCATTGATCCGCATCAACCAGCGGGACGAATGGTGGATCAATTACCCGGCGTGCCAGGCGCATTTGGCGGGGGCCGCTGCCGTGATCGCTGTACAGGATAAAGGATACGGAGAAGTGGATCCGGCGGCGCTGAACGCACAGGATATCTGCGGATTGCCGAACGCCCCCGCATTTTCGATGTCGAAATCGGATATGGCGGCGGTTTTGTCGGAGATGAAGAAGGGCAGACTGGAAGTGGTGTTGAATGCACAGTCGAAAGTGCGGGAGAAAGTAACGACATACAATATTGTCGGCATGATTCCGGGTCAGACTTCGCAGATGATCGCGGTGTCGGCGCATTACGATTCCTATTTCCATGGTTTTGAAGATGACAATTGCGGCGTATCGATGATGCTTTCGTTGGCGCAGGCGCTGATCCGTTCGGAGTACAAGCCTCAGAAGACGTTGGTATTTATTGCGTTTGCGGCGGAAGAGTGGGGCAAGATCAATTCGCGGTATGATTGGTCGGCGGGCGCGTTTGCCGAAATGACGCAGGGTCAGAATGACTGGCGCGGCAGGATGATCGCGGACATCAATCTGGAACTTCCGGCGATCGCCCACGGAAAAAAACATTATATCCGCAGTGTGTACGAGTACAAACATTTTCTGCGGGATTTTCTCAAAGATCCGAAAGGGTTCGACGAATATTATCCGGAAGGGGCGGATGTGGTGTGTCCCGTACAGACATGGTCGGATGATTTTTCCATGGCGATCAGCGGCGTGCCGTCGCTGGTAAACGATTTTTCGTCGGGCAGTTTCATGGAGACGCATTATCATTCGCAGTTTGACGATGATACGTCTTACGATGCGCGTATTTATTACTTTCATCATCGGCTGTATTTGCGGCTTTTGTTGGCGTTTGACCGCTGTGCGCTGCCGCCGATGGATTTTTCTACGCGTGTGCGGCGGCTGATGCGAAGCGTTAAAGGCGAGAATGCAGACACGGCGGCAGCGGCGGAGCTTTTCCGCGCGGGCGAAACGGCGGAGGAAACGGCGGAAGAATTGTACGATATGATTTGCGCCGTCAATGATTCCAAACAACCTGAGGAAAGGGAGAGCGTTGCGGGTGCGGTGATCCTGGATGCGTTCAAATACTGTGAAGACAGTTTTGTGGCGCTGGATTGGTATGAAAAGTCTGTATTCCCGCATGAAAATGCGCAAAAGAATATCGAATATATGCACAGAGCGATCGCGGCGCTGGAAGAAGGCGATGCGGATGCGGCGAAGTGTGCGATGGTCGAAGTGGACGATAACAGTTATGCGGAAGCGTTTGCGCGCGGGGTAACCTCGTATTTTACGGCGCGGGCGCTGACAGATCGCGGATCCTGGGGCAGCGGCAGGCTGACGGGGCATATCGATTTGTTTGGTGTCATGCGTGCCGTGATGAGCAAGGGCAAAGAAGAAGATGATCCGGATTTTACATTCGAGAAAGAAGAATTGGCGGTGAAGATAGCCGTAGAGCGGAAGAATCTGCAATATATATTGGAAGCGGAGACGGCTCGGCTTAAAAAATTGACGCAGAAATTACAAGGAGCGATAGTCGCCGTAGAGGCGTTGAACCGATAATTATGGAAATATCCAACTTACACCGATTGCGAAGGGAAGATTTTGGTGCGGTCATCGAGACGCTGACCGAATGTTTTTTTGAAGACCCGTTGTATCGGGCATTGATACCGGAACGCGCACAGCGCATGGAAATTTTACCGGAAGTGTTTGACTGTGATGCCAACGAACTGGCGCAATATTGCGATATGTATGCGGATTCTCCGCAGGCGAACGGACTGATCATGCTGGAAGATCCGGCGGAGCACAAAGGGGTGCGGAAATACCTTGCGGAACGGTATTTTGCATATCTGACGGAGCAGCGTCTGATCGAAGACGACGAAACGGGGGAGATCGCGGAAAATTTTCGTCGGGCAAAAGATTATCTTTCCTCCGATTGGGTCGCAAAAGCGGGAAAAAATACGATCCATATCGTGTATTTTGCGGTGCGGAAAGCATTCCACGGGAAAGGACTTGCGCACAAACTGATCGCGCCCGTCTTGGAATATGCAGACAAAAACGGCGTTCAGGTTGCCCTGGAAACGCACAATGCGGCAAATCTGGATATGTACCGCCATTACGGGTTTGAAATATTTGAAAGCTTTTCGGGCGATTTCGGCCTGTGCGAATATTGTCTGCTCCGCAAACCGAAAAACGAAGAGCGTGATTAAAGTTTTGCAGCTTATCAGTAAATGTAAGGGAAAGGAGAAAATCATGGAGATTCAAAAGGTTGAGGAGATTTTTTCGCGAGGGGAAAAGAATCCGTACGGAGAATATTTTGTCGGGCAGAGTTACCTGAATATGTTATCGACGGAGCAGGTTGCGATCGGGAATGTAACGTTCGAGCCCGGATGCCGGAATAATTGGCACATACATCATGCGGAAAAGGGCGGCGGACAGATTTTGCTCGTTACGGCAGGGAAAGGTTGGTATCAGGAATGGGGCAAGGAGGCACGTGCGTTGAAAGCGGGGGATGTGGTCAATATCCCCGCCAATGTAAAACACTGGCACGGAGCGGCAAAGGACAGTTGGTTTGCTCATCTTGCCATAGAAGTCCCCGCGGAAAACGGCAGGACGGAATGGTGTGAGCCTGTCTCCGAGGAAGAATATAAAAAACTGTAAGGCACTTCTTAGATTTGAAGGAGGTCGGAGGGTATGACAAAATCTGCGGAAGAATTTTTGAAGAAAATATTTCCGGACGATAAAATATGTTTTGCGGAAACAGATCCGGAATTTAAAGAATTGTTTTGCGATTTTGCATTTGATGAAGTGATGCAAACGGCCGGACTGAATGACAAAACGAGATTTTTGGCGATTTTGGCGGCATTGACGGGATGCCAGGCGTTGGATGCATATCGGGAAATGCTGCCTGCGGCACTGCGGCTTGGAATATTGCCCGAACAAGTGAAGGAGATGTTATACCAGGCAACGGCATATATCGGTTACGGCAAAGTGTTTTCTTTTTTGAAGGCGACGAATGAAGTTTTTACGAAAATGTGTATCAGTTTGCCGTTGGAAGGGAAGAAAACAGCGGAAAGACAAAATCGTGCAAAAGCGGGTGAACAAATTCAGATTTCTATCTTCGGAGAGGGAATGCGGGGCTTTTCCGAGTCCGGCGATGCGGAAAACGGGCATATTAACCGCTGGCTGTCGGCAAATTGTTTCGGGGATTATTATACGCGCGCAGGTTTGAGCGTTAAAGAGCGGGAAATGATCACTTTTTGTTTTTTGATGGCGCAGGGCGGATGTGAGCCGCAGTTGATCGCCCACGCAAAAGGAAATATGCATGTCGGAAACGACAAACATTTCCTGATCTGCGTCGTTTCGCAGTGCCTTCCGTATATCGGATATCCTCGTTCGCTCAACGCGTTACGTTGTATCGATGAGGCTGCAAAATAACATTGAGAATCGATACAGTCAAAAATTTTTTTGTATAACACTTTGAAATTGTATCCGTCCAAGATAATAACAAAAATCAGTTAACGGTGTTGATTTCTGAAAACTGCGGCGGCCGTCCGCGCAAAAATATGCGCGGACGGCCGCCGCTTTGGTAATCGGATAAAAAAAGGAAAATGATGCCGACGAGCGATAGGATAATTATTAAAAGTGTGGTATAATGATAAACGGCAAACAGGATCTGCCGCAAAATTCGGCTTGGAGTGTAGGATGGGCGATGAATGAAATGTTAAAAGATTGGATAAAACAGATAAAAATTTTTTTGCTGGACATGGACGGGACGATTTATATCGGGGATAAACCGATCGGCGGTATGTGCGATACGTTGGCAGCGATCCGTGCTTCGGGAAGAAAAGTGGTTTATTGTACAAATAATTCTTCCCGCACGGCAGATGAATATGTACAAAAGTTAAAGAAGATCGGACTGTACGATAAAGAAGATGAGATCTATACTTCTTCGATGGCGACGATCGGGTATTTGAACAGGCGGTATCGGGACAAACGCGTTTATGTATGTGCAACGGAAGCGGTGAAAGCGGAGTTTGCGGCAGGGGGTATTCATCTGACGGAAGAAGATCCGGATGTATGTGTACTGGCTTATGATACGGAACTTACTTACGCAAAACTGGAAAAGATGAATTATTTTCTCAGCAAAGGGGCTGTTTACATTGCAACGCATCCGGACGATGTCTGCCCGGCGCCGGAAGTTTATAAGCCGGATGTCGGCTCTTTCATTCAGTTGCTTCGCTGTTCGAGCGGGCGGGAGCCTGACGTCATTTGCGGAAAGCCTTTTCAGGTCATGGGAGAAGCTATTTTGGATCGTTACCATGTTTCTGAGGAGGAAATCGTCATGGTGGGGGACAGACCGCATACGGATATCCGTTTCGGAAAAAATAACGGCTTTCATACCATTTTGGTGCTGAGCGGGGAAACGGATGCGCAAAAATCCAAAACATTGCCCGAAACAGATACACCGGACGTCGTTTTGCAGAGTCTGAATGACGTTGTTGAATATTTATGATCGGATCGATTTTTTTTGATTAATATTTTCGGTCGATAAAAATTCAGAATTTTTAAAAAAAGATACTTTTCTGTTTTAAGAGCTCCCTGCCATCGTTTTAGATGGCAGGGAGCTCTTAAAATAAAACGGAACGCCGAAACTTATTTTGTCGGAGCTTCATCCGTATTATTTTGGTTGACATCGGCGGAGTGTGAAGAATCAGTCGAAGGGGCTGCAGATGACGGTTCAAGTTTGTCTTTGAGGGCAGGTTTGCCTTTGAAAGAGGGATCCTGCGCGCGGTCGCAGTCGGCTTTCCAAGATAAATCGGCGTCGCTTTGCGGGGCGGCGGCAGGGCGCCGAAGAATTTGCTTTTGTGTTTCGGGCGGCGTTTCCCGTGCGGCGGGGTAATTTTTTGGCTTTCCGAAAAGATTATAAAATAAAGATCCCAGATTGACGAGAGCCATAATGTTGGAAAAAAGGATGGAGAACTCGTTCATTTTATAATCGGAAAGGAATGAGACGGTTAAAAGCAGAAGCAGTGTATAGACGCGCACGATGGTTTTTGCAATTTTTAGTTTGCGCAAACGTTGATTGGGCGAACCGCTTCGGAAAAGATGATATTCATACGTATAGACCATTGAAATGAGAACAAAGCCGGCGGCAAACGAAAGAATGACGACAATGCCGAGCGTGCCCCATCTGGCAAAGGAAATACTCGCGTAGACGAGATAACCTGCATAAAGCACCAGATAAATAATTCTTCCGAATAAAAATTTGGCTTTCACGCCGCGCAGCAGCTTTTTGTAATCGGTATCATCGCGGGAGATGTTTCGGATAACGGCATATTGCGTTTTATTATTATTTTCAAGAGCTGAGCGTTGCGCGGAAGAGACGTTCTGAAAGCTCTGAAAGCGGAATTTTTCCGGGTGAGACGAATGGAGCGACAGGGCGCCGATCACGCAAAAGGTCAGGATCCCGCCCAGATGGGAAGCGGAATAGGAAAGAAAAAAGCGGATACCTTGCGAGGGCATTTGACGGGCTATGACGGCTATTGCATATAATCCGATATTAAAAAGCAGAATGAGCAGGAAAGAAAACAGAAACGTAAAAATTGTGATGCGGGCAGAGGAAAGTTTGCGAAAAGGCTTTTTTTCGGAATCGGCAAGGGAGTGCAGAATGCAGAAAACGGTCATGGCGACGGTAAAACCGGTGAAAAGCGGTACGAGCATGGAAAGGCGGTCGGTTCTGGCGGGATACATGCGTGAGATCAAAAAGAGAACGGACGAAAGACAGATACAGATCTCAACGGCAGGCGGAATATAGAGCCTGAATTTCTTCTGGACAAATACGGGCAGACTCATCAGTACAATTTCAAATACGGTAAAGATGGCAAAACCGATCAATGTAAGGAACGAGCCTTTTTTCCAAAGAAAATAAGCCGCGGCTGCGGATGCAAAGGAAATCAGCAGAAATCCCGTACAGATCATATATACGATTCCGGTCGATTTTTTACCGAATATTTTTTCGATCACACCCAACCCTCCGCGAGTACAAAGTTTTTACACTGCTTTGCTCAATTATACTAAAATTTATCAAGGAAAGCAAATAATTTTAGTTTTACGATCGGAGAACGGATGCTTCTAAACGGGACGAGCGGCGCATAAAATAGGTTGTACAGGCAGGAGGGGAAAAATGGAAGTATGGAAAGCCGCATTGCTCGGAATTGTACAGGGACTGACGGAGTTTTTGCCCGTTTCTTCCAGCGGGCATCTGTTATTATTGGAAAGGCTCTTGGGGGTAGATACGGGCGGAGCCGATATGTTTCTGGGGATCATGCTGCATATGGGAACACTGGCGGCGGTACTTTTTTTGTATGCACCCAGATTATGGGAATTTCTGAAAAACGACAGAAAAAAACTTTTATATCTCCTGTTAGGGACAATTCCTGCCGGGCTGATCGGAGTATTTCTCGGGGATATGGTTGACAAGCTGTTTTTCGGGGGAAAATGGCTCTGGGCGGGATTTCTGGCAACGGCATTGCTGTTGCTGTTTTGCGACGCGAAAGCAAAGAGAGCGAGAGTCTTTCGCCCGTTGACGGCAAAGAGTGCATTGGCAGTGGGAGCGGCGCAGGCGTTAGCGGTCATCCCGGGGCTTTCGCGCAGCGGCACGACATTGTCGGCTGGCATTGCCGTCGGGCTGGATAAGGAAACGGCGGCGGATTTTTCTTTTTTGCTGAGCATTCCCGTCATAGCAGGCGCTGTTTGCGTGGAATTATGGAAATCGTTGCAAAATCCCGCATACGTATCGGCAATTTCGTGGCAAAGTCTGGCGGTGGGAACAATTTGTGCCGCAGTATTCGGATTTATATCCATACGTTGGATGTTGAAAATTGTGAAAGGAAAGAAACTTTTTTGGTTTTCCGTGTATTTGTTTTTACTGGCGGCAGTTTTATTGGCTTTGCAATTTTTTCTTTAAAGGATGTATAAACCGAAATTGTGTGCGCATACTGATGATATCTCAATCAGGAGGTTAAATGATTATGAGACTGAATTCCGGTGATACGGCGCCCAAGTCGGCGAATTACAAAGTGGTAGGCCCGAATGGTGAATCCATGGGCACTGTGTATATGAAGGAAGGCGAAACGCTTCCTCCTACGCAGATTTCCGGTTGCCATTACGAAGTTGAGTAAGGTTTAAACAATCAGAAAGAGGAAACGGGACGCGCTTTCAGCGCGTCCCGTTTCCTCTTTCTGCAAATCTGTGTAAAGCTTTGCAAGTCTGCGTAAAGTTACATAAAGGAGTGCAAGGTTTCGTAAATTTTGCGTAAGACGGACGCAAAAGCTGCAGAAAACAATTTGAGCAATCCATTCTGAAAAAAAATGAAATATCGGTTTATCAAAACATTGCCTGTCGGCGCAAATTTTTTGCGCCGACAGGCAATGCCAAAAAGTTTTTTTAAAACAGGCTTCGAGCGGGCATTCTTTATCGGAAGAGGTTTATGCGAAATAGCCGTCTTTGAGTTTACCGAGTGTCCAGCCGATTTTTTTGCCGGAGAGAAGATAAGTCTTTGCGTTTTTTTGCAAAGATGTGTTTTCGGGCAGATCCTTTATGTTTTTCGGTGCGCCGGGGAAAACCCAGTCGTAAAAAGCGGGGCTGTTGTCGTCGGTATGCAGGATATCAAAAAAAGTCTGAAAATGTAAGATCCTGGAAGAGGGGGACAGCAGTTCTTTCAGACAGGGAGTAAGGAGCCATGTTTCGCAATACACATTGACATTCGCATACGACGGATAAAATTTGGAAAAAAATGCGTGCGCGTCAGAAAAAGACTGGCGGATATTTTCATCGGTCAGGAGGGCATCGGAAGGGATGTGCAGGCTCAGGATGTCTGAATTTTCGCGGCACGTCATTTCATATTCGAATATACCGATCCGAAATTCTTTCAGGGCAAGCTGACGCGGAAACCACCAGCCCCACCGAAAGACAGGATGCCCCAAAAGTTTGAGATCGCTTTCAAAAAACCTCGAGAGGAATTTCATTGTATCAAGAAAAACAGAGGCAGGTATTCCTTTTTGTCGGTACAGATCCCATGATTGCAGAGCGCATTGCACCATATAAGCAAGCATCTTTATGCCGTCCTCGTCCGGAGCCAGGGCTTTTTCGAGTGCTTGAACGTTTTCGATGTCCGTGGGAGCGCTGATAAGCCTTTCCCGATAGGATTGAAGCGCTTTGAAATCGAAGTTCTTACTTGCTTTTTGGATAAGATCGACGAATTCGGGGGCAAACCCGATATCATTTAAAAATTCTCTGATTTCCATAATTGATTCCATACTGTTGGTAAAGTCAGCGAATACGGATTTTTGTGCATTTAACATTGCCGGAGAGTATTTCGCGGATGGAGTATTTGCCGTTTGCGATTAGAACGCGCGTACCCTGGGCGGCTGCTTCTTTGACGTATTCGAGTTTTGCTTTTGCCCCGTTTGCACCTTTCCTGGATGCGCCGTCGCAATATTTTTTATAATTTTCGATGTTCTCGACCAGTTCGTAAGAGTCCTTGCCGCTGATCTCTTCGATCAGGGTAGAAGGATCGTGTGGATCTGTATAGATTCCGTCGACGCTGGTAAGGATGAGCAAGGTTTCTGCTTTCACAAGGCAAGCCACGAGGGAAGCGGTTTCGTCGTTGTCGATGCATTCATGTACTTTGGTGAGCGAGCGGGACAGGGCGGCTATCTCCATACGCCTGTTTTCCGATTGCGAAACGGCGTCATTGTAATTGATGATGGGGATAGCGTTCTGCGAAACGCAGCGCAAGAGCAGTTTGCGAATGTGTTCGCGTTTGACTTCATCGTTGAAATGATGATGTTCGACAAGGATCTGGCGTACGCTGTATTTTGCATCGACAAATTGACGGTACGTTTGCATCAGGATCGCCTGGCCCTGTGCGGCGTAGTCTGTTTTGGAGTCCTCGTTGTCGGCAAGTTCGTGTCCTGCGCGCATCATATAATCCAGCCGTCCGATTTCCGTTGCGCCGCTGGAGATCCAGATATAACCGGGCCTAAGCTCACGGGACAGGCGCGCAACGCGGGTATAGTCGATCATATTGTCCTGCTTGTCGATCAGTGCCATAGATCCGATTTTTCCGACCAATTCTACATCAAATTTCATAAATCTCCTGTGTATGCCGTAAAAAATGCAGAAAGTTGCGCATACTGACGGCAGAATTGCTTTATTTGCATTCTATTATACCTTGTCGGGGAATAAAAATCAATGGTTTTCAATAAGAAATTGACGTATCGAATTCTCAGTGCATCGCTTTTGGCGATTCTTTTGCTGTGCTTTTTGCCTTTGTTCGGCGGATGTGCGGCAGGGGAGCTTTCATCTCTTCGTTCCTTTTCAAAACCGTATGCGGGGGAATACCGTTGCATTGAAGCGACGCTTGGAAAAAAAGATCTTTTGAAGCAGTATCGTTCCGTGGATCTTGTATTGAAAGAGGATGGAACCTTTGAGCTGACTGCAATCGAAAAGCGCGGCAAAACGCGCAAAGCGGGAGGAGAATATTCGTACGATGAGGAAAACGAACTTCTTATTTTCACCGCTAAATTTTTCGGGAAAAACCGTACGAAAACCGTATTTATGCAGGACGGGACGTTTGTGATCGAGCATAAAATTTTAGGTAAGAACCTGGTTTTGAAATTCAGACTGGGCGGATAAATTTTCGGGCAGAGATCCCACCGTAAAAGGGAAAATTACCGCCGAAACGGGCAGAAATTTTATTTTCTCTTGTTCTTTTCGATTTTCTATGATAGAATAAATTTATCAAGGAGAGGGAAAATGAAATCAATTACGGAATGTGTTGTGCGTTCCCGTGTTTTGAACGATACGCGGAAGAATACGACAAAACGTACGGCAAACTATTTTTTTGTTGTAACAATCGCCATTGTGCTGATCAACGTGATTGTTTTTGCGGTCTGCGGCAGGGATACAGGAGATAACAGTGTTCGGCCAAACTGGGGGCGCTTTTCGGTAAACAATCTCATGC
>ERZ1106930.137-NODE-137-length-27992-cov-19.579089_pt1 | contig 27992 bp, 18 predicted proteins | sample MGYA00403663_ERZ1106930 | MGnify/ENA primary metagenome ERZ1106930 (study PRJEB35170, sample SAMEA104062438) | human gut metagenome | biome: human gut; feature: human-associated habitat; material: faeces | place: Denmark | collected 2012-06-26 ... | reverse complement strand
GGCAACGGACTCTGACTCCGTCATTCGTTGGTTCGAATCCAGCTACCCCAGCCATAGACACTATATATTGTGTAAAAGATAAAGAAATAGACCAATATATAGTGTTATTTATTTTATGACTGTTTTCCTCTTCCCCAAATTGGGGAAAAGAATGGGGAAACTTTACGGAGTAAATTTTGTCTGTTGCCTCGTTGTTAAGCCTGTTTATCCCGCGAAAGCGGGCTTTTTTGTTTGGTTGTTTGGTTCTTCAAAAGTTAGGTTGTGGGGAAATTATTGTCAATAAATTACTTTCCGGGCTTCTTGGAGTTGAAATTCTTCCGAGTAGTGGGTATAGACGGTTGAAGTAATCGTACCACTCAGACTATGCCCCGCCCAGATACTTACGACTTCGCTTTGAACGCCGCACTCTTTGCAACGGCTAATGAAAGTGTGTCTTAACTCATGAGGATGATGATTCGGAAACAGTCGTTTCATTCGCGTGGAAATCGTATTGAGATTGGTGTATTTTGCTTTCTCAAAATCGATATAGGGAAGAAACTTTTTCACTTGCGGAGTAAAAGGTATCTTGCGCAAAACTATGTTCTGTCCAAGTCGTTCTTTGCTCGTTTCGCATTGCAGCCATTGATTGTCAATAACTTTTATGGTTTTGAGTTCGGATTTTTTGAGCCCGAAAAAGAGCAAAACGAGCAAGGCGTGCGTACCCTCGACATCTCTGTGAGTCTTACAGTAGTTGATGAGCCGAATTTCTTCGTCCTTGGTGAGCGCCTGCCCGCATTTGGTCTGATAGGCAGGCAAAACGACTTTTTTCATGGGCGAGGGGATATTGTAATCCTCTGTTGCCATGTCGAAAATACAGTTCAGCATAAGAGCAAGTTTTTCCGCTTTGCGATGTTTGTTTTCGCCTACAATACCGAAAAGATAATGTTGTAAGTCGGAGCGGGAAATATCCGCGAGGGGTTTGTCGCCGAACATCGGCTCCAAGTCCACGCGGAAGGAGCGTTCGTACTCCTTATAGGTGGAAGGCTTGGTAGTTTTTTCTTTGATGTTGAGCCACTCTTTTCCGAAGCTTCCGAAAAGAACGGGTTTTTCGGTAGGCGTAGTACCGAGAGAATCTTCTGTAATCAGTGGAGCGGAGGCTTTATAGAAAGCGGAAAGCCTGTCCATAAAGCGTTTGCGCATGGTCTCAAAGTCTCGTCCCGAGGCTTCTATATACATCTCTTTTCTACGAATGCGCGCCTCAAAATAACCGTTGGAGGTAATGCGATAATTTACGATATAGTTGTTTGCAATAAAAATTTTTCTGATATGTTCGGGCATGGTTTTAATCTCCTGTTTGGTGAGTTTGAAACCGTGTTTGCCTTTTTCAGAAAGTTTCCCGTTTTCCCTGTTCGGGGCGATGGCGTCCATAGACTTCTTTATGGAATACAATTGCCCGTAAAGAGCCGATAAGACAGAAGATTCATCTGTCTGTACGGCAGTGTGTGCATGGATAGTGTCAATATAATGAATTCTTTCTTGTTTCAATTCTCCTTATTATTTTATTTGTGCAGCTACAATGTTCTCTTACTGAATGGCGTTTCTTACCATATAACACAAAACTCCTCCTGTGTAAATTTTAAATTTTTGCGAACAAAGTCCTTCGCTTTTCACGCAGTCTTTATCGCTATGAAAAGATATTCAGTTGTAGTGTATCGGCTTTCCGGTAGGGAAAGTTAATACGATTATAGCGGCCTTAGATAAAAAAGTCAAGGCCGGGGTTCGAAATTTTCAGCTGTTCGCCAAAAATTTTCAGTAAGGCAGGTTGTCGGAAGGCGGGAGAGTATCATACATATCGTCCTTCGAGCGGTAAAAACGCTTTGCCTGTTTGGCATTGGTGTTCTTGATGAGCGACTTGCTCTCGCCTCGTACCGCCCCGTACTTACAGGAAATGTTATTGAAGAATTCTTCCTGTAAGTCGGAAAAAGAAGTCAGGCCGCCGCGAACTTTCCAGAATTCAGTCGAACTCAGTCGCGGTTTGTCGATGTCCGTATGAGAAGTATAGAGCGGATTTCCGGACTTATCATATTATTTGACGTAGATCGATAAAAGAACGATAAATTATCGTGAAAAGTTAATAAAATTATTATAATATAGAGAAAAATTTTGTCAAATAGAAATTTAGCAGAATTTATTTATAAAAAATAAAAGGAACTGTCAGGCGTTCAAAGTTCGAGATTCGTATAATACAAGAAAAGAGGTAATTCAGATGAAAAGCAGAAGTATAGAGGAGGGCTGCATTGATTAGTTTATTGAATTAAAAATATATAGAATGAAAGAATTATCGGAAAAATGAAAGTATCGTACTCAACGGTATTCAGGCATATATTCAAGATTTATCTTTCAAAGTTCCTATACAAACGCTCCAGGGAAGGAGAGGGAAATTAAAAACGTGATATTGAAAGATTGGAATTTTTTATGGGGTGTGCCAGAAGGAAAGATATGGTTTTTACATATTATTTTTATGAAGTAAAAAATGCTGCCCATAATATAGTTTTATTTAATTGTGCTACGAGTGAAATGGTAAAGATTGAAAATAAATATGTAAGTGATTATGAGCATATAAAAAATGGAGATTTTTTTGTAAATAGATTTTTATGCGATAAACAATTTATAGTTTTTGACCATGCTAAGGGGAATATAATTTGGAGTACACTTTTTGAATATTTATACATAAATAATTTATTGATTTTAGAACGTATAAAATAGTTGTGCTTCAAAACGGAGGGTATTTGGACGACTCATACGGTCGAAATCCTTCAAAGAAAATACAAAAGAGCCGCTTTACAAGAATTATCCCGTGAAACGGCTCTTGCTTTTTATGTAGTTAGAGCTCAAGAGCAACATTACATTTGAATTAGTATAAATTCATCTAAGAAGTGAATATAAACTCTACGAACAAGTTTTTTTGGAAGAATAGATTGTTTAGGGAGCGACAATGTCGGAACGGACATATGGATGACAGACAGTAGCGAAGGTATAATGGAGATAATATCAAGTGATGTCATCATCGTTCATGAAACGCCTGAAAATACGATTGAGAACGTCGGTTTTAGGTAAGGTTTTAATAGGAAAGGATAGCAGAAGAGACTCTCTTGCTTGGTTACAAACAGAAATTTTTTTGTATTCGATTTTTTCGCATTTGCGTTTGCATTTATAGAGATAAGCTCCCCTTCGAGTCGGGCGTCCGACAAGGAGGAAGTCCGAAGAATAAGAGAAGGCGGAAGGTTTATTTATAGTTCTTAAATTTATCAAAATTTGAGAGCCGTATAAGGCGTATAAGATTTTTTGGGGGGATTATGTTCGGTTTTTTAAATAGGATAAAAAATATAGGGGCATTAGAAATAAAATTATTTGCGAGGGCATACTTGAAAACGGAATTAAGATTGGTTTTTATTCGTTGGTGACAAATAAAAAAATTATGAGAGATTTTGAGTTATTTATTATGGTATTTTTTAATATTTTTGAAAGAAACGACAAATAAAGGCTTTTTTTCATTTTTTCCAAGAAGCAAGAGATGACATAGATATAGTATTCGTTTTTTTGTAACGGATTTCATAATTACTGGTTTTATGTTTGAGACGAGAACGATAAAATCATGGACAATAAATTGTTTTAAGCTCCTTAATCGAGAAGACAGAGTTTTCTGTTTGTTATATGGAAAATCAGTCTTTTGTCGATAGGTTAACAACAGGCCGGAAAGCATAAACGCAATTAATTTTACCTGATTTCGCTATTACAGAAGAATTTATAGGAAAGATGTTTTAACGAATACAAGTGTTGTAATTGATGGAACCGCGTTGAATGCCGAGGAAAGAAATAACGTGAGTTTGTTTCATGCCATGGAGATAACCGTTCAATATTTTTAATTCGATATCGGATAATTAAAAATCGTCTAAAATAGTGATCCGTATTGCAGTAATCAATTTTGCATTTTTTAGATACCGATATAAAAAGAAAAGAATGAGGGGGAAGAAATGCTATTTTTATCGGTATCTAAAATTTTTGATAGAGAAGGCAAGAGCCAAAAACTTTAACGAAAAGATGCAGGAAGATATGTTATAATAAAAATCAAAGAAGAACAATTCGGATTGAGGAAAATTGGACATGACAGCCCTCCCAACGAATAGAATTGTCAAATTGGGAAAAAGCTGGAAAAGGTATGTTCATGAAATTATGGAAAAAGAAAGTGATTCGGTTATAAAAAAGCAATCTAAGGGATCATAACGTATGGAAAGCGGAAGCAAAAATGATGATAAAGCTAACAATGTCGGAAGGGAATTGCTATCTTGACGATAATAACAATAAACAATACGTTTCGAAAAGCAACGTTGTCGCTGGGATAGACGGGCAATTGACCTATCAATCTGGCGGAAAAACTTACGAGGTTCGGGCGGAATACCGCTCGTCGACGGGATTAAAGGTAATGCCGAAGTTGGAAAATGTAAAGAATGCGGAGCTCGTCGAACAGCGCAGCGATGAATTAAAACAGCTTGAAAGCCAAGTACAGAGTTACGAAAATGTTTTGAACGATTATGTGCTAATTAATACAGAAGATTGTGATATTGATTATGACCAACCGATATCGGAAAGTAAGTATAATGCTTTGAAAAATCCATCGTACTGTTGTTTAGTTTTATCAAAATCGGAAGCATTACAATATAAGAGCTTAAAAAAACAAAAAGAATCCATTTCTTTGGAAGCAATGGCCGATTATATGCCTGGTTTGAAGAGTGATGATGGCAAGAATACATTGGCCGATAAGAAAGGTACAGGGTATACGAAACTGTTTTCGTTAGAAAATTCTTTTGCGGTATTGAATAATCAATTGATAGAATATTTTGACGAGATTAATAATATGGATACCGTAAAAAGGATACTTGTCAAAGGAACGCAAACAATAATAGATCATAACGATTTTTATGATAAAATAGGTCAAGAAACGGAATTTAAATTTTATGCGAATAAAGACGCAAAAACGATATTCGGAACCGAATTAGTAGACATGCTTTATCAAAGAAACCTGTTGGTCAAACAAATTGAAGAGGCCAAAAACGATTTGAATTTGCAGATTGAGCAACTGGATGAACAGATTCGCTTAATAGAGCATAAACGGACGCAACAGATAAAGCAATTCAATGACTATTATAAAGAATATGTCAATTTGAAATACAAAAAGGAGCAGGCAATCAAGCATATACCTGAAAATTATCTGACGGACGGAACGATTTATAAAGGTTTTAACAAATATGGAGATTTGGTAACGATTTTCGACAGCTACGGCAATACTCTTAGTATCGAATATGTAGATAATCAGGAAGAGACAAAACGGATAAAGCGCGTATACGATGGGGAAGATAAGATAATAAAGTTTGAATATAATTCGAAGGGAAGACTTCGTGAAATTACGGATGCACGCGGAAAGAATATTCGGTTTTCCTATGACGCTGCGACAGTGGTGGGGGGAAATAAAACAAGTCCGACGTCCGATAGGTTGGGAAAAGTGGAATTTTCAGACGGTCGAAAGATAGAATTTAGTTATACACGAGATAATACAAATAATAAATATGAAATTTATGAGCTGATTTCTGGAAATAAACAAAAAACAAGATTAAACTATGCTTCGGACAAATTATCGAGCGTATATAATTATTCTCTTGCAAGTAGTATAACGCACGGGAAGCTAGAAGAAGTCGGAGACGGCTTGATAACAGACTCTTTTACGATAAGCTATACGGAAGTGACGACGACAATTTCCGATCAAAATGGTAATAAAGAGAAATATTTGTTTGATGACAACGAATATGTTGTAGGGGCGCTGGTAGAGAAAGGGGGCTATGTTGTAAGCGCGGAAATGTACGATTATGTACCGTATGAAAAGAATAATATTCAGTATGCAGATAAGGATTGCCTGAATAAATATTCTCTAGCATCGTTTGATTTCGTGAAAGGAGATACGGAGGATAGCATTCTCAATGCATTTAACAATCCGACGAAAAGAGAAACGAATGCACGGAAGCTGAATTCTGGCGGCACGGTTACAAAAAAAGTTACGATAGATTATAGCTACAACGACGAACAGAGAGTGATGGAAGAAAAGTCAACGGTTACCGTTACGGGAAAAGACAATGTTTATTCGTATAAAAAATATAGTTATAATACTCAAAACTTGCTCGTAAAAACGGAAAGCTGGACGGAGGGAGAAGAAACAACTAAGGGAAAGAACATTGAGGAAACGGAATACGACGAAAATGGTAACGTCGTAAAATCGTATAACTATAACAGCCTGGACATCTCGTCCAAGTTCTATACGGAAAGCGAGTATTCGGAAAACGGACAGGTCCTCTCCGACTTGGATGAAACGGGCGAGCACAAGACGAAATACGATTATATTCCCGGTACAAATATCGTGCGAACGGAAATTCTGCCGAACGGAAGTAAGGTTTCATACGGTCATGATATGACGGATATGGTGACGAGTATCACGCAGAGCACGGAAGAGGGAGAAGAGAACAGCAATCAGACGCTTTATACGTGCGGAAAAGTGACGGAAGTGAGAAGCGGGAATAACGTCGTTAACTATGAATACGATTATAAAGGACGAATGACGAAAGTAGGGCTGAACGGAGAGGAAAATTATCAGAGTATCGCGTATACGGACGATACGACGGAAAGTGGAATCAGCGGGAACGTAGATAAAGCGGTAATGACGAACGCAAAGGGTGAAACGTTCACGACTATAACGGATAAACAGGGAAATGTGAGGAAAGTATTGTACGGAACGACGGCACAGGTAACGAGCAGTTATAATACCAAAAATCAGCTTTCCGCATTGACGGACGATGTGGAGGGAAGCTTCACGTATGAGTATAACCTTTTGGAGCAGATAACGAGAGTTAAGAAAGGAACGGAAGAAATAGAAAGTTATACTTATGACAATTACGGAAATCTGAAAGAGAAGGTTGTCGGGAACGGAGTGAATCATATATATACATATCAGTATAAGAACGAGATAACGGGAGAATTGGAAGGAATAGAGCTCGGAACGGACAGCACGGTAAAATACGAAAGAGACGCAAATGGCCGTTTGAGGGAGAAAGAAATCAGAACGAAGGGAGACAATGCGTCGGAACAAACGGTGGTGATAAGCGAGAATTATTATTACCGAAAAGTAGGAGACCATGCGACGAATCAAATATCGACAATCCGATACGGGGAAAAGAAAGGGGACGGACTGATGCTCCGTGACAGCGTGAGATATGCGTATGATAAAATGGGGAATATCGCGAAAATATATGAGAACGGAGACCAGGAAATCACATACGAATACGACGGGATCGGCCGTTTGAAAAGAGAGAACAATAAAATTCTGGGAAAGACGTATTTGTTCTCGTATGATAACAACGGAAATGTACAGTCGAGGAAAGAGTATGCGTATACGTTGAAGAAAGTGGAAGATCTGCCGGAAGAATATGACGAATACACATACGGTTACGAGAAAGATACGGATAAGGTTTTGGAAATCTTTTGTTGCGAGAAAGATGAAAGCGGAAAATATGTAGAAAGCACAAAAACATTTGCATATGATAACATAGGAAACCCGACGAGATATAAAGGAAAGGAATTAACGTGGAGCAAAGGTCGTCAACTGACGAGCTATGCGGGAGTGACATTCAGATATAATGGCCAAGGGCAGAGAATCAGCAAGGCGCAGGGAGGCGTGGTCAATAACTACCGGTATGACGTCAACGGAAACCTTGTAAAAGAAAGCGGAAAAGGAGTAGAATATTACTACGAGGGAAACGAAGTAATAGGAATGAAGTATGGAGGGAAGATATATTTTTACAGAAAAGATATATTGGGAAATATAACAGAAATTATTGACAATAATGGAAAGGTTGTGGTAAGATATAGATACGACGGATGGGGAAAACAAAAAGTGATGAACCCAGACGGAAGTGAAAACGAAAGCAGTACATTCTTGGGGAATATCAATCCGTTCCGTTATCGTGGGTATTATTATGATATAGAAACGGGATTATACTATCTGAAAACGAGATATTATGATCCGGAAATCGGAAGATTCATTACGATAGACGATATTTCGTATTTGGCGCCCGATACCATAAACGGCTTGAATCTGTATGCCTATTGCGGGAATAATCCCGTGATGAACGTTGATCCGAATGGAACGAGCTGGTGGAGTAGCCTTTGGAACGGGATTGGAAATTTCTTTAGTAAAATAGGAGAAGGAATAGGAAAAATTTTTTCGGGAATAGGAAATCTTTTTGGAAGTTTAGTGAATTATAATAATGATTTTGGATTTGATTTTGATATAGGCTTAGATTTCGAACGAAAAAGTTTGTTTGAGCGATTTATTGAAAATATTGAAGATATACGTAAAGATAAAAAATATTTCTTTAAGGATATTCTTTGGGATAAAGTACTAAAATGGGCAAGTCAAAACTCCGTAATTAATGGACTTTTGGCTGTGGGGGGATTTATTATTACCATAGCAGGTGCGGTTGGGTATAGTTCAGTTTTATTGACGGGAGCTGGAATAGTTTTGGCTGGAATAAGTGTTCTTTTTTGGCTAAGAAATTTATTTGATTAATTAAAAATTATGAAGATATTAAATATTTTTTGTGCGATACTATATTTGTTAGCTATTATTTTTGGTATATTGTTTTTGCTTGTCCACAAGAAGGTGTATAATTTGTTATGGTTAATATTTTTTGGATCTGCATCAGTATGTTTATTAATACTCTCTATTTTTAGATTTAAAAATAATAAATGAAAGAAAGTCTTAGAAATTAAGAATACAAATAGGTATTGAATTAAGCTACTTTAATTAGGGATTGGTTTAAAGAATTAAATATTTGTATGATTAAAATGTCAAATACATTAAAATATAAATATAATATGAAAACCAATAAATGGTTATTGATAATTGTTTTTCATTGTTTAAGAATTATCTAAAGTAAAAATTTTTTGATTATCATATAGTTTCTTTTAATAAAACTATGTTATCATAAGCAAAAGAGTAACAGATAATATTAAAAATAAGAAAAAATATTGCGACACAAAAATTTTTCGCAATATTTTTTTGATAACATCTTGACAGGATTAAAGAAGGATGCTATATTAACAACGGAATAGACGATGCGTCGTACCTTGCTGCTGATGGAATAAACGGCCTGAACCTGTATGCCTATTGCGGGAATAATCCTGTGATGAACGTTGACCCCGAAGGAACGAGTTGGTGGAGTAGCCTTTGGAACGGGATTGGAAATTTCTTTAATACAATCGGAAGAGGATTTACCAAAATATTTTCAGGAATCGGAAACTTTTTCGGGAGTTTGTTCAGAAATAATAACGATTTCGGATTTAGTTTCGATATAGATATAGATTTCAGACAAAAAAACTTGTTTGAACGGTTTATGGAAAATCTTCAAGAAGTACAGCAAAATAAAAAATATTTCTTTAAGGATATTCTTTGGGATAAAGTCATTGTTCCAGCTTGGAATTGGCTTAACGGCGATAAATGGTATCAAAAATTGATAAAGAATGTTGGAATTGGTATCATAGGAGGAATTGTTGCTGCAGGAGTTGTTTATTTTGTTCCAGCTCTAAGTGTTTTTGCTTCGACTACATTGGGCCTAACATTATTGGGAGGAGTAGTTACTGGAATTATTGGAGGATTAGTAAGTTGGCTTTTTGATCTTATATAGAGAGGAAGATTTATGAAAAAAATAAAAATTGTATTACTATTTTTTACAATTTTCTTTTCTGTGATAATAGGATTTATTATTTTAGGAATAACAAAAAATTATTGTTTTTGGATTATAGCTATTATTTTATCGACTATTATATTAGGATTAATTAATAGACTGTTTCTTAAAATTATACACAATTTAATTAATAAATATAGAAAAAAATAGTTATAATAGAATGCTTAATTAATTTTTTAATTTGTTAAGATGAAAGAATAGAAATTGAAACTATTCAAAAGAAAAGAATAAGGAGTTGCTTGTTTAAGTAACTCCTTATTTTATGAGAAAAAAGGAAGGATGGGCGAAATGGATACAAAGAATTTTGTTTGATAACATATTGACGAAAAAGAAGAAAGATGATATAATCATATCGTCGGTTAAAGAGTGCAAGCAACGGAAGCGAGAGTGTGGCATATACGTATGAGTATAACCTTTTGGAGCAGATAACGAGAGTTAAGAAAGGAACGGAAGAAATAGAAAGTTATACTTATGACAATTACGGAAATCGGGAAAGAGGCGTTTTATTTTGCGACGGAGCTTGAAGAGATCGCGCTGCCCGAAGGACTTGTTTCCATTGGAGACCTTGTGTTTCATGAGTGTCCGGAATTGCAGTCCGTGACGTTGCCCGAAAGCGTGAAAAACATAGGTAGTAACGCTTACCCTTGGAGTACGGTACGGTATACTTTTCGGAAACTGCGGATACGAACGATTGGGGAAATGAGGCTACCAATTTTTTGATCGCTCGCGAAAAATTCCCTTGCCGACTTGCATATAACGGTGTATATCCGTATGTTTATTCCTTGGACACTTCCTGTAATCGTTGGTGTGGTCAGCTTCGGGAAGAAGACTTTTTGATTGAGGATAGAAATGATCGGGTTGAATTAAATTTGCAGATAGAGCGATATATATCGTTCCGAAAATGTCATGTCAAGACTCGAACGACAGTCTGGCATTTTTGGGTTGGACGACGGAGGAGGGAAGCGGGAGGATCGATTATCCCGTGATGCAATACGACTATATTGTGACCGCAAATACGAGGGTAAGTCCGTTTGAGGGCATGCTAATTGTTTATGACGTGTGGGGCGGTACGGAAGAATATTTTGAATTCGGGAGACGTTTCCGAGAGGAGGAATATCGTCCGATTTTATATGCGGTTTACGGAGAAAAATAAATATCGGTTGTTTTTCGTTAAAAAGCCCGTGTAGAGCACGGGCTTTTTACGTATCGTTTGTCAGGGGCGAGTAGGAATTTTTAGGTCAAAGGCGGAGAAAAATTTTTCGTTTTATAAAAGAAAATTTACGGTTTGTTAAAGTATGGTTGATTTTATTGGAAAAATATGGTAGACTCAAAACGAACAAGCGGCCGAAGACCGGTCTTCGGTTATTGCACATTATGACAAATGTGCAATAAAAAAAACTTATAAGCCTTGGGAGAAATACCCGTGAGAATATTTGATTTTTTCAAAATCGTTTACGACGAAGTTTTTATCTTGCAGCTTTTGGCGGTATCTTTTTCGATCGTTTGGGTGTTTTATGATTGGAAGAAAGAAGCGAAAAGCATTGCGATAGGGATAGCCTATATTTGCGGAACGTTTTTTGTCGGGACGATGCTCAATTGGGGAATGTTTGCGTTGTCTATAGTATGGCGTGGGGTAGCGGGAATACATTTTCAGATTGCATGGCTATTGACGATATTGTTGTATCTGGGTATTTTTGACCGCACGTATGTAACGAGCCGGTTTATTTTAGGGGCCACGGTATTTATAACGGCGATTACGACGGCGGAACTCGGTCATGAACTGAGCGGGTATTTAAGGAGCGTATACCATGGTATATATTGGGAATTTGTATGTTTTTTAGCTGATTTATTGATGATAGGAGTAAGTTTTGTCATACATAAATACAGTCTGAAAAGATATAGCGATATTCCGGTGGTTTCGGTGGCGCTGATAATGATAACGACGATAGTTTCGACCGCACTGATTATCATTAAGACGGTGATGAAGATGTCGAGTGGAATGAAATTTGACACCTATTACTGTATAGAGCTTGCGGGAATTTTCATCATTTCAGTGACGAGTTATCTGATGATTTATTATCACTGTAAAATACGGAAAGAAAAGACGATTTTGGAAGTGCAGAACAAACTTTTGGAAGCGGATAAGAAGATGTTGATTATTACGGAGCAGGCGATAGAGGAGATGCGATCGCTCCGTCACGACATGAAGAATCAGAATAAAGTAATGCAACTCATGTTAGAGGAGGGGAGATACGACGACTTAAAGGAATATTTTTCCTCGATGGAAAAGAGCTATACTCATTCTACATTCAGCGGATTTGTCGATTGTGGGAATCAGCTGATCAATTCAGTGGTGAATATGGAGATATTAAAGGCGAATTCTTATGGAATATCGTTAGTTTCCAAGATAAACGTCCCGAAGTTTTTGCCGTTCGAGCCGAGCGACTTATGTCGAGTGCTGGTCAATTTACTGGATAATGCGATAGAGGGGATTTTGCGCGCAAAGAGCCGTGATTATTTAGTAGACTTAAAAATCGGACGGCGTATGGATTACTTGTATATCAGCGTTCAGAATGAAATTTGTGAAGACGCGGACAGGGAGAGCCTGTTAAAGATGAACACGGTAAAGGACGATGCAGTGAATCATGGCTACGGTCATAAAATCGTCAAGCGAATTGTAGAGAAATATAACGGTTATGTACGCTATACGATTGTAGAGAATGAATTTATGGCGGAAGTCATGTTGGAGTTGAAGCCGGAGGATAAAAATGAGTAAGGAGTTTAAGTTTGCGGTTTGCGACGACGATGAAATCGTCTGCGAAGCCATCTGCGCAAAAATAAGTAAAATACTGACGGCATGCGGGATTTCGGTTTCGTGTGATAAATATGTTTCGCCCGTGGCTTTATACAATAACGTGAAGGACGGGGAACGCATTTACGATGCATTGTTTTTAGATATCGACATGCCGAAAATCAATGGGGTAGAGCTGGCGAAAGCCCTGAGGAAAAACGAGAATGGGGCGGATATCATTTTCGTATCGAACAGAGAGGATAAAGTTTTTGAAACGTTTCCCGTGCGTCCGTTCGGGTTTATCCGTAAGAATAATTTTACTCATGATTTGAAGGATACGCTGCATTCGTATATCAATGCCCGCGTGATCAATAATAGTTATGTGGCATTAAAGACGGCAAATAATTCGGTAATCCGTCGGGTTCGCGTTTCGGATATCGTATATATCGAGAGCTTTCGTTATAAACAATATGTTTATATGTCGGACGGTGAGCAGATAGAAATTCACATGACGATGCGGGATTTGGAAAATAAGCTGGAAGAGTTCGACATTATCCGTGTCTATCAAGGTTATCTCGTCAATTTGAAATACGTGCAGAGGATAGACCGAACGGGCGTTTTGTTAAATTATAAAGACGGAATCGTTATCGGCATCAGTCGGGAAAAAGTGCAGGAATTAAAAGCGCTGTATTTGAATTATTTGAGAAAAATCGGCGCAATTCTGTTCGACGACGAATGAATTTTCTCCCTTCGATACGGCCGTATGCCGCAAGGTATACGGCCGTATCGTTTTTAATCGGACAGATTTTGATGTGCAATTTGTACGTAAAATTTTACAGTTTGCAATAAATTCTGACAAAATATGGGAATTTTGTGTCGGTTTATTTAATAGCTCTTGAAAAATTCTGTTGTCATAGATATAATCATAACCGTAAAGTATCTGCAATTCATTCGGGTTGCGGGTAACAAAAATTTAAGAGGAGGAAATTTATGGCAAAACAGAAAAAGGCGGCTAAAAAGATTACGGCGCTCTTGGCGCTGTCGATATCATTGGCCGTCGGGACAACGTCTCTGGGGGCGTCGCTACTGACGTTCGCCGAGGAAGCTTCCAAACCGTATGCGGGTAAATATTACACCGACTTCGATTCTATGGAAGAAGCCAAGACGGCGGCGGAAGATTTGACCCGCGAGCTTGCGCAGGAGGGCGACGTTCTCTTGAAGAACAAGGACAACGCGCTTCCTTTGAGCGGCAAAGAATGGGTGAGCGTATTCGGCGTAACGTCGGACAACCTGATCGGAGCTTCGGATAGTGCGGGCGCGTTCAGCGGCGGCTCGACGGGAAGCGACACGACAGTACCGGATGCGCTGGAAGCGGCGGGGTTCAAGGTAAACCCGACGTTGAAAGCGTATTATAAAAACGATACCTCTGAACACGGAGACGAAGACACGACGTTTAACGGTCAAGTGCGGAACTCTTTCAGCCTGTATAACGACGTGGCGTTCATCGTTCTTTCGAGAGAGGGCGGAGAAGGCTCCGACGCGTCGCGCGTGACGGATGAAACCGTCAAGGGTTCCGAAGACGACCATAAAGCTCTGTTGAAAAAGGAGACTTCGGAAGGCGAACAGGGCGGTCCCAAAGCGGCGGATGATGAATATTATAAACATTCCCTCATGCTGACGAACAGCGAAGAAGAGCTCATCGATATGGTGAAAACGCAGTTCAAAAAGGTCGTCGTCATAACGAACACGTCCAACCCCATGGAAATCGACGACTTGAAGAACGACGATGAAATCGACGGAATCATACATATCGGTCGTCCGGGCGTAGGCGGACTCGACGGGCTCGCGGACATTCTGATCGGAAAAGTTTCCCCTTCTGGCGGACTCGTCGACGAATGGGCGGCGGACTTCACGGCGGATCCCACTTGGTACAACTTCGGTAACAATAACCAGACGGCAGGTTATAACGGCACGGGCGCAGGCTCTTCAAAATATAAGCATGAGAACGGCAGCGTGACGGGTACCACAGGTACTTCCACCGCCTATGAGGGCAGCGAAGGTTACTTCGGAATCGATTACGAAGAGGGTATCTATCTCGGTTATAAGTATTATGAGACAGTATATACCGAAATCGCGGAGGGTTATCTTACCTATACGGACGGCGAGCTTGCGAAACCCGCACAGAAAAACACCGAAGGCGCAGTCGAACAGGCGAATGCTTGGTGGGACGACTATGTGACCTATCAGTACGGTTACGGTCTTTCCTATACGTCTTTCAGCTTCAACGTCAAGGGGCTGTATACGGATAAGGATTGCAAGACGGAACTCGGTGCAAATGTCAATGCCGATCAGTTCAATTCGTCGGTAGGAAACAAAGCTCCGGTCGATAAACTGTATGTTCCCGTAGAAGTGAAAAACACCGGCAACTATGCGGGCAAAAAGACCGTTCAGGTCTACGTTACGGCTCCCTATATCCGCGAAGCGAACAGCGTTGAGAAATCCGCGGTCGTTTTGGTCGGCTTTGCTAAGACGGACGAACTCAAACCCGGTGAAACCCAGACCGTGACCGTCGAATTCAACGTTCAGGATATGGCTTCGTGGGATTCCAACGCAGATAACGGCGACGGCACAAAAGGCCACTATATTCTCGATGCGGGCGAATATATCGTAAGGGCGATGGAAGATTCCCACTACGATTATGCGACCGAGGTGGAAGATGATAAAGACGCTTATGACGAAGCTCGGTTCCAGCTTAATGGAAAGGCCGATCTTAAAATCGACGATTTCTCGAAAAATGCCGTCAAAGACCTGTTCACGACGGAAGTGAACGACGTTTCTAAGGGCGATCAGGTCAAGGTAGACGACCTCAACTACGGCAATGTTCGTACCGCGGACATGATGGCGGAGGGCGGAACGGGGATGACCGTACTTTCCCGTGCCGATATGGTGGGTACCTTCCCCGAAGCTCCTACGGAAAAGGATCTCGTCATTAAAGAAGAAGTGCTTGCGAACTGGGCTTTCTGGGATAACTTCACGGTCAGCAACAAGGGCGTGGACGGAAACGGTAACCCCACGGCTGACGGAGGCAAGACGTATTACGATCGTGAGAATCCGAACGGCGCGACTTACGATGCTCAGAAGAACTATGTAAGCGACAGAGAATCCGATCCTTGGTATAAGGACAAAGACGATATTCCCGAAGGCTGGACGCAAGCCGCGGGCGTCTATGATGAAGACCACATGGTTCAGAACAACAGAACGGAACTTCTTTTCCCCATGTACGTTTCTTTGGCGGAAAATAGCCCTATCAAGTATAAGGACATGTACGGCGTAGCTTGGAACGATGCGAAGTGGGATGACTTCCTCAACCAGCTCACGTATGACGAGCTTTGCACGGTAGTGGAATTCGGCGGATATTCGACGGTAGACATCGCCTCCGTAGGCAAAGTCAAGACGGAAGACTCCGACGGACCGAATAACTGGGACAGCAGCCATTGCTGGTGCTCCGAGGACATCATCGCGTCCACCTTCAATGTCGAGCTTGCCGAAAAGCAGGGCCGCATTATGGGCAACATCGGTCTTTTGAAGAGCACGAGCGGCACGCAGACCGGTTGGTACGGTCCTGGCGCGGACATTCATCGTTCGCCTTTCTCGGGCCGTAACAACGAATACTATTCGCAGGACAGCCTGCACAGCGGTTATATGGCGGCAGCGGTTATCAAGGGCGTTCAGTCGAAGGGTATCGTTTGCTATGTCAAGCACTGCTTCATGAACGATCAGGAATCCAACCGCGGCAACCTCTTCACGTGGGCTACGGAACAGTCCATGCGCGAGACGTACACCAAGTCCTTCCAGATGGCTCTTCAAGAGGGTGGCTCCAAGGGCGCGATGGTTGGCTACGGCCGAATCGGCGGACTTTCCAACACGAACAACTATAATTTGAACACGGAACTCTATCAGAATCAGTGGGGTTCGCATGCCAGCTTTGTAACCGACGGCTACATCGGCTGGAAAGTGAGAACCGACCCCGATATGATGGTTCGCGCGGGCAATGTCTTTGAACTTTACACGACTCCTTTCGTCGAATATCTTTCGGGCGAATGGGATGCCGAAAAGGGCACAGTCATGGTAGATGGCGCGAATGGAGAAAAAGTAGAGAGCTATACGCAGTGGTATTGCGTGCGTATGTGCGCCAAGAGCGTGCTTTACAATACGGCGAGCACGGTCGGACAGCGCAACGGCTATTCCGAGATGGCAATAACGGGCAGCGCACTCACGAGCGGTATGGAAAGCGTCAAATATGAAGCGAGCGTCGGAATTGCCAGCTTGCTCGACGCCGATTCGACTGCAAAGATGACTGTCACGGCGGGTAAACTTCCCGAAGGTCTCAGCCTCAACGAACTGACGGGCGATATCAGCGGTACGCCGAAGGAAACCGGTGACTTCAAATTCACGGTAAGCTATATTATCGACGGATTTATCCCCAAGACGGCGGAGTATTCCATCACAATCGAAGCAGCTTTGGCGCTCGACGAGGGCAGCGATGCCTTGGATGAAATGAAAGTCGGTCAGGATTTCATGGCTGTAATTACTTCTTCCGAATTTACGACCGATAAGTACGACAAACTTACTTACGCCGTAAAGAGCGGAAAACTTCCCGCAGGTCTTACGCTTACCACCGATAAAGGCGAAGCTATTATCGAAGGTACGCCCACGGAAGCAGGTACCTATACGGCAGTCATTGAGTTGACGGCCGAGAAGTCCGGCGGCGGTGGGGGCGGAAAACCGGGTTCCAAGAATGGAATAATGACGATGGGAACCGGCGGCCCCGGCGGCAATAAGGGCGGAAGCACGACGGAAACGACGAAAGTTGAAATCGAACTCACGTTCGTTGTCGCGAGCGACGGCCAGACGACTCCTGAGCCCGAATGGGAAGAAAACGTACCGTATATCGGTGCGAACGGTAACTGGTTCGTAAACGGCGAAGATAAGGGTATAGCAGCGCAGGGTCCTGCAGGTGAGGACGGTGAAACCCCGTACATCGGCGAGAACGGTAATTGGTGGATTGGCGAGACAGATCTGAAAGTACCGGCTCAGGGTGAAGCTGGTCCTGCAGGTCCTCAGGGTCCCGCAGGTGAAACTGGTCCTCAAGGCCCCGCGGGGCAAGACGGAAAAGACGGCAAGGACGGAAGCGGATGTAATTCTTCCGTATCCGGAATTGCGGGCTTGACGTTCGTGGCTTTGGCTGCCGCAGGTACGGTTTATCTTCTCAAAAAGAAGAAGGAAAACTGATAACCGATAAAGCAACTTTATAGGCAACACTTGTCAGGGTGTGCCGAGCACTCGGCACACCCTGAAATTCTGATTTTATTACGGAAAAAAAGGAGAATTATCATGAACAAATTGGCGAAATGGGCTGGACTTTTTGCGGCAGTCTGTATGATGGCGATGACGTTTTCATTGGCTGCCTGCGGCGGAGACAAACCTAACAGCAGCGGGTCGGACAATAACGGCGTAAGCAGCAGTGACACGACCGGCGGCGGTTCAAGTGATACGACGAGCAGCAGTGACACGACCAGTGGTTCAAGCGATACGAACAGTAGCGCGGAAAGCAGTGTGGCGATATATACGGTCGATTTCGAGAGCAATGGCGGAAGCGAGGTTGAATCCCAGCAGGTGAAGGAGGGCGGGACAGTAAAGCGGCCCGATGATCCTGAAAAGGCGGAGTATTATTTCAGCGATTGGTACGCGGATGAAGCGCTCGAAAATGTTTGGAATTTTGCGGAGGATACGGTATCTTCGGATACTACGCTCTATGCGAAATGGGAAGCTATTCCTACCGATTCGGTGGTAGTGAAATTCTATTGGAATTTTGAAGGTGCGCCCGATAACGGCTGCATAACGCAAGTGGTAGAGAAAGGTTCCCGTATTACTCTTCCGGAGAATATCGAACGCGAAGGCTTTGATTTTAGGGGCTGGTTTACTGAAGACGGCATGGAAGTCGATCGGTTAACGAAAGCTGAAACAAACATGAACGTGTATGCGAAGTGGGAGGGATGGTTCACGTTTGAAGCGGAAGACACCCAACTCACGGGTCTTACGGAAGATATTGATTTGGGCCTTGCGAACGAGGAGGGCGCAAAATACGGTTACAATTATTCGGGACATGCAAATGGTGCCAATCTGATAAAATCCGATGACCAAGCGAGCGGCGGCAAATTCGTTACGGGTCTTACCTATCGCGGGGCATATTTGCAGTTTGAAATCGATTCCGGCGAAGCGGTGGAAGACGCCACTCTCCGTCTTGTCCTTTCCGTTGAATATTGGGATATTACATTGACGTCGAGCACTTATAAAATCACGGTCAACGGTACGGAGATCGATTTCGACGACATTTCGCTCGGAAACGGTCAGGCTTCGTCTCCGGACTCCGTTCTTCGCTGTGCCTGGAAAGATGTTTATATCAACAATATCGACCTTAAAGAGGGCGAAAACATTATCCGTCTCACCGTAAATAACAGTCAGAAACTTACCGGATCGGGAACGGTGAATGCGGCTTCTCCCTCGGTGGACTGCATCAAAATCCGTTCTTCGTCCGAACTTACGATGACGGAATACGAAAATAAGTAAACGGAATAAGGAAACGTTATGGAAAAGATTAAAAAATTTTTTGCGGGGCGGGGGGTAGGATACTATCTTACCCTTCCCGCGATTGCGTTTTGTATCGCGGCTTTTTGTCTGTACCGTGCGAACGGGGTTACTTCATTCAGTCCCGAACTCAATCAGAATGCGCTCACATACGTCATTGTATGTTTGGTGCTTTGCGCGGTCAGTCTCGTCGTCGATTTCAAGCCGATAAGATATATCGCGTATCTGTTTTGTCTTTATGCGTTTATGTGGTTTATCCTGTCGCAGGCGGCTTATATCGGCAATGTTTTCGTCGCAATCGACGGTTATACCTTTACGGGCGGATTTATTGCGACGACCGTCATGTATGTGCTTTCGTTCTTGTTTACTCTGCTTTCCGCAATTTTGAGTAAATGGAGACCGTGGGCTGAGAAGGCGAAAGAGGTGCAGGCATGAATAAGAAATTTGAAAAATTTTTGAATCATAAAATTTTTAAGCGCCGCCTTTGGGAGGGGCTTTCCGTCGCGTGCGCCACTTTGCTCGTGTTGACGACGGGCGGATATCATATCGCGATGAGCCGAAGCGGGGTCATCAACGATGCTTTGAAAATTCCCGGCTCTGAGATAGAGCGTTCCGACGAAGAGCAATACCAGTATTTCAAGTCCTCCTATGCGGAAAGCGAGTACGAAAAACTCCAAAAGGATTATCTCGAAATCTGTAAACAAATTGAGGGTGAAGGATTAGTCTTGCTGAAAAACGATAATAACGCGCTTCCGCTTTCGGAGGAAGAGAAGGTCAGTTGTTTTCTGACGGGTTCCGTCTCTTTCAATTATGCTACGTCGGGTTCTTCGGCCGCGGATACCGCGGGATATATGGACTTTAAGACGGCGCTTGAAAATGCGGGACTTACGGTTAATGCGGATCTTTGGAATTTTTATAAGCAGCAAGTGGGGAACGGGCGCGGCCGTTATATGCAAGGTACTATGTATCTCATTGACGAGGTGCCTTACGGCGAATGGGGCAGCGTAACCTCTACTTTCGGAGAATATTCCACGGCTATCGTGAATATCTCCCGCGACAGCGGCGAAGGCAAGGATTTAACGAGTTATTCGGCGGCAGAGAGCTATGCCAGTCTTCTCGGCGAAGACGGGAGCTGTCTTTCGTTGACGTCGGCGGAAATCGGGGTATTGGAGGAGTTGACCCGCTTGAAAAAAGAAGGGACGATAAAGAAGATCATCGTCACGCTCAATTCTTCCGCGACGATTCAGTTGGACTTTCTCGACAGAGACACGATAGACGTAGACGCGTGCCTTTGGATCGGAAACGTGGGCAAAAACGGAATTTCTGCGGTTGCGGAGGCCTTGACGGGCGAAATCGTTCCGTCGGGAAAACTGTCGGATACCTATTTGAACAATAACTTCTCTTCTCCCGCGATGATGCAGCAGAGTTATAACGACGGCAAGAAATTCATGTCCGCGTACGGAAACGGCGATAAACTGACGGACTCTTCTCAAAAGTATTACGGCGTTTACAGTGAAGGTATCTATGTCGGCTATCGCTATTACGAAACCCGTTACACGGATTACGTCAACGGCACGGGCAATGCGGGCAAATACGATTATTCGGCGGACGTGGCTTATCCGTTCGGTTACGGACTTTCCTATGCGGATTTCAGCTACACGGCGTTCGACGTGACGGAAGCGGAAGACGGCAAGAGCTTCGACGTCACCGTGACCGTACATAACGACAGCGATACTTACAGCGGAAAGGAAGCGGTGGGTATCTACCTTCAAAAGCCGTATACCGACTACGATATTCAAAACGGTGTGGAAAAGGCTGCCGTGGAACTCGTAGGCTATGACAAGACGGACGTAATCGCTCCGGGTGGAGAAGAGACGGTCAAGATAAATGTAAAGAAGGAACTCTTCAAGAGCTATGACGCGAACGGTGCAAAGACGTATATTATGGATGCGGGAAAGTATTATCTGGCGGTCGGAAACGGTTCTCACGAAGCGGCGAACAATATTTTGGCGGCGCAGGGAAAGACCGTAAAGAATACCGACGGCAGAATGGACGCGGACGGAAACGGCGCGCTTGCGAAAATGGTCTGGGACAATCCCGAATTGGATAAGACGACCTATTCAATTTCCGCGCATACGGGAAACACGATTGCCAATCAGCTCGATTTTGCCGACCTCAACAAATACGAGGGCAGCGACACGAAAGTGACGTACGTTTCGAGAAACGATTGGGCGGGTACGCTTCCCAAGGGAAAGATCTCGGTGTCCTTGACGGACAAAATGTTCCGGGATTTACAAAATAAAAAACCCGTTCCCGAAGATTCCGAGGCGGAAATGCCCGCTTATAATGTTCGTGTAGGAGAAGGTCTGACTTTGGCGATGCTCCGCGGGAAACCTTATAACGATCCGGATTGGGAACTGTTGTTGAATCAGATGAGTTTTGAAGAACAGGAAGCTCTTTTGACAGGCGGCATGTATTCGACGATTGCAGTATCGTCGGTCGCAAAGCCCGACACGCACGAGCATGACGGCCCGACGGGTTGTGCCAATTCAAAAGGCGGACTTTCCATGCCGAGCGAAGGGATCTGGGCGTCGTCGTTCAATGACGAACTTATCAGAAAGGTCGGAGAAATGCTTGCCGAGGATGCGAGAGCAATAGGCGATTCGGGAGTATATGCGAACGCGATCAACATTCACAGAATGCCGTTCGGCGGACGTTCTCACGAGTATTTCTCAGAAGATCCCTATCTCACCGCGATGGCTTCGGTGAATGAAGTTCAGGGAATTCAGTCCAAAGGTGTGGTTGCGCACGTGAAGCATATTGCTTTCAACGATCAGGAAGATCATCGTTCGGGCGGAAGCGTATGGCTGAACGAGCAATCGGCTCGTGAAATTTACTTGATGCCGTTTGAATATACTTTGTCTTCGGCGGAGGGAATGGGTAACGCGCACGCGGTCATGTCTGCGATGAACCGTGTCGGAACGGACTGGGTCGGCGCCAGCTTAAACCTTCTCGAGAATATTATGCGCGACGAATGGGGCTTTGATGGCTATTGCATTACGGATATGGCGGCTTCCGATACGGCGTATATCATGAACCATCAGGATGGTCTCGCGCGCGGCACGGATTTGTTCCTCGGCGAAAAAGTTTCTTTGGCGGAGTTCAGGAATAATGCGAGTTTCTGTCAGTGTATGCGCGAATCTGCACACAGAATTTTGTATGTCACCGCCAATTACAGCGCGGCGATGAACGGAATGACTCCCGACACTGTTGTAAACATGGCAGGTTGGTGGTGGAGAACGGCGATTATCGCGGCAGATTGCGTATTCGGCGTTCTTACGGCGGGTACGGCTGCGATGTACGTTTTATGCCTTGTGAAACAATACGGCGCTAAGAAAGAGAACGACTGAGCGAAAGACAAAGCGCCCGCAGACTGAGCTTCGGGCGCATTGTTTGACTTTTGGGAGAAGCGGTTATGGAAAAGGCGAAAGGGCGCAGAATTGCGGCGATTCTTTTCATTTGTCTGTTTGTATTGCTTGCGGTATGCGCTCCCTTTGCGGGGATTTATATCGCAGGTCGATATATACCGCCTCAATACACTGCGACCTATTACGGTGCACTTTCCGATCTGTACGCGCGTCTAAAAGATACGGCAGGCAGGAAAATCGTCGTCCTCGGAAATTCGAACGTAGCCTTTGGGGTAGATTCTGCGCTCGCCGAGGCGTTGCTTCGGGAAGCGGGACTCGACTATTCGGTTTGTAACTTCGGACTGTACGGCTCTCTCGGCACGAAAATGATGTGCGAGCTCGCCTACGGAGAGATCGACGAAGGGGACGTGGTGATATTTACGCCGGAGCTGTTTGCGCAGTCCCTCTCGACGTATTTTTCGGCGGAGGAAGCGTGGTACGCGCTCGACAGCGACATGAGCATGTATAATGCTTTTCCGAAGGAGACAAAGGGAGAACTTGCGGCGGGGTATATCGGTTATACGGCGAAAAAGCTGGCTCTTTACGAGGCGGGAACTCCCGCATCGGGGAGCGGCGTGTACGCGCACTCTTCTTTCGACGAACGCGGCGATTTGAAAAATTACGCGCGGCCGAATAACGTAATGCCGGACGGCGTGGACGAAAATAATCCGATCGTTTTCGAGGCGTCTCTGTTTTCCGCGGATTTTGTAAATTTCATCAACGATTATGCGGAGAAGCTCAGGAAGAAAGGCGCGGAGATGTATTATTCTTTTGCGCCGATGAACGCGGGGGCGATTTTGTTCGGCGAATTGGAAAGAGCGGCGGATTTTTATGATTGCATAGAGGAGAAACTGCAATTCCCCGTCATCAGTAATATAGAAGATTATATTTTAGAAAAGGAGTGGTTTTACGATTCCAATTATCATCTGAACGATAGCGGCATGCAGGTGAGAACGGTTCAACTTGTAAACGACATCAAAAATCAATTCGGGAATACGACAAAGACGGACTATGAGCTTCCCGATAAACCCGTTCTGCCCGACGAGGAGGTAACGGGAGAGGGAGACAATACGGACGCGGACATGTTCGAATATCGTCTCGACGGCAGTTATTATACGGTTGTCGGACTGACGGAGGCGGGAAAGGCCGCAGAGGAGCTGGTAATTCCCTATCAGGTAGACGGTATTTATGTAAAGGCATTTTTGCCCGTCGTGTTTTTCGACGATAAAAACCTGAAAAGCGTCACGATTCAAGAGAATATCCATACTTTGTCGAACGGGAGTTTTTTGGGTTGTGACAATTTGGAACGCATCGTTTTGCGGCACTCGGAGCCCGCGGAAATTTCCGTCGGATACGAATTGCTGAACGGCGTGCCGGGCAGCTGTAAGATTTATGTACCGGAGGACGCTTTAAGCGAATTTGCAAACAATTATTTTTGGGGGCGTTATGCGAAGCGGATGGAAGGATATACGGAGTAAGAAAACGGGGTTCTTTTTTATCCTGTTGTTAGCGGTATGTATATTGTTGTGCGGTTGCACGCAGACGGAGCAGCGCGAGGATAAAGTAAAAGTTTCTATTGTAGACAGTCTGTTTTTTACGGCGTCGACCCCGACCGGAGAAGTAGAGACGGGCGGGGATTTCCGGACGGAACTTTCCATTCGTGCGGGCTATGAAATTGCGTCCTGCGACTATTCGGAATATACGACGGAGAAAAGGGGTACAAAGACGGTACTAACGCTGAAAAACGTTTCACGTCCTTCGCGGGTGACGGTAGAATGTCGGAAAGCCACGGGGCAGGATACCGTTGAAATAGACTTAAAATGTACGATAAAGTATATTTTCAACGGCGGAACGGATGGAGGCGGCGCGGAGGAAAGTACCGTAGACTATTCTCTCACCGAGCACCTGCGCCCGAATACTATCAACGGCGCGGACATAACTCGTCAAGGCTATGTTTTGACAGGCTGGAATACGCGCGCGGACGGAAAGGGCGAGCATATCGGTTTAGGAAGCCGCGTGACGGTGGCGGACGGAGAAACGGCGACGCTGTATGCGGAATGGGAGAAGAGCCTCGATGAAAGTCAGCTTCTTTATAAAGAGGTCGCGAAAGACGCTGTCACGCTGACGGGCTATCGTGGAAAAGGGGATATTCAGCCGTTTGTAATTCCTTCGGAAATCGGCGGGAGAAAAGTAGTAGAAATTTCAAGTTCCTTTACGACGAATATGCCCTGCGGGACGCTTTCGAGCAAAACGCTCGTTCTGCCGAATACGATAAAATTTGTAAAAAGCAATTCATTTTTGCACTCGTCCTTTTCAGAACTGTATTTTTCAGATAATATTGAGGATATAGACGAAAAAGCGTTTCCCTATAATATAAAAACGCTTCACATCAATGCGGTGAGGGAGCCGTGTTTTCAGGCGGTCAATAACAGCACGATTTTTTCGGATAATATGGATAGACTGATATTGAACGCGGATAAAAAGAAGCTCATCTTTTTTTCGGGATGCAGTTTTGCTTACGGGGTGTGTAGCGATGCAGTAAACGACGTTTACGGCGACGATTACGTCGTATTCAATATGGGCATGAACGGGGATATAAACGCGGCGTTTCAGATGGATATCATGGTCAATTATATAGGAAAAGACGATGTATTCGTCCATGCCCCGGAGGAAATGAGTCCCAGCCAGCTCATGTTCAGTTATTTTGTCAACAATATCATGTTTATTATGGTGGAGGGCAATTACGATTTGCTTTCTCTTGCCGACTTTTCGGATAACGGCGGAGTGCTCCGTGCATTTTTCGACTATATCGAGCTCAAAGACGAAATGGAACCTTGCAGTTACAGCGACGGCAGGTACGAGGATTTCAACATCTACGGGGATTATATCTATGAACGTCCGTACGACGAATCGACGGAAAACGAACGGGACGTCACATACAGCGACAATGCGTATTGTTATGCGCCCGAACTTTTGACGGACAGCGGGATAGAGAAACTGGTCGGATATTACGATGCAATCGAGGCGAAGGGCGGCAAGGTATACCTGTCGTATGCTCCCGTCAATATCAGTGCGAGGGGCGGGACGGAGATAGAGGAAAAGGGCTATGAGTTCGCCGAGAAATTTGAAGGTATGCTTTCCGTTTACGGATACGAGTTTATTTCCGAGGTGGAAGATTATATGTTTCTCGGCAGATATTTTTACGACAGCGACTATCACCTGAACGATTTGGGCGCATCTTTGCGCACGGAGCGCCTGATTTCGGATTTGCAGGCGGCAGGGGTTTGACGACGGAGGGGATATGGAAAGCGCATTCGTAAATAATCCGCTGATTTTGCTGGGGTTTATCGTTTCGCTCGCGCTTTGCGGATTCGGGTTGGCGAAAAAAACGCACTTTTGCGTTACGGCGATTTCCGCGCTTATCTTTGTAGCGACTGCGACGTACGCTTTGTTAAAGGGTGCGGGGCTGTATGAGGTCGGTACCGTTGCGGCGGCATTTTTTGCGATAAATTTGTTGCCGCTGTGGAAGAAGGGGGGCAGGTAAATTGAATTTTAATTCTTTGGAATTTTTGATTTTTCTTCCCGTAGTCGTTCTTCTTTATTGGCTTTTGCCGCATAAGGGAAGATGGATACTTCTTCTTGCCGCCAGCTATCTTTTTTATATGAGCTGGAACGTCTGGCTCGTCGGGTTGATTTTTCTCACCACTCTGACCGCGTATATCGCGGGCATCGGAATCGACCGCACGGAGAATAAAAAGGCGAAAAAGGCTTGGCTTGTCGGCACGCTGATCATCTGTTTGGGGGCGCTCGTATTCTTCAAATACATCAACTTTATTTTAGAGAGCGTGACGGGAATCGTAAGGCTGTTTCACTCCGAACAGGACGATATCGTTCTGAACGTGATTTTGCCCGTCGGAATCTCGTTTTATACGTTTCAGACGCTGTCGTATGTCATCGACGTCTATCGCGGCGATTTCAAGGCCGAGCGTCATTTCGGATATTTCGCGCTGTACGTTTCCTATTTTCCCCAGCTCGTGGCGGGCCCCATCGAACGCCCTCAGACCTTGTTGCCGCAATTAAAGGAAAGGCACCATATCGAGGAAGAAGATCTCCTCTCGGGTGCGAAATGGCTTTTGTCGGGTTTTTTCCGAAAATGCGTCGTGGCCGATTTCTGCGGTATTTTCGTCAATAAGGTATATGCGGATTTGGGAAACGCGAACGGTTTGGCGGTCTTTGCCGCTTCGGCTCTGTTCCTCATTCAGATTTATAACGATTTTGCGGGTTATTCGGAAATCGCGATGGGTTCGGCACGGCTCATGGGCGTCAGACTTACCAAGAATTTCGATAAACCTCTGACATCGACGAGCTATACGGAATTTTTCCGCCGCTGGCACATTACGCTCAATCAGTGGTTTACGCAATATGTGTATATCCCGCTTGGCGGCAATCGGAAAGGCAAGGCGAGAAAGATCTTAAATACTCTAATCGTATTTACATTGTGCGGACTTTGGCACGGCGCGAATTGGACGTTTGTGCTGTGGGGATTGGTTGCGGGAGTCGCGGTAAGCGTGGAAACACTTTTGAAAAAGTCCCCGAAAAATTCTTTGCCTCCTGCAAATGCCGCAACTTGTGCGCCGCCTGCGGCTCCTATGGCTTCCGTTGTTCCCGACGGTACCGCTTCGGCCTCGGACGCCGCAATTCCCGCGAACTCTGTGGCTCCCGCAAGCGGCCGCGGATTCCGTGACGGTGCCAACAAAGCCGACGCGGGCTCCGCAAAGGCCGACGAAAATCCGACGGTCAGACTGCTTCGTCAGATAGCGATATTCATTTTGTTTACATTCAGTTGCGTGTTATTCCGCGCCCAAAGTCTGAGAGAAGTGGGGATTGCGTTTCGGCAGATGTTCACGGCTTGGGATTGGAGCGAAGGCTACTTTGATTCCGCACTGTCAGCCTTGGGAATGAACACGATACAGATTTTACAGCTCACCGTGGCAATCGTGACGATGTCCCTTTTGTATCGCCTCACGGAAGAGCGCCGTGAACCATCGCTGGGCCTTTTGTGTCCCGTAGCCCGTACGGAGGGAAAGACAAACGTCGGGTTATTCATTTACGGAATTTTTGCGGTAGTATTGTTTTGGTTAGGGTTGTTGTCGTCGGGAGACGTGAGTGGCTTTGAATATTTTCAATTTTAGCAGAGGCAAGAAATGAAACCGAGCGAAAGAAAACTTTACGACTACTTAGAGGAATATGCCCAAAAGC